>Ga0265293_10010772_pt1 | contig 12676 bp, 9 predicted proteins | sample Munlanlewell138R_FD_192505 | JGI IMG/M metagenome (GOLD analysis project Ga0265293, IMG submission 192505) | Leachate microbial communities from a municipal landfill in Southern Ontario, Canada - Leachate well 138R | ecosystem: Engineered > Solid waste > Landfill > Unclassified | place: Canada... | reverse complement strand
GGGATGACAGTTTCTCAGAATCATTCTGGGATGACAAAATATAAATGTCAACTAAAAATTCAGAATAGTACTGGGATGACAGTTTCTCAGAATCATTCTGGGATGACAAAATATAAATGTCAACTAAAAATTCAGAATAGTACTGGGATGACATTTTTTTATATGAAATTCCCTTTGGCATGACATTATATTAATTTTTGTTTATTTAATCAAAGACTCAATTACAAATCTAACCATTTGTATAGATGCGAAAGAGTTTTTTTGAGAATATCTTTTCTATTTGCACCAATATGAACTCCTTCATCCCATACAACAGTTTTTGTTGTATTATTGTATAAATCATGTAATTTTTGGGAATTGTAAATTGGTATTGAAGCATCTTTTTTTCCATTTATAAACAAGGCTTTTTTATTTTCCCAGTATTTGTAAAAATTTCCCGGGTCAAATTCGCTTAAAAACAATGAAAGAATATAAGAACTTGATTTTTTTAAAAAATTATTGTTAATCCTGAGAAAATTCTTTGAATTTAGTACGGAATTTATATCTGCTCCTGAATAAATAAAAGCTATATGAGAAAAATAAGTTTTCATATTACTCACAGGCTTTATTCCGATGAAACTTCCAAGACTTGCTCCTGTAAAAACATTTTCTCTACTAGTGATATTATTAGTTTCAATAAAATGAGTTAAATACTCCTCTATTAATTTCTGATTCTTTACAGCAGTACTTTTTAAAAACAAAAAATCGGTTTTATTACTAAAATCCATTCCTGAAGTGAAATAATCCGCTGATATTACAAAAAAACCTTTATTACACAATTTTTCTAAATCAAGTAAATAAATACTTTCTTTACCTTCCTTAAATCCACCAAGTAAAAAAAAGAATTTATCAGGAGTGATTTTATTAGAATATGCAATCAGAAACTCAGTTGTAGAATTATTATAAGAAAAAACTTGTTTTTCTATTTTTATATGATTGAAATTATTTTTTTGTTCTGCATAAGTTAATTTAATTGCTTTATTATATTCAAAATCAAATATTTTTGTATAAAAAGCAATAAACACAATGATCATTATTATTATTATTAAAGTTCTGTATTTTCGTATAAAGGTCATTTGATCCTCCAAATAAGCTGCTTTTTTAAGTATAAATCAATTAATCATATAAATAAAGGAGGTGTCTTACAGTGTTTTAAATTTACTCATAGCATTCAATTGATTTTTGTTTATATTTAATATATAATAATATAATTCAATTTTTTTCAGTAAGTTAATGTATTTATTCGAAATATAACTGATTATAAAATACTTGGGGGATTGGTTTATGAATTACAAAAAGTTTTTAGCTGTGTTTTTTATTTTACTTGTGGGTGTTTGCTCGTTTTCAGAACAGTATATTGTTTTTTTGAAAAAAGCAGAAATATCTCAAACTCTAAAAGGAGATCTTTCAAATCGTGCTACAATACTTAATGAACTCAAAAGTAATAATGAGTCGAAATTTTATTCATTTATTACTAAAGCTAAGACAAGAAATATTAAAATAAATAATTTTCTTGTTCATTCTGGTGCTGTTGTTGTTGAAGGAGATATATCTGAACTTCAAAATAGAAGTTATTTTCCTGAAATCGACCTTATTGTTCCAGATATTATAGAATATCCTGAAAAAATTGTTGAAAAAGATAATACACCTATTGAAAGTTTTAGTGATGAATATACTTATGGATTGAAAAACATGAATATTCCACAAATATGGGAAGATTTTAACATTAAAGGACAAAATATTATAATTGGTATTATCGATACAGGTCTTGCTGCAAATCATCCTGAATGGGCAGATACTAATAAAGTTATTAAATGTTGGACAACTAATGGTAATGTTTCATTATCTGATATGACAGATAATAATGGTCATGGTAGTCATGTTGCAGGTACTATTGCAGGTGGTAAACTTTCTGGCAAAAATATTGGTATTGCTCCTGAAAGTAAGCTGATTATTGCAAAAGGTATTGCAAGCAAAGGTACAAGAGCTTCATATCTTCTTGATGCTATGGAATATATGATAGATCCTGATGGAAATCCTAATACAAATGATTATCCGAGAGCTGTGAATTGTTCTTGGCATTCAGGTTATGGTGATCAGAATCCTTATTATAGAATGCTTGAAGTTTGGCTTCAAACAGGTATTGTTCCTTGTTTTTCAGCTGGTAATTCTGGCCCTTCAGCTTCTACAATAACTAAACCTAAAGAATTCCCTGGAGTTTTTGCAAGTGCTGCTATTGATGAAAATAAAAAGATTGCAAGTTTTTCTTCAAGAGGTCCTGCAAAATATAATGGTAAAGATGTAAAAAAACCTGATTGGGCAAGTCCAGGTGTTGATGTATATTCTGTTAGAGCTTCTGGCGGTTATACAACAATGAGTGGAACTTCAATGGCTTCTCCTCATACAACTGGAGTAGTTGCTCTTGTGCTTTCGGCTAATCCAAAGCTTACTGTTGAAGATGTTAGAGAAATTTTAAAACAGTCAAGTGATGATGCTGGAGATATTGGTTATGATTATAGTTATGGACATGGCAATCTTGATGCTTATAAAGCTGTTTCACTTGCATTATCTGGTGGTTTTATACAAGGTCAGGTAAAAGATTTTTCAACTCCTATAAAAGCTCAAATAGAATTTGATGGTAGAAAGATATTTACTGATGAAAATGGTGAATTCAAAGCTATGTTTGCTGAAGGTGAATATGAATTGACTGTTTCTGCTTTTTCATATACTTCTAAAAAAGTTAAAGTTAGAGTTAAAAAAGGTGAAACTTCAAAACTTGATATTTCTCTTGAAAAAGCTCCATCAATAACTATTTCAGGTAAAATTGAAGATAGTAAAAATTATTCAGGTTTAAAAGGCAAAGTTAGTGTAAAAGGTTATGATATAAGCGTCGATACTGATAGTAACGGCAGATATTCGCTAGATATTACAGGCGGTAGATATTCTCTTGTATTTTATTCTTATGGTTATAATACAGTGGAAATTGAAGAAAAAGACTATAATTACAGTACAACTCAAAATGTTAAACTTGACAGACTTCCTGCGGTTTTATTAGTTGATAATGATTCTGGAAAAGATTATGAAAAATATTTTATATCTTCACTTGAAAATTCAGGTGTAAAATATAATTATATTGATATTTCAAAAGATACACTTGAAGAAGATACAATTTTACCTTATACAACAGTTTTTTGGTTTACTGGAAGTTTAACTTCAAATACAGTTAAATCAGAACATCAGCCTATACTTATAAAATATCTTGAATCAGGCGGAAATCTTTTTATAACTGGTCAGGATATTGGTTATAATATAAAAAATACAGAACTTTATAAAAAATACATAAAAGCTGAATATGTAAAAGATGCATCAAAGACAAAATCTGTATCAGGTTCTGGACTTGATTTCATCTTAGAAGATAATCAGAAATATCCTGATGTAATTAAACCAATAAATGGTTCTATATCAATATTTGATTATTCAGACAATGAAGGTTGTGCAGGAATTTCCTATGATAGCGATTACAAAGTAATTTATCTAGGATTTGGATTTGAAGGAATCGGAAATGAAGATATTAGAAATTCTCTAATGCAAAATATAGTTGATTTCTTTAATCTAGAAATAGAAGAAAAACTTAAAAGAATTCAAAAACTTGAAAATGTTGTGAATTCTGTTTACAAAGATAAAGTTATTTCTGCATATATTGGAATGCTTTCAGATGAAATAAACAAAGCTGATAGAGAAGTGTTTTCAGAGGAAGCAGTTGAAATAATAATGCAGTATAAAGAACTTGAAGAAGCGTATTTTAACAGATAATAAAAAGTTTTAGTATAAAAAAAGCTCGGTAATAACCGAGCTTTTTTTGTTTTATAATTAATTTTAATCCTCTATATCAATTCCTAAATCCCCTAAAAATTTATTAACATCTTTATTAACAGCATTAGAAATATTATCACCCATATTTTCAGTTGTAGAATTTTCCATAGCTTTAAATATTGAGTCGGTTAAAGTTGAAGCAAATTGATTGATTTTTAAATCATAATTCCCAATTTTATCCATTACTTTTGTGAAAATATCGTTGGCAGCTCCTTTGAATTGAAGATTTACAGGAGGAATAATACTTGATGGAGATTTACCATTAGTTTTTACTTTAGTAAGAACATTATAAACCAGAGCTTTTGTAAAATCTAAAGGTAATTTTACCTTTCCGTCAGCACTTATTCCCATTGATTCAAGTTTTGAAAAAATATTTTTTGTTATATTATCACCAAGATTTTGATAACCTTCCATATCTTTAGCATTTGAAATATCTTTAAAAATATCACTTGATAAAGAAGTTATTAGTTTTTCAATTTCTTTGGAATTTCCAGCTGAATAATCATTGGAAGCTTTTAAAAGGTTGTTAAGAAAATCATTGTCAGCAGCAAATGAAAATAATAGAGCAAAGCAGATTGTTAGCAAAAACATGGTTTTTTTCATGTAGCCTCCAAGTTTAAAACTTTATTACTATAGTAAATTATACTATATTTTTTTTATCTTTGTGTAATTTTTTTTGACTAGAAGAATTAAAAATTTGTATGAAAAAAATAATATGATATAATTAAAATGAGTTGATTAATTATATATTTATTCTTATTTTTTTAGTGATTAGTTATATATGGAGTGGTTATATGAAAAAAAAAGATTTATTATTATTAAACAAACTATTTACTAAAAACTTTTTCAAAAATATTTTAATTGATAAATCTCAAAACGAATTTTATCAAATAGCAAAAAAATTTGTAGATATTTCTAAACGAGCAAATAATTTGGTGATTTTAAAAGAAATATATAAGATTATGTCAAAATCATATAGAAATGAGTATTTTTATCAAAATACATTGTTTTTAAAACTTTTATTAGGTAAACATAGTTTAAATACAACAATTGCTTTAAAACAAGTGCCGATTGAAAAATCTATAGCAGATTTTATTTTAATTAATGGTAAAGCAATTGTTTATGAAATAAAGACTGAGTTAGATAATTTTAACAGATTACAAGATCAATTAGATGATTATTATAAAGGTTTTGTTAATGTTTGTGTTGTAACAAATGTAAAAAACTTTGATAAATTGTTGTTAAAATTAGAAAATACTCCTACAGGAATTATGGTATTAACAGATAGAAACACATTAAGTCGAAAAAAAGCTTCTATTGATGATTATAGCTGTTTAAATTACGAATCTATTTTTAAAATATTGAGGAAGAATGAAGTTGATAGAATATTATTAAAACATTTCAAAGAACTTCCTAAAGTAACTCAAGTTTTTTATTATAGTGAATGTTTAAAAATGTTTAAAAGAATTCCTATTTCTAAGGCATATGAATTGGCAATATTAGAATTAAAAAAAAGAGTTACTGTAAACATTGAAGAATTTAAAAAAATACCTTCTGAATTAAAATCTATTGCATATTTTTCAAAATATTCTTTAAAAGAATATCGTAAATTTAATGAATTTTTAGGAGAGGAAAATGTATTTTCCGTATCTTAGAGGAAGACAATATGAATTACTTGCATTAAGGGAACTTGTTCAAAATGAATTTGTTTCAGATGAAATACTGCCTGTCATAGAACCGGTAAAACTTTCTCCTACTTTTATAAAAACTATGCAAGAGTTTATTGATAAAAAAAAATCTGTGTATATTATATTAAATCCAGAATTTGGTTCTTTTTTTCAAGAGTATAATGAGAATAAAAAATATAGTGATAAAATGTTTGAATTTTTCAAAAGTAAATATATAAAGAAAGGATATATTTTTAATCAAGAATTTTTGGACATTATAAGTATTAATCTGGAAGAATTAGATGTTGATAATATGCTTTTAATAAACAATGATAAGGATTTTTTTCAAACCCATTATGAAAATGTATTTAAGGATAAACAACCAAAATACAATCTAGTTCCAGATGAAAGAATCTTTCTCAGAAAATGTGAAAATATTGTTTTATTTGATGATAGATTTGCTAAGCAAACAAGAAATTTTGATTATGATAATAAGGTTGATGAATTTTTTTCGGAAGATCATCTTTATTATTTGCAAGATGAATTTAAAGGTTTTTCAGATTATTCTATTGTAGGCAAAGATTTTCAAGAAAAAGGTTTTGCTCCTAGAGCTGTAGCCATACATATAGTTTATTTTGATGACAAAAATAAATTGAGAATAAGACATTTTGTATCTGATTCAAATGAAGATATTCAAAATACAGCATTGAAATTTTACGAAGCATTAACAAAATTAAATGAATGGATAAAAACTGAAAAAATTGAAAAAACTTATGCTCTAAGTGTTTTGTTAGAACATTTTACTAATGAATCTTATCCTGGACTTGGAACATTAAAAAAATTATGTATTATGCATCATATACAGTTAGTAAACAATTTTTTAATAGAGAGCAGAAAGAAATGAACTTTTGTATTAATTGTTTTAAAGATAATGAAATTATTGAAATAATTAAAGGACTCAAAAAAAAGGGTGATTGTGATTTTTGTGATAAAAAAGATATTGAAATTTGTGAAATAAAAGATTCTAAAATTATTTCTGATATGTTAGGTGAAGTTATAGATGTTTATAGTCATTCTTCGTTTTTACCAGAAACATTTCCTAACGAAAAGAAAAATTTGATTAAAAATTTTTTTTATAATGATTGGAACATTTTTAATTTAAAAACAGATGCTATATATAAAATCTTAATTGAAATTTGTAAAGAAAAATACGAAAAAAATCCAGAATTATTTAATGAATCTGTTGGTATTAAAGAAATATTTGATGATGAATATTTAAATGAAAACTCAATTTTGAAAGAACATAAATGGAAAAACTTTTCTAAAGAGATAAAATGTAATAACAGATTTCATACAAATTATGTAAACAAAGATACTTTAAAAGCTTTTTTGTTTTTCTTTGAACAAACTTATGAAAAAGATAAATTTTTTTATAGGGCAAGAATTAGTCCAAATGAAAGAGGTTATAAAGCTAAAGAAATGGGAGCTCCGCCACAAAACCTTGCTAGAGCGGGTAGAGCAAATGCAGAAGGTATTAGTTGTTTGTATTTGGCTTCAGATGGAGATACAGCTATTAAAGAAGTTAGAACAGGATTATATGATTATGTTTCAGTTGGGAAATTTGTTTTATTAAAGGAAGCTAAAATTATTAGTTTGGTTGATATTGAAAAAATTAGTCCTTTTATTTTTCAAACAATTGAACTAACGCAATATGCAGTTAATATAGAACATTTAAAAAAAATCAGTTCTGAGATAGCAACACCTTTAAGAAGAAATGACAGCTCAATTGATTATTTACCAATTCAATATATATGTGATTTTATAAAAAGTTTGGGATATAATGGAATTGAATACAAAAGTACAATGAATAAAAAAGGTAAAAATTTTGTAGCATTTGGAGAAAGTTTTTTTAAATGTGAAGAAGTTGCAACTTATGATGTTCAAAGTATTAATTATGATTATGAAAAAATAAGTTAAAGGAGATTTTTATGAGAAAAGTAACTTCTGTTATTTTATGTGGTGTTTTATTATCTTCAATGATTATTGCGACAGGTTGTGGGAAAAAAGCTTCTCCTGTTTCTGGTAAATCTGCTGTTATTGAAAAAAGTATGAGAAATAGACCTAAATGGACTTCACAGCTTTTTTATGAAGATAAAACTAATATGTATATTTCTGGTCAGGCAACTGGCAAAGATTATGCTCTTTCAATGAGACTTGCGAAATCTGAAGCTGTTAAAAATCTTGTTGAAGCGATTGAAACTAAAGCTAGATCTGAATTTTCTGCTGTTGTTAAAGAACATGTTAAAGATGGTGAAGTTGCAAGATATATTGATGATTCAATTGCAATGGTTTCAGAAAACGTTAGAGTATCTGGACTTTTTTATAAAGAAACTTATTATGAAAAAAGAGAAACTCAGTTAAAAAATTCTGTTGAATATCATTTTGATGTGTGGGCTTTACTTTCAATAAAAAAAGATGATTATTATACAGCTAGAGAAAATGCTGTTAATGCTCTTGATATGAAAGCTAAGATGAAAAATAGTGCTGAGCTTGCAAAAGTTGCAGAAGAACTCAAAAAAAGATTGTTAGAAGATTAGGAAAAACAATAGTGAGAGAGTGAAAGAGTGAGGTAGGAAAAGCTTTTAAACCTATTTCGCAAAAAAAAGTTTCATGAACATTTTGATTCACTATTTCGCTATTCGCAAGTTTTTTAAGGTGTTTTATGTTTAAACTTAATAAATTTTTTATAGTTTTTGTAATTATCTCCATGCTTTTTATGAGTGTGGAGATTTTTGCAGATTCATCAGAAAAAATAATTCTTCGTTCTGATAAAAATATTCCATATTGGATTAGTAATACTCCTGAAGACCATTATATAGGAGTTAGTGATAAAAATACTGAGCTTGATTTAGGTATAAAACAAGCTGTTAATAATTCTTTTCTTTATGTACTTATGAAGCTTGGTGTTAGTGTTTCTTCAAATTTTGAGGTAAATACAAAAGTAGTTGGCGAGGATTTTGTTAGAGATATTATTGATGAACTTAATATTAAAGGAACAGCTGAATTTCAAAAACAACATGTTAAAAGCACTTATTATGAAAAATATAGAGTTTTTGGTAAAGATTATTTTAGAGTATCTGTGCTTGTTTATTTTTCTCCAAATGAAATTACAAAAATAAGAGAAAGATTCTCAAAAGAAAGAGATGTTTTAAAAAAAGATATTGATAATTTTTTTGCAAAAAGTTCAAGTATTGAAAATTCATTTGAAATAAGAAAAAATATTTCTGATTTATATAATTTATGGAAAAAGGCTGATTCTCTTCTTATGGATAAAGAAAGTTCTAAAATATTATCTGAATTAACTAATATTGTGCTTTCAATTAAAGTGGAATTGATTGATTTTAAGGATAATATGCTTAAATTAAAGATTTTTTTTGTAAAAGATAATAAAAATATAATACTCAATAATATGTTTTATGAATATTCATTAACTTATGGTCGAGGTTTTGTTGAAAAATTTGGTATGACTGATAATAATGGTTTTTCTAATATTAGAGCAGATATTTCTGAATATATCGACTCAAAAGCTATTTTAAAAGCTCAACCTGTGTGGAATCAAATAGTTTTAATAAATGAAAAAAATGATTTTTCTGATATTCTTGAAAAAAGTGCTAATGAAATTTTAATCAAAAAAAAGAGTATTCTTGTTGTTTTTGCAGATTCTTCAAATAATGAATTTGCAAATGAACTGTTTTCTATGTTTTCGAATATTTCAGAAATATCAGTTTTAAAATCTAAATTAAATAAATCAGAAGATATTTTTTCACAAACATCCTCAGATTATGTGGTTATTTCTCAAAAATCAAGAGGAAAAGCATTGTTTTCTATTTTTAACAAAAACAGCAGAGGTGCTCAAAAAGCTATTTATTTAGAAAATAAAGCAGATGATTTATCAAAAAATTCATTATTCTCAGATTTTTTAAAAATTATAATACCGTCAAAAATATTTCTGCAAAAATTAGAAATTTATCCTAAAGAAGTTAAATGGTATTATGAAAATGACAAGTATTCTCTTGAAAATGTTAAGGTATATGCTTGTTATTCTGATGGCAGACGAGAAGAAAAACAAAATATTAAATGGAAAATAAAAAATGCTGACGGTCGAATTGAAAATAATGTTTTTTTTATAAATAAAAAAACAGGAACTCATGTATTAGAATGTGAATATGAAGAAGATGGAATAAAAAGAAAAGATGAATTTAAAATTAATATGCATTGGGAAAAGGGTGTTACAGCTGAAGATGCTCTTGATACGGATATAAAATTAGAAATGCCTTCAAATCTCAAATGGCAAGGTATAACTTGGGATAGTTCTGATGGTATGGATAGTCTTGCAACAGGTGATTTTGCAAAAGGTGAAAGTATTTTACAAATAAGACTTAATGGTCCTGAAGAATTCAAATTTGCATGGAAGATAAATGGTGAAGAAGCAAATGATGTGATTTTGTTTTATCTTAATGAAAAATTAAAATGGGCAATTACTGGAAATACTGTTTGGGAAACAAAATCTGTATCGCTTGCTTCAGGTTCAAATGTTTTAAAATGGGTTTATAAAAAAACAAGCGGACTTAGTTATATGGAAAGCAATGCAAAACTTGATAAATTTGAGTATTCAGGTAATGGAGAAGGTGGTAGTTTAATTAAACTTGAAAATATTCAAAAAACAGCAAAATTTAGAGATAGAACTCATAGTCAGATGTTTTCATTAAATGGCAAAATGTTTCTTATTGGTGGTGAATCTTCAAGACGAGTTAGAGGAGATATTTGGAGCTCAAAAGATGGTTTTGAATGGAATCTTGAGAGAGCACAAGGGGAATTTGGAGCAAGAAAAGATTTTAAAATTTGTGTAATGAATAATATTGTATATCTTACAGGTGGAACTGATTCAAGAGGAAATCCATTAAATGATGTATGGTTTTCTACAGATGGAATTTACTGGAAAAACATTAGAAAAAATGCTGAATTTGATAATAGATATGCACATAATATGATTGAGCATAATGGCAAACTTTATTTAGCTGGTGGAAGTAATGGAAGAAAGTATTTTAATGATGTATGGGTTTCAGATAATGGCGAAAAATGGGAATTATTAACACAAAGTGCTTCTTTTGAAGCAAGAAGAGATTTTAATATGATAAATTCAGATAAAGGGATTTTTATAATAAATGGAAAAGGTGAGAACAAAACATATTCTGATACATGGTTTTCTAAAGATGGTAGAATTTGGACCAAATCAAGTGAAAGATCATCTTCGCAAGCATTTGCAGGTGGAGCAATAGTTAAAACTTCAATTTATTATTATATGTTGGGCGGAGTTGAAGAAAATGGAATGCTTTCTGTATTTAAAAATCGTATATATAAATCTATGGATTGCATAAATTGGGATATGGTCGCTACAAATTCAATTTTTGAGCCAAGAGCATGGTTTCAGGCATTATTTCATAATGGAGCAGTTTATATTGCAGGTGGCGAGGATATGAAGAATAAATTTGCAGATATTTGGAGAATTGATATAAGCAACTAATCTTTTGATTATTTTTACCTGTAGACATTATATTTTATGATAAAATAATTAAGTAGATATTGATGGAATGGGGGAAATATGAAAAAAGAAGCAATGAATCTAATAAAATCCTTAGAAAGATTTGAAAATAAATTAAGAGAAGAAACTAATAAAGTTCAGGAAGCAATTGATGTTGTTGAAACTGCTATGGTTTCTTTTACACAAGCTGGTAAAGCACATAAAGAATTAAAAAAGAAATTAACAGAACTTGAAAAAAAGACTGAAAAACTGGTTTCCTATAAAGGTTTTGATATTACTAAAAATTATGAAGAGCATACGCATTATAATGCTATGAAATTTATAGACAAAATGCATACAACATTAAATCTAGTTAAAGGAATTAACAAAAAATCAGAAAAACTTGATATTAAAATTGTTCCAAAAAAATATATTGAAGAATTGCTTAAAAAAAACAAAGAATACATAGAATTTGAATCAAGTGAATTAATTATGAAAAATAATCTTGAAGAAACTCTTGTTGTAACATTAGGTGATGCATCTGAACATGAATATTATTTATCAGGTATAACATATAATTCATTACCAAAAGCAAGAGTGCAATTTTCTACTTTATATAAATTCTTAGATTTCTTTTCAGATGAAGAGCATTCAAAAAGCAGAGTTTTACAAATATTTATGAAAAGATGATAAAACGGGAAAACTTTTTTATCACGGATAAGGCTGGAAGTTACTATGAGCGGATTATAAATAATCCTAGTAAGCAAACTCTAAAGAGTCTTAGTAAGATGTTAAAACTAGACCGAAGGTCTTTACTAACGAGCGAAGCGAGTGCTAACTGGTAAATCCGTATAAAATAATTTTTATTTTATTTTTGTCACTAATGTCACAAAGTGACATGTCACGCTTTATCTGTCACAGCTTCACAGTTTTTTCTTTTAATTCCACATTCCACATTCAACATTGGAAATTAAAAATCTGTCATCCCGGTATGTTTCTGAGCCGGGATCTGTTTTTGATTTTTTTCATTACAATAACGCAAAAAAATAATCATTCGGTATCATTCGATATTTTACATCCATATAAAATATCTCTTTACCTTCGTTCACTTATAATACATCCGTATATTATATGCTTCGCAACGTTCACTCAAGTTACCGAGTAGATTTTTTTTTGCTTTTGTTTATAGAAAATCCTTCATACTTTGTTTTAATTGAAAATTTTCTAACGAATTCTCGTTAAATCTGTCATTCCGGCATGACTTTGTTTTTGTCACTAATGTCACAAAGTGACATGTCACGCTTTATCTGTCACAGCTTCACTGTTCTTTCTTTTAACCCGAAAATCGACATTGAAAATTCAAAATTAGTTTCAACCCACAACCCCTTAAACCCACAACCCCTTAAACATTCTAACCCTTTAACCTTGTTTTATTATCTGTTATAATTAACTCATGAAAAAATTACCTATTGGAATTGCTAATTTAAAAGAGATAATAGAACATAACTATATATAT
>Ga0265293_10010770_pt1 | contig 12679 bp, 13 predicted proteins | sample Munlanlewell138R_FD_192505 | JGI IMG/M metagenome (GOLD analysis project Ga0265293, IMG submission 192505) | Leachate microbial communities from a municipal landfill in Southern Ontario, Canada - Leachate well 138R | ecosystem: Engineered > Solid waste > Landfill > Unclassified | place: Canada... | reverse complement strand
AAGGGTAACCGATAAAAGGATAATTTAATGAAAGGAGAATGCTATGTTAGTTAATCAAATTTCAGTTTTTTTAGAAAATAGAAGCGGCAGAATTAAAGAGTTTGCAGGGGTGCTATCAAAAGCAGGTATAAAAATTATTGCTATGAATATTGCTGATACCAGCGATTATGGTATCCTTAGGCTGATTACCGATAACAACCGGCTTGCTGTCGAGATGCTTAAGCAAAGCGGCTTTAATATTGCTTCCACAGATTTAATTGGTATAGAAATCGACAATAGCAACGGTATATTGCAAGATGTGCTGCAGATATTGGACGAGGAAGAAATCAATATCAATTACCTTTATACTTATATTAAAAGCGATACCGGCTCTACCGTTATACTTTTTAAGGTGGACGAAGTGGAGCAAACGCTGGCAAAGCTAAAAGAACGAAATGTAAATCTTGCAAATATATTGTAATCAACCGTAAGGGGGAGCTTTGGCTTGATTATATATACAGACCTTAATGCTATTGCCTATAATATTGCCATAGCCCGAAAGCTGTTAGGCAAGGGGGTAGGGCTAATATTTATGGTTAAAGCAGATGCTTATAATCATGGAATGGCACAAGTGGCAAGGAGCACAGAAAGGCTTGTAGATAAGTTTGGGGTAGCTTATGCGGCAGAAGCGGTTGCGTTGCGTAAGGCAGGTATAACAGCACCCATAATGGTGACCGCCTTTAACTCCATTGAGGCAAAAGATGCGGTAGCTTATGAGCTGTTGCCGCTAATTAGCAACCTTGCAGGGGCAATTGCTCTGGAGCGGCAAGCAAAACAGGCGGGCAAACATATTCCAATAGATATAAAAATAGATTCAGGTATGAATCGTTACGGAATAAAGGATAAGGTGGAGTGCGCCCAACTTATTGACTTCCTTACCAATTGTTTACATATTACTCCCAGGGCATTAGCTACTCATTTTTATTCTTCCTTACCTTTATCAGCCAGAGAGCAACATAATATATTTATGCAAAGGGCAAGCGCCTTTCTTGAAGCATTTGGGGCTATGCCTATACATATGGCATCCAGCGGCATACTGCAAAGTACACCGTATTTTAATTATAACGAAGTAAGATTAGGGATGATGCTGTATGGGTACGAAGCGGGCAGTAGTAATGTTAAACTAGCACCCGCAATGGGGATAAGCACAGAAATTGATTTAATCAAGAATTTGAAAAAAGGCGAAAGTGTGGGGTATCAGGCTACCTATAAGGCAAGTAAGGATACCCGAATTGCAATTATTCGCAGCGGATACTTTGAGGGACTGGATAGGCGCGCTCAAGGCGGACAAGTATTGGTAAACGGATGCAGGGCAACAATTATTGGCAATATCAGTATGGATTCTGCTATAATTGATTTGGCGGACATTCAAGCGGAGCAAGGCGATAAGGTAATTATTCAAGATTCGCTTCTTAATGCAAGCTATTGGGCAAAAATATGTGGTACAATAGATTATGAAATATTGACACGGTATAAAGGCAGATACGATAGGGTATTTTATGGTTAAAGGTTTTGAGTCGAAATCAGCTTTAAGAGCATTGGCACGCAATGCGCTTATGGAGCTAAGCGAAAAAGAAAAAATGGAAAAAAGCAAAAAAATTGCTCAAAGGTTGCTTTCTTTGCCAGAATATCAAGCGGCAAGCAGCGTATTTATTTATCTTTCTACCGCATTTGAAGCTGATACCAGCGCAATCATAAACGACGCCTTGCAAAAAGAAAAAGTTGTTTATGTGCCCGTTACTTATGAAAAAATGTATGCGGTGCGTATTGATAAGCAAAGCAAATTTACTATGGGTAAGTTTGGGATAAGAGTACCCGAGTATTTTCAGCTAGAGGAGAGTCCTGCAATAGAGTTGGCTATAATTCCGCTGCTGGCTTTTGACAATAACAAAAATAGGCTGGGACATGGCAAGGGCTATTATGATTACTTTTTATCAGATTTTCAAGGGAAAAAAATAGCATTGGCATTCCAAGCGCAATGTTTTTCCAGTATACCTATGCAATCTTATGATATTGTTATGGATAAGATTATTACAGAAGATAGGATTCTGATATAAAAACAGGTGAATAATGAGAGTAATTGGCGGCAAATACAAAGGCAGAAAATTAGCTACACCTAAAAATGATAAAATTAGGCCTACTTCTGATAGGGTAAAAGAGTCAATTTTTAATATTATTGCAGATAAAATTGCATCCTCTATTGTAATAGACGCTTATAGCGGCAGCGGTGCGCTGGGGATAGAGGCATTATCCCGAGGCGCAAGCAAAGTATACTTTATAGATAAGGATTTTAAGGCAATTGAGCTGATTAAAAAGAATTTGGAAGGCATAGAGGGAGAAAGAAAAATTATAAAGGCAACAACTGCTACTGCTTTTTCTGCTCTTGCCGGCGATGGGGTTAAGGCAGACTTGATTTTTTTAGATCCGCCTTATTATGCAGGGGTCTATGCCAATACAATAAGGGATATAGCAAAAAGCAATCTTTTGGCAAGCGGCGGGCTGGTGATTGTAGAGCAGTCCGCTCAAAAGTGCAATAATTATTCCTTTGAGGGGCTACGTCTTACCAGACAAAAAAAGTATGGCGATACGGTGATTTGTTTTTACAGTTATGTGCAAGCGGTAGCGGTTACGGGCACTTTTGACCCCATAACCTGCGGACATATCAGCTTAATTGAATATGCTTTGCGCCTTAGTCCTAAAGTGTATATTGCTCTACTTAAAAATGAAAATAAAAAAGAGTTCTTTGGTACTGATTTTAGATTGGAGCTGATAAAAAAGGCAGTATCTTGCTATGGGGGTAGGGTACGGGCAGACAAATATGACGGGCTTGCTATTGACTATTGCAAGGAAAATAATGTACAATTAATTGTCAGAGGCATAAGAAACGAGCAAGATAGGCAATATGAACAGGCTATGGCGGACTGGAACAGGGAGCATGGCGGTATAGAAACCTTATTTGTGCCTGCTCAAGACAGCTTTATCAGCAGTAGCGCAGTGCGCCAAAGGCTGGCAGAAGGGCTGCCGTTACAAGGGTTTGTGCCTGCTGAAATAGCCAATTTATTAATAGAAAAGATGCATTCTTTACGGGGTACAAAGGAGAATGGCAATGTCTAATATTATCGAGTATATTAATGAGGCGGAACGCTTAATTCTTTCAGGAAAAAAAGCTATTTTGGGCAAAAATATTGCTATTGACGGCGAGGAGCTATTGGATTTGTTGCATAAGATTCGTCATAGTTTGCCTGAGGAAGTAAAAGAAGCCCGCCAAGTAATAGCCTTGCGGGATAAAAGGCTAAGGGATGCCGCAGAGCAAGCGGAAGCGCTTTTAACAGATGCCCGAAAGGAAGAAGAGTCCTTGCGCACTAGCACGGCAAGCGATACTGCTCAAATGGTAGACAAAGCGCGCTTGCAAGCGCAAGAAATATTAGAGCAGGCTAATTTGCAAAGGCAGCAACTGCTTGACGAGCAAGATATTATCAAACAAGCCCGCCAAGAAGCAGATGCAATCACAACTTCAGCGCAAGATTACCGCAAAAATATTCTAAAAGAAGTTGGAGCGGAAATTGATATGCTGCTAGAAGAAATGGAAGAGTACCTTTTAAGCAAGCTAAGAGCAATTAGGCAAGCACGAACAAAAACAGAAACGGAGTTTAGCTAAGATAACATTAAAAATAGGATTAACCTTGCTGCGAACGCAAGGTTTTTTATTTTAGTATTAATAATCCAAGTAAAAAGGAAATAACTGCTGCAATTATCGCTTGTGCGGTTTTTGCCAAGAAGTATCTTGCAGGCGAAATATTGCATTTGGATAAAAAGGCAAGCGATTGCAACCCTATACAAAGCCCGCCAAAAGAAATTGTGCCTGATAGAAAAACTGTTTTGCCTATGCGTGTTAGCGGCAGCGAGGCAATCATAAAGCACCCTCGGGTAATCTCTATAAGCGAAGCAAAACAAGCAATAGAAAGTTCCTTACTAACACCAAAACAGCCAAGCAGGTGAGCAAGCACAGCTTGCATGCCAATATCCAGTAAAATATCGATAATCATACTAAAAATAGTAATATATCCGCCTACTAATAAAATGGCAAAAATGCTTTCATAAATGCAATCATGTAAAAGATTGTCGCTTTGGGCAGATAGTTGAAGTGCAATTGTTTCAGGATTGTGCTTTGCTGCTTTACTCTTAAACAACAATCCATTGATTAGTGCGGCAAGATAATGAGATATTAAGATTACTACGCCTGCAAGCCTGTCCGCAAGTGCAACAGCCCCAATTGTTCCCAGCACAAATAAAGGGCCGCTGGTAGAGCAAAGCACAGAAGCAAACTTGGCATCTTCATATTCTAGCAGTTGCAAACTATGACATTCGGATACCAGTTTTGCGCCTGTTGGATACCCAGACAGCATACTCATTACCATTATATAGCCTGTAACAGGGGGAGCATTATATAGCTTTTTCAATGGTTTTTTTATGCTTGCCCCTAAGGTATGCGCCGCTCCTAATGCGGTTAGCACTCTGGTAAAAAAGAAAAAAGGAAACAGCGCGGGCAATACGGATATGACAAATAATTTTAGCCCCATAGAGGCAGAAGCCATATAGCGCACAGGATTGACAATAAGCGCAATTATAAAAATGCCTACGGTGAGCATTAAAGGAAGCCTTAACTTTTTCACATAAATAATATATGCGGCAAGCCAAAGCGTCTATGCGGTTTGTTAGATTAGCAGCATAGAATGGTTGTAATAGCCGCTTTTATTGATAATATTAAGCAGTCCGTCCGCTCTAAAAGTGAGTTTAATAAGGGGCTGCAGCAGCTTATCCAGTTTTGATTTGTCAGAAAATCTTTTCATTATATTTGCGCCGCTTTCATCTAAAGCGGAAAGCAAATCCTTGCGGGTCTTTTTTATAGCCAAAATATTGATAAGCGGAGGGGCTGCAAGCAGTTGGTCATACATTTTTTGAGTGATATCCAGCAGCGCATAAAGACATAGCCGCTTTAGCCGCGCCAAAGTGTATTTTTTGGTTTTAGCCGCTTCTAGCATTTCTTCATAAGATTGCGCTTTTAGTGCGGCAAGTTTTAGCCGATTGTGTAGGCCTTCGCTAATATCGTAGTAGGCTTCCAGCTCCCGCCCGTCCATTGTTTTGATTTTATATAAAATCATATCGCCTAAAGAGGACGGTTTTGCTTTAAAAGTGCTAAGTAAGTTATAGCTTAAAGGAGGCAGCGCATCTTTAACTTTTTGCAACTCTCCCTTTTGGTATGCCTCCCTTATTGCGCTTGCGGAGGGGTATACTGTTTTGGTGGAGGGGTCGTTGTAATCGCCAATTCTTTTTATTGTATGCAGTTTGATGCCTAGCCCCGCCTTTTTTATTGCCGCCGCATAAGCTATCCCAAGCACATTGTTAGGCGAATCAAGTATCCCTTTCAAGCCAATATACTCATTATTTTCTTTAGCATAAGTGTTAAGGGCAGCAGATAATGCTCTGGGGTAGCTTTGCCCTTGACTGATATTAGCTTGTAAATATTCTTTGAACTTTGGCGGCTCATTATTCAGCAGTTCCGCCGCCTGTTCAATTAGCAAAGCATCTCCGCATTCGCTGCCAAAGCTGATATATTCAAGGTTAGGGATTTGCGAAAGAGTTTTTATAGCTCCGTATGCAAAGTTATCTGCGGCACTTACTGCATATATAACCGGCAATTCTATTACTATATCCGCTCCCAAGCGTACTGCAATCTCCGCCCGCAAGTATTTGTCAGCTATTGCCGCTTCCGCCCTTTGCATAAAGCTGCCGCTCATTATGCAAATGACCGTATCCGCTTGCGTTTGCTCTTTTGCCTTTTGCAAATGGTAAAGGTGACCATAAGTAAATGGATTATATTCACAGATTATAGCAGTAATTTTCATTTTTTTTAACCTCGCTAAATTACCAAGAAATATACTTGCAAAAAAAACAAATTTGCGTTATAGTCATTTGGGTGACTTATTAATTTTAATGTTATATATACATTATAGTATAAAAACGCTAATTTATAAAGTATTTAGGAGCAAGAATGTCTCAATTAATGGATAATATAATGAGCAAAGCCAAAGCCCTTTATCGCCATATTGTGCTGGCGGAAGGGGAGGAGTCTCGCATAATTATTGCCGCACAAAATATTGCCAAACTTAAACTTGCTAAGATTACGCTTATAGGCAATGAGCAAGTTATCAGAGAAAAAAGTAAAGGCTTTGACCTTAGCTCCATTGATATTGTAGACCCCGCAACTTCGCCTAAAAGAGCGGAGTATGCCAGCCTTTTATACTTATTGCGCAAGCATAAGGGACTTACTCAAGAGCAAGCGTGGGCTCAAGCGACAGACCCGCTGTATTTTGCTACCTTAATGCTTAAAAATAAGGATGCTGACGGAATGGTGGCAGGCAGTATTCATGCTACTGCAGATACTTTGCGCCCTGCCTTACAGCTTATTAAAGCCCGACCGGGTATGAATACGGTATCCAGCTGTTTTGTAATAGATTTGCCGGCGGGAAATTATTCAGATAAAGAAAAAATGTTTATTTTTAGCGATTGCGGCATTATCCCCAATCCTAACGCAGAGCAACTTGCGGACATAGCCCTAGCTGCCGCACATAGCGCAATACATATTATTGGTATTGAAAATCCTAAGGTGGCAATGCTATCTTTTTCCACTAAAGGCAGCGCCAAGCATCCCTTAATAGATAAAGTGATAGAGGCAACAAAACTTGCAAAGCAGCGCGCTCCGCACTTGCTTATAGACGGTGAACTGCAAGGCGATGCCGCACTTGTGCCTGCAGTTGCCAACCTTAAAGCCCCGGACAGTCCGGTAGAGGGCAGTGCCGATGTGCTTGTTTTCCCTGATTTGCAGGCTGGCAATATTGCATATAAACTGGTAGAAAGGCTTGCGGGCGCTGATGCAATGGGCCCGATTTGTCAAGGGCTTGCTATGCCTGTCAATGACCTTTCCAGAGGTTGTTCGGTAGAGGATATTGTAAAAGTTGTAGCAATAACAGCTTTGCAGACAACAGATAACTAGGGAGAAACTTGAAAACTAACGGGGCATATACACTTCCGTCTGAAAGCCTCGCCTGCCTCGCCAGGCTTGCATCTGCACCGTTATTTCAACAAGTTTTTGTGCCTATAATGGCACATTGGAGGAATTAATATAATTATGAAGATTTTAATTCTCAATGCAGGCAGCAGTTCGCTAAAATATCAAGTAATTGATATGAAAGATGAGCGGCTTTTGTGCAGAGGGTTGGTAGAATGTATAGGGATAGGGGGCAGCAGCTTAATACATAAAACTAATGGCGGCGAGTTAAGGATAAGCAGCTCGATTGCCAATCATACCGATGCTCTAAAAGTCGTTATTTCTGCTCTTACTGATAAAAAAAATGGGGTAGTAGAGGACATTGAAGAGATATTTGCAGTAGGGCATAGGGTCGTGCATAGCGGAGAGGATTTTTCCCAAAGCGTAATTATTACCCCTCAAGTGTTGGAGATTTGCAAGCAAAACGCATACCTTGCGCCTATACATATGCCTGCCAATATTGCTTGTATAGAAAGCAGTATGCAAATTATGAAAAACAAGCCAATGGTGGCTGTATTTGATACCGCATATCATTCCTCTTTGCCGCCTAAAGCATATATGTATGCAATAGCTTATGACGATTATAAAAAATATAAGGCTCGCAAATATGGTTTCCATGGGACAAGCCATAAATATGTGGCGCAAATAGCCGCTGACAAGTTAAATAAAGAGCATAGCAAAATTATCACTTGTCATTTAGGCAACGGTAGCTCTATCAGCGCTATTGTGGACGGAAAATGTATGGATACATCTATGGGCCTTACTCCTCTTGCAGGAGTGATTATGGGCTCTAGGTGCGGAGATGTCGACCCTGCGCTTGTTTCCTTTTTAAGTGACTTAAAAGGGGTAAGTGCAGAGCAAATCACCCAATATCTTAACAAAAAGTGCGGTTTTCTTGGCGTAGTAGGCGTTAGCGACTTTAGGCGCATTACGGAACTGGCTGAAAAAGGCTACCCCAGGGCGGTGCTGGCAATAGATATGTTTCAATATAGCATTAAAAAATATATTGGTATGTTTTCTGCTGTAATGAACGGGCTGGATGCCATAGTTTTTACCGGCGGAATTGGCGAAAATGCCACTAATGCCAGGGAAAAGATTATGGAAGGGCTGGACTATTTGGGCATAGATTTTGACTTTGAAAAAAATAAGGTTGCCAAAGGCGATTTTTTAGAGCTTAACACACCCCAAAGCAAAGTTAAAGTGTATGTTATAGCAACAAATGAAGAGCTAGTCATAGCGCGGGAAACGAAATCGTTGCTTACTAAGTAGCCCTTTTTTATTTGACAGGAATAAGGTAGTTAGGTATAATGAGCTTACCATTGCTGATAATTGATTTATCAAAAACCATAGAAAGCAAGCCAAATCTTATAGAAAAGCAAGCGGATTTGGATATTGAGGCCCTTGCGATTCGTCCTATCGAAAAGGCTGGCAAACTTTTACTTACAGGCTTTTGGCAAACTGATAACAGCAAAGATATAGATATTGATATAGAAATAAGCACAAGTTTAACTTCTGTATGCGATAGATGCCTTGCTGATACTCGAATTATTATTCATACTAATTTAAGCAGCACGCTAAGCGCGCAAGATTATCAAGAAAAAGGCTATAAGATAGACATCACGGACTTAATCTATGAAAAGTTGCTTTCCTGTATCCCCTCAAGGGTGCTGTGCAGGCAAGATTGCAAAGGGTTGTGTCCGCAATGCGGAATAAATAAGAATCACAACGGCTGCGATTGCGAGAGTAAAATCAAAGCACCCAGGTGTTATTACTCACAAAAGCAATTGGAGGATAAGCTTGAAAACTAAGCCTCGCCCGTCTCGTCTTGTTTGCATCTGCACCGTTATTTCAACAAGTTTTTGTGCCTACAATGGCACATTGGAGGACTAAGATGGCAGTACCAAAAAGTAAAGTTTCTAAACAACGCAGAAACAAAAGAGCAGCCAACTGGAAACTAACTCAACCCAATTTAAGCGAATGCCCTCAATGCCACGCACTGAAGAAAAGTCATACTGTTTGCGGGGAGTGCGGATATTATAACGGTAAGTTAGTAGTAGAACCTAAGGCAGAATCAAAAGAATAAATTAAACTAGTCTGCAAAAAGCAGGCTTTTTATTGGGGATTGTATGAAGATAGTAGTAGATGCTTTCGGCGGAGATTATTCTCCTGACGAGGTTATCAAAGGCTGTATTAGAGCACTATCTGAAGCTAAAGATTTTTCTATCGTGTTTGTTGGCTCTAAAGAAAAGATTGAAGCGCTTTTACTTAGATTTGATTATGACTATGCCCGAGTGGATATCTTAGATGCGCCCGAGATTATCAGCAATGAGGAAGTGCCGACTCAGGCAATACGCTCTAAGCCCAACTCATCAATTGTAGCGGCATTGAATTATTTAGAAGATAATGATGAGGCGGCAGCTTTTGTATCAGCGGGCTCTACCGGCGCTGTGCTGACAGGTGCTGTTTTATTGTTAAAAAGAATTAGGGGCATTAAACGCCCCGGTCTTGCTCCACTTTTGCCGACAATAGCGGGCGGACAGGTGCTGCTGATAGATTGCGGAGCCAATACTGACCCCAAACCTGAGGTGTTGCGCAGTTTTGCGCTAATGGGCAATGTTTTTATGCAGGAAGTGTTTGGTATCAGCTCTCCCAAAATAGCACTCCTTAGCAATGGTACAGAGAGCGCTAAAGGCAACGAGCTAAACAAACAGGCTTTTCCTTTACTTGCAGATATGGGGCTTGATTTTATAGGCAACCTTGAAGCAAGGGATATATTAAGCGGCAATGCGGATGTGGTGGTTGCTGACGGATTTTCCGGCAATATAGCATTAAAAAGTGCGGAAGGGACGGTAGAGGCAATCTTTGAAAGTATTAAACAAGCTATTTTGAAAGGGGGGCTAAGGGCAAAGCTCGGCTATATTTTACTCAGAAATGCCTTAAAAGAGGTTAAAAAGCGTCTTGACTATAACGAAAAAGGAGGGGCTATCTTACTAGGGCTTGATAAAGTAGTGATAAAGGCGCATGGCTCCAGCAAAGCTAAATCTATTAAAGCGGCAGTGTTGCAAGCTGTGGATTTAGCGCAAAAAGGGATAACGGATAAAATTAGAATTGGGATTAATGAATATGAAAAAGTTTAAAGATGATAAAGTACAAGAAATCCTTGGATACAAGTTCAATAACCCCGCTTTATTAGAAACAGCATTTACCCACGCTTCATACGCAAATGAGAACTTTGTAGAATCTTATCAAAGACTGGAGTTTTTAGGCGATGCAGTCCTTAGCTATGTGATTGCGCGCCTTTTATTTAAGAAGTTTCCTGACGAAAAGGAAGGCTTTTTAAGCAAGGCAAGAGCAAGAATTGTAGCTAAGGATACACTTGCAAGGGCTATAACCCAGTCGGGGCTTATCAACTATATGTTGGTAGGCTCAGGGGAGATTAAAAAGGATATTGTGGAGAGCGAGTCTGTTAAATGTGATTTATTCGAAGCAATTGTAGGTGCTATAAGCAGAGATTGCAAGGGTCTTAAAGATGTTTCTGATTTTATTTGCCGTCTGCTCAGTCCTTTTATTAAAGAGGCTTTATGTGCAGAAGGACGCAAGGATTATAAGTCCGAACTTTTAGAAAAAATAGCCATAGAAAACAAACATCAAGAAAAAAAGAGAAGGGTAGTATTCAAACAAATAGGCAAGGTTGGCAAGGACCATCAGCCAATGTTTTCTGTTTTTGTTACGGTAGACGGCAGGGAATACGGGCTGGGGGTGGCAGGCTCTATTAAGAGCGCAGAGCAAAATGCCGCCAAAGAGACTTTGGAAATGCTTTTTGGTGAATCTCAAAAGACTAATGGAAAGGTAAATAGCAAGTTGTAGAATAGCAATATCTTTAGCGCCTTTTTCGCTTTCCTTAATATTGACAAAACTTGATGTTAAAGGTATTATAATAGTTAGGTTTTGAGGTGAACTTTGAGTTTAAAAAGGATAGAATTATTCGGTTTCAAATCTTTTGCAGATAGATTACATATCGATTTTGAAGAGGGAATCACCGGTATAGTTGGCCCTAACGGGTGCGGAAAATCCAATATTACAGATGCGGTCAGATGGGTGCTTGGCGAACAAAGCCCCAGCGTGTTACGAGGCAAGAGTATGGCTGAAGTAATTTTTTCCGGAACTGCATCCAGTCATTCTATGGGCGGACCTATTCGCAAAGCAATGAGCTATTGCGAGGTTAGCTTATTTTTTAACAACGAAGACAGACATTTAGATATTGATTTCAATGAAGTAGTAATAACCCGCAAAATATATAAGACTGGCGAAAGCGAGTATTTAATCAATGGCAATAAGTGCTTGCTTAGGAATATTTCTGACCTTTTTCGGGATACGGGACTGGGCAGAGAGGGGTATTCCATTATAGGGCAAGGGCAAATTGAAAAGATATTAAAAGACAGGCCTGACGATAGGCGGGAGATTTTTGAAGAAGCGGCAGGTATAAACAAATACCGTAAACGCAAAAAAGATGCAGAAAATAAGCTGCAAAAAACTCAAGATAATATGAATAGGTTGGCAGACCTTCTTTCTATGCAGGAAGAACAGCTTGAGCCAATGGAGAAAAGCGCAGAAAATACCCGAAAAGTTAAAGAAATGCAAGAGCGTATGCGCTTGCTGGATATCAATGCCTATCTTTATCAATGCACCCAATCCAAAGAGCAGGAAGAAAGTTTGCATAAAGAGCTAAGCGTTTTGGGAGCAGAAATTGAAGGCAAAAGGCTAGAGCTGGACGATATACGAAAAAAAATCAATATCAATAATGTCGATTTAGCCAATTCTGATACACTTTATGCTAAATTGTTTGAGGAAAGGGAACAGTTGCTGCTGCAAGAAGCGCAGCTTTCCAGCGATAGCAGAGTTTGGGCAGAAAGGCTAAATAAGGCTAAAGAAAGTATTGATAAAAACAAGATAGAGCTTGCAAAATCTACCGAAATCCTTGCAGAAAAACACAAGCTATCACAAGAGTGCGCCCTGGCGTTGCAAGAAAAAAATAAACGCTTTATAGAGATAGGGCAAGCGCTGGCAGCAAAAGAGGCAGAGTACACTCAAAGCGAGCAAGAAGTTGCGGCAGAGGAGTTAGAGTTCGAAAAGAGCATTGCTGTGCTAAACAAAATGGTAGAATCGCATGCAGATATCAGGTCAAGCGTAGTTACTCTTACCGGCAGGCGGGATATGTTAGCAGAAGCCTTAGGGGAGGACAAGCACGAAGTAGCGGAATATGGTATTCAATACGACAAAAAGGGAAAGTTAATAGCAGAGCTGGAAGCTGACCTTAAACTTTTGCAAGAGCAAAGAGCCGAAAAGGCGGCTTCGCTTGAGCGGCTGGATAAAAGGTTACAGTCTTTGAAAGAGGATTTGCCTGCTTTAGAAGCAAAAGCCAGAGAAAATGAGCGAAAAGAAGCTGAATACAATTCGGTCATAGAGATGCTGATTAAGCAAAAGCAAGAAAGGCAAGGTTATCAAGCCCCTGTTAGGAGACTGCTTTCGCCC
>Ga0265293_10010769_pt1 | contig 12680 bp, 12 predicted proteins | sample Munlanlewell138R_FD_192505 | JGI IMG/M metagenome (GOLD analysis project Ga0265293, IMG submission 192505) | Leachate microbial communities from a municipal landfill in Southern Ontario, Canada - Leachate well 138R | ecosystem: Engineered > Solid waste > Landfill > Unclassified | place: Canada... | reverse complement strand
GAGAAGAGGATTTAAGATTTAGACAGCATGAAGAAGAGGAACTATCACATTACTCAAAGCAAACTTACGATCCAGAGTACAAATTTGATTTTGGCTGGGCGGAGATAGCGGGACTAGCACATAGGGTCGATTTTGATTTACAAGCACATTCACAAAAAAGCGGTAAGAGCTTAACATATAAAGACCCTAAAACAAATAGAGAGTATATTCCTCACATACTGGAGCCTTCTTTTGGTCTGGCAAGAGCAGTTTTAGTTACAATGTATGCTGCTTATACTGAGGAGTCCCTGGAAAATGGAAAATCTCGAGTTGTTTTAAAGTTTCCTAAAAATATTGCCCCAGTACAGGTTGCAGTGTTTCCATTGCAAAAAGATGAAAAACTACAAAGCCTCGCACGAAAAATCTATAATGACTTAAGTCAAAATTTTTCATGCGAATACGACGATGCTGGAAATATAGGAAAGATGTACAGACGACAGGATGAAATCGGCACACCGTGGTGTATCACTGTTGATTACAGCTCCTTAGACGACAATACAGTCACGATAAGAGATCGAGACACCATGGAGCAGCAAAGAATTAGCGTACCTGAAATTTTTAATTGGGTTTCTAATAATTTAAACAAATAAGATGCAAGAAAGTAAAGAATTAATAGAGACCATTAATCAATCAGCTAATATATTGCTTACCACGCATCTTAACCATGATTTTGATGCTATTGGATCTATGGTCGGACTATATTGGATTCTTAAAGGATTTAAAGATAAAGAGATAACTATGGCTGTAGAGGACTCACCCCCTCACGCTTATTCATTTTTAGAAGGTACTAAGAGGATCATTCAAGCCAATTTATCAGATTCTGTTTTTACGCAGAAATTTGACTTAATAATAGTGCTCGACGCAAACAGAAAATCTAGAATAACAAAAGGAGACTTTCCTCTACAGCCAGAACAAAAAGTAGTTGTAATAGATCATCACATCTACGAATCTGATTTGGAAGCAGTTTTATATGTTCGTAAGAATTATCCTTCGACTAGTGAGATCGTCTTTGAGCTATTCCAGGAGCATGTAGACTTTAGCGTTCAGACAGCAAAAGCGCTTCTAGCAGGGATCTACGATGATACAAATGGCTTTTCTACCAAGACAGTTAATAAGAATACTTTCGAAATTGTAGCGAAGTTAATTGAGAATGGTGCTGTAGCGTCAGAAATAGCCGAAAAAATTAAATCGTACGATGAACCTGTACTTAACGCAGCTAAGGTAATTATAAACAATCTTAAGTTTGATGAGCAGCTGAAATACTCCTACAGCTACATTACTAAAGATGTATATGATCTGCTTGGTCTCAATTCTACACAAATGGATATACTGAAGAATCTAATCATTGATATTTTGCTAGGTAGAGAAGGGTATAATTGGGGGTTCTTAGTGAATCCTGATAGTGATGCCAAAGAATGCAAAGTATCCTTTAGATCAAGGATGAATGGTCAAAATGTGCGAAAAGTTGCTGAACTGTTAGGGGGTGGAGGGCACGACTCAGCTTCCGGTGCCACATTAGATACAGATGACCCCTATGAAGCATTAGCACTTACCAGGAAAAAAATCTCAGAATATTTTGGTACCTAAAATAATAGTATTTTCTCTCGACATACCTTAGCTATGGGAAATAAGGTCTCGACAGGCTCGAACTGACATATTAAATCAAAATATAGCGTGTCAGTTTGAGCCTTGAGTCCTGAGTGTAAACGAAGGGTCGAGAGGTGCTGTGGTTTTATTAGACCACTTCCCCTTCTTCAGCTTCCGAACTTTTTTCTTCACTTTTGGAATCTTTCTGTTCTTCTTCAGCTTCTTTTGATGCTTTTTCGTACATCTTAGCCCCTTTTTGCTGCAGTAACTTTGATAGCTCTTCCGTCTTAATTTTTACATCTTCGTTAACGAAGTCTTCTTTATTAATTATCTCTTTCAGCTCTTTTGCTTTTTCCTCAAGCTCCTCCTTATCGGTATTATCTAATTTTTCTTTCATTTCTTCGATAAATTTTTCTACCTGAAATACTAACGTATCAGCGACATTATGGATTTCAACCCTTTCCTTCTTCTTTTTATCTTCAGCAGCATATTTTGAAGCCTCTTCGACCATTTTGTCAATTTCATCTTCACTCATGTGAGTAGATGCTGTGATTGTTATGCTTTGCTCTTTACCTGTTGCTTTGTCTTTAGCAGAAACACTTAGTATCCCATTAGCATCTATTTTAAAAGTAACTTCTACTTGAGGAACCCCCCTTGGTGCCGGAGGGATACCGTCAAGTATAAATTTTCCTAAAGTTTTATTATCACTTGCCATCTCCCTTTCTCCCTGCAATACATGAATTTCTACTGCTGTCTGGTTATCGGCAGCTGTCGAAAAAACCTGTGATTTTTCTGTTGGTATAGTTGTATTCCGAGGAATCAAGGGTGTTCTAACCCCTCCAAGGGTTTCCAAGCCTAAAGTTAGCGGAGTAACATCTAGGAGGGTGACGTCTTTCACATTTTCATCTCCAGCAAGAACTGCACCTTGTATAGCTGCTCCAATTGCCACAACTTCATCAGGATTTACACCTTCATGAGGTTTTCTACCAAAAAACTCCTCAACCTTTTTCTTGATAAGTGGCATTCTGGTCATTCCCCCGACTAAAATTACTTCATCTATATCTGATACAGAGAGTTTTGCGTCGACAAGTGCTTTTCTACACGGCTCAAGAGTCTTGTCAATAAGGTCCGAAACTAATTTTTCCAAATCAGATCGGGTCATCTCTTTCCTAAAATGCTTTGGACCATTTTTGTCTGCCGTTATGTATGGCAAGTTAATCTCTGTTTTTTCTGTGCTTGACAGTGTAATTTTTGCCTTTTCAACTGCTTCTTTAAGCCTCTGTAACGCAGCAGGATCACTCCTTAAATCAATTCCTGTGTCTTTTTTAAATTCATCGATTAAGCTATCAATTATTTCCTGATCAAAGTCATCTCCTCCTAGATGGGTATCTCCATTTGTGGCCTTAACCTCAAATATACCATCACCAATTTCGAGAATTGAAATATCAAACGTGCCTCCACCCAGATCATAGACCGCAATATTTTGATCCTGTTTCTGATCCAGACCGTAAGCCAGAGCTGCAGCTGTAGGCTCGTTAATAATTCTTTTTACATCGAGACCTGCTATTTTCCCTGCATTTTTGGTTGCCTGTCTTTGAGAATCATCAAAGTAAGCGGGAACTGTTATCACTGCTTCCTTAACTTCTTCACCCAAGAAAGCCTCAGCATCTGCTTTCAGTTTAGCAAGTACTTTGGCACAAATTGCTTCTGGAGCAAGCCATTGGTTTCCAAATTCTATTTCAACTCCACCTTTACCGCTTTTCCTTAGCTCAAAGGGTAGGAGCTTCTTGTCTTGTTCAATATCCGGATCATCCCATCTCCTTCCAATCAATCTTTTTATTGAGTAGAAAGTCTGTTCGGGGTTTGTTACCATCTGATTCTTGGCTGGCACGCCCACAATAATTTCTTCTACAGCATCAGAAGATATTGCAATTACAGAAGGGGTTGTCCTTCCACCTTCTTTGTTTGCAATTATTTCAGGCTTCCCTCCGGTCACATAGGCTATTGCGGAGTTACTAGTTCCAAGGTCAATTCCAACTATTTTAGACATGTTATTTAACTAAAATTTAAAATAGAAATTCTAAACAGCATGAGAATGTAGTTACTGTTTTAGTTTTTTGACTATAACTCTAGTAGGTCTTAAAATGCTTCCTGTTTCGACATTGACATAGCCTTGTTGTATGATTCGTTCGACAGTATTATTTTCGGACTCATTATCAGTTTCACTGATGCTTAAAGCTTCCATTTGATAAGGTTCATATTTGGCTCCCTGCTCTAACTTAATCATTTCTACATTTTCTTCTTTTAGCAAATTTATTAATTTATTATAAATAAGTTGTATCCCTCCATCTTCCTTGGTTTGTAAAGCTCTTTCAAAATCATCTATAATATCAATTAATTTAATAATAACTTTAGAATTAGCATTCTGCATAACTTGACTGAGTCGTGCCTCAGTTGATTTACGATAGTTATCAAAATCCGCTATGAGTTTCATCCTTGCCTGTTTCTCCTTTTCTAGTTCCGACTCTAATTCTTTTTCTGTTGTATCTACTGGCTTATTATAGTTTTCAGTTTCTCCTATGCTCTTATTCCTGAACTGTATTTTGTTGTCGCTTGGAGAATAATAGCTAAATTTATCATCTTCTATTTGTCGAATTTTTGTCACTTTATCTTTAGAAGTCAGCATTTTCAATAATAGATCATAGTTATCGGCAATGTATGAAACATATTCCCACTCAGTGTGTCTCAGGTGTTTGCCTGGCTTTGGCTCAGAAAGTTCGATAAAATTAAGATCGAAAAATTCTTTTTTTAACTCCGGACTGACCTTATATACATTTATTTTCCTACCTGCATGAGAGACTTGTTTAAATTTAGATAAACCAGCCTTTTCAAGCGCCTCCGAGAAAACTTGGAAATCTTCTTTACTTTTTGTTTGCAGGTTTGCACTATCCAGCGAGAGGATTAGATCCTTAAGCTGCTCTATCCTTACTTTTTCTTGGCTTTTGATTAAAGCAGATAGTTGCTCCAATTTAATCATGAGAAAACTTTAAAATTTAAATTTTCCAGTCTTTTAGTAAGTTAGAAATTTTATTTGAGACATACCTTATAGCAGGTATAACCTTCTCGTATTGCATCCGGTTCGGGCCTAAAATAGCAATATAACCACTACTTTTGTGAAAACTAGGGATATTTGCGAAAACAATAGCAGAATCGTAGAGGGCTGGGTGTCTTAAATCTTCCCCAATTAACACTTTAATATCTTGTTCACTTTTATGAGATTTAAAGATATGAACCAGATTGGCATAATCATCCAACATAGCCAATATGTGTTGTAGTTTCGTGTAGTCACGATACTCTGGGTTATTTAATAACATATCTAAACCAATATGATAAATCCTGTCATTTACCAACGCAATTGATGGATTGTGAGTTATGGAGCTTAAAGCTCTCACAGCTGATATCATCAATTGGTCAATATTGTATCTTTTCTGAAACATGTCCTCGTTGAAATGTGCTTGTTCTCTTACATCCAACTCCTGCAATTGATCTAGTATTTCTTGTAAAAAATATTTAAATGCCCTTGTAGTTGGGATTCTCCCTGAGGAGGCGTGAGTTTTATTCAGATATCCTAAGGATACAAGTGTTGCCATCTCATTTCTTATCGTAGCAGGACTAACATCCAGTCCATATTTTTCAGGTAAGTCAATAGAACCGACTGCCTCAGCTGTTTCTATAAATTCTTTTATTATTGCTTCAAGTAAACGCTTTTGTCTGGCAGTTATCATAATTAGCAACTATATAACTAAAGTGCCAATAGTCTAACATTAGCAGCTATAAATTTCAAGTGCCAAATGGCCTTTCTTATATCAATATCTATAGCTTGAGTTCAGCTAAAGTACGAGGATAGATCACTTTGCATTAATTTCTAAGTGGTAAACTCGCGATTTAAAAAGGAATGCAGAATTTTATAAGTATCTAGGTCAAATCGACCTGCTTCAAGGGTAGGTTGACTTCTTATGTAGTCTCCTTCAAACCTAGCACTCTTAACTACCCATTTGTCTATAACGAAAGTCTCCTTAAATTTGTTTGTCTCCTCAACTACCTCTATCTCACCTCCATAAGGCCAGGCACACAAGCGTGTTTTGTTAAAAGCTTTGTACACACTTCTGTTATATTCTTCTACTGGGATATCATGACGGCACGCACCTGAGCACAGCTTCAGATAATAATTAAAACAACTGTTGCGAGATCTAGGCTCCAACCCTAGGTATTGAGGACATAGTTTATGTTCCTTTGCAATTTCAGCTAAATTAGCTTTGGCTTGCTTTACACTATTGTAAATACCAACTATGTAATGCAAATTTTGTTGATTTATGTTTTTCCTACGCCCAATAGACAGGTTAATATACTCATTCTCATTTTCCTCTGCGATAACACAAGTTAAGTAGTCATTTCTGCGAAGTTTTCGGTTATACAAAGGCTGGTATTGCTTGATTAATTGCGACTCCCGAAGTTGTGCCCCCAAGATACCAGCTGTTTCTATATAATGAATTTTATTGAGGCTTGTGGAAATTTTCATTTCTTTGCTCCTGCTTAAGTTCTGGTAAAAATGTGATAAAACTCTTTGCCTGATGCTCTTACTCATTCCAATATAAATAGGATAGGCTTGTGCATTTAAGAATAAATAAACTCCTGTAGTATCAGGAATGCTGTCTAGATCAGCCTTGCTAATTAGCTTGGGGATAGCTGGCGAGCCAGTTAACTCACTTATAATTCTGTGGAAATCGTGATCTTGTCGATTACATCTTTCGAGCTTTATAAACTCAAAAAGGCTATACGCATCATCATAAGCTCGGTGGTGGTTTTCCAATTTAATATGCAGACGTTTAACTAAGGATTCCAAGTTATGTTTTTTCAAGTGAGGGTAGAGTGCGCTAGAGAGCCTAACCGTACATAGAATCTTTGGTAGAAAGCTAAATCCTGCTCTAAGGAACTCATTCTTTAAAAAAGAATAATCAAACCTTGCATTATGGGCAACAAAAGTACCCTGACTCAAAAATTCATAAAGCTCTCCTGCTATATCTTGGAAGCGTTTAGATACTTCCAGGTCTTCATATTTAATTCCTGTCAGTCCCAATATGAAGCTTGATGGTCTAAAACCAGGATTAACCAAGGCAGTGTAAATATCAAGAATTTTATCTCCCTGCGTTTTAATAGCAGCTACTTCTATAATTCTATCCTCGGCACTCTTAGTTCCTGTAGTCTCTACGTCTACAAAGTTGAATATTTCCCTATCAGACCCCACCATTCAAATGAAAGTAATAAAACTCTATAATAACATACTACCCTGCTTTACAAGCAATATTTAGTAAAAAACGCGCTATTCCTAGGATAGTTTTTATGCTAATGCTTTTAGCCTTCTAATGCCATTATCCTCGTAGTTTACTTTCAGATCCTCAAGCATATAATTTTTCCCATTGTAAGTATCCCGCCATTCCTGATCTTTTAGAGACCCTTCTGGTTTAGAGATTATTACTGTACCTTTTCTAACTCCATTTTCTTCCTCATAAAATCTATGTGCATGCACATAGTCAAACTTTTTAAGTTTGCCGCTTTCACTCTTATGAGTATCAGTAATAATTGCTACATGGTGAGCATTTTTTTGCTTTCCTTTCGCTCTAATCAGATCTCCAGGCCCTATATCATCAAAATTATCTATATGTATGCAATTCAAATCAGAAGTGAGCAAGTTAGCACCTATATTTTCAATAGGTCTCAAAAATCTACGAAATCGAGCGTATATACTGTTATCCTGAAATTTAAGGTTGTTCCATACTCTTCCTCTGTTTTCAGATTTAAACCAATGATCTAAAATATGTGCAATAAAACCCGAGCAGTCAATTCCTATTCCCTTCTTAATCATAAACTCCCTAATTTCCTCTTCGCTTTTCCGACTTAGATTAAAACCTTTTAGCTGTGCCCATACTTTTGTCTCGTGCACTATCTCGGCTACACTCCCTTTACCTACCATTACTCGTAGACCAGCCCTTTCCTTTTTAATATTCATATAATAAGGGCATTTTACCCTCTTTCTGCCAAAAGGAAGGTTAAAGTACCTGTGAATTGCTTCTTGGGCTTTTGGATGAATTGTTTTATGAATCATATTATGAAACTAACGTAAATATTCGTATATTGCCTGTAATGCTTCTATAGCCCACGGGAAAGGCTTACCATCCTTACCTACCAGAGACTGTAATGCTTGAATTCGTGCTATTTCATTTCCCTGATTAACTTGTTTTCCTTGTAACTGACTCGCTATCAAAAAGCCTCCATCTTCAATTGAATCTATAGAGTACCCTTCCTTTTGAAAGATTAAAGGCTTATCTTTTTCTTCATCTAAAAATATTGTATTTGCTTTGACTTCTGTTCCATGTTCTTTAAATATTAGGGCAGAGTTATCACTCTGTAATCTATAAACTCCAGTTTTAATTTTACCATTTACTATAAATCGTTCTGGAGTAACATTGCGCAGAAACAGTTGGCCTGCTGAAACAGGCTCCAAGCCTTTGTTACAGTATTCTATCGGATCTATATCATAAATTAGATCCATAAATTCCATAATGTGAATTATCGACAGTGGAACCTCGTCCTGTCTTAGCTGTAGCTTAGCATGAAAAGGAACGGACGCAGGCTGTCGGGCATTAACCTCAATTATATACACTTGATCAGAAGAAACTATTAGATCAACACCAAATAAGCCTTTGTATCCTGCTTCCTTCATAGCAAACCCAACCTTGGTAACCTCTTCTATAATTTGCTGCTTAAGTTTGGAACTAATACCTTGTCTGCAGCTAAAGTCGTTTCCTACAGTCCCTCCCTCCAAGTGGGTCAATTCAGGCACTCCTGTTATTTGATAGCTCAAACCTGCTACATAAATTCCATTTCTGCTTACTGCTGCATTAACTGTATAGCTGAATCCTTCTACTCTACTTGCAACTCTAGCTTCTCTATCAGGAAATTTTTGCTGTATACTTTTAAATTCATCAATAGAATTGATAAAGACCGTTCCAGTTCCTGTGTGGCCGCGGTCAAACTGAATAACAAGACTATTGCCTAGCTTATCTGCTAAAGTCTGATAGTCCAATTCTTTGAGTTTGGATATTAAAGTTGGTGGAAAGTTAACTTCATACTGTTTTAGTAACCTATATTGCCTAAGTTTATTCTCAAAGCTTTTGTTTAGCTGCGAAGTTGTATTGAGTAGTGTAGCATTGTATCTTTCCGCTAATTTTTGAAATCTTGAAGAAATTTTGAATGTTTGAAAAAATCTTTCATTTTGCTTTGAATTGTTATTGATATACTCTGCTACTGACTCTTCTTCAAGTAACTTCGCTGAGCTTCTAAAGAGAGCATTTTTTTGTCCAACATGGTTTTCCAGAGAGAAAATATTTCCAATTTGAAGTTTTATATAAGTAAACAAATCCGAGTCATCCACGCACACGATATGATAGTTTTTCAGCAAAGCCTCAAGCCCCAAGGCCCTCTCCGGATCATTACATATGTAAAATAAAGGTTTATCTTTGAGCTTAAAATTTATTTGTTTAAGGAAGAAGTCAACTTTAGACATTTGCTTAAAATACTTTCCTTATTCTACTATTTTTCTTCCTCTATGATAACCAGTTTATAATTTTTCCCTTCCTCCTCAATAATTTCATATTCTATTCCGCAAAAATCACATTCTACGACATCTCCAATATTTGTACTATCGAGAGTGTTTTCATTCTTGCATTCCAGACAGACGTAGGATTGTCCTGTAGTAATTAAACTCTCTTCCATAACATTCTAGATAAAAAATAATACATTTTATTTTACCCTGTCCTTTGCTATGATAAGCAAAGCAATATATTAACGCAAATTATTAATAAATTTCACTACAAAATGTCAATTTGGAGGTTCCCTAAAATCAGCGCTCAAATTCCCGAAAAGTTCCAGCTGAGCTTGGGAGAAGGGCAAACTAATATTTATACAATTTATCTTGATAGGTATGAACTAAAACACCTAGGGGTTGAAGCTAAAAGTACACAAAAAGTATTACTGAAACTGGAAACCATGAACCCAAATAAATCTTTTAAGGATAGAAGCCTTGCTTTTCAGGTCTCATATTACAACACCCATGGGAAGAAAAAACTGCTTATATCATCGTCAGGCAATGCTGCAAACTCAGCTGCTGCTTATGTCAACCTTACTGATATCAAGTTAGCAATTTTTGTATCCAATAAAATAAATAAAAATAAGTTAAAACACTTAGAGCACATTATTAACACCAACCCAAGAATTACTTTGAATTTCTCTGAAAGAGCTAAGTCTGATGCAATAAAGTTTAGTAACCAGGGGAACTATATTAATCTCAGAGGCTCGGAAGATAAAATAGCGATCGAAGGGTTTAAAACAATTTCATACGAACTTGCAAAAGAAGCTCCTCAAACCGACGCAATTTTTATCCCCTGCAGCTCCGGAACAAGCACAGTCGGGTTGGCAAAAGGCTATAATGATATAGATATACCAATACCCCAAATTCATATATGCCAAACAACCAAAGTTCATCCTATGGCAAAAGGGTTTGATATGGCCTTCGAGCAGTCGGGAGATAGCCCTGCAGATGCAATTGTAGATAAGGTAGCAAAAAGAAAAGAAGAAGTTATAGAAATAATTAAAAATTCCCAGGGCTCAGGGTGGGTTTTATCAACAAAAGAAATTATTAAAGCTACAACATTCCTTCAAAAAAAGACTAACCTGCCAGACCTAACTTATAATGGCTGCCTCTCCTTTGCAGGACTCATACGCGCCCTAGGCAAGAAAAGAAGATATTCTAGTCCTGTTTGTATTATTAGTGGAATCTGATGGTTGAAATACTTTTGTTACTATTACTTTTTACATATGCGATTTTTTTGTGCTACTGGTTTATCCCGCCGGTATTTGGATCTCCCCCTTACTATCCTTCAAATAAAAAATTAGTTAGGAATATGGTTGAGATAGCTGATATCGGTAAAGATGATAAAGTTATAGACTTAGGCTCGGGAGATGGTAGAATTTTATTTGAGGCCAGCAAGCATGCCAAGATTGTAGTTGGTGTTGAATTAAACCCTTTCCTTGTGACTTATACAAAAGTGAAGGCTGCAATCACACACACAGACGTTCAAGTGGAAAGAAAAAATCTATATAAAGTTAATCTAAGAGACTATGATGTGATTTTTTGTTACCTATTACCGGCAACTATGTCTGATTTGGCAGGAAAATTTAAGCAGGAGCTTAGACCAGGGACCCGAATTATAACTAACACGTTTCATTTAGAAGGCTTTGAACAAATAAAAAAGACAGGGAAACTTATTGCTTATAAAGTTTGACAGTCTCTTTTCAAATCAACGGAAAAGTATTAATATCTAGGTATAAGCGAACGTAGTTCAGTTGGTAGAACGCTTCCTTCCCAAGGAAGAGGTCGCGGGTTCGAATCTCGTCGTTCGCTTTTTTATCAATACAAACCTATGACCCCAATTAACACAGCGGATGAATTGTTAAAACGCATTAAATACATTCACTATTCTGCCTATAAACTATGTAAGCAATCCTTCAATCATTACTTCCCTAATCCAGGTAACATAGGAGTGTTTTGTCACTTTGATAATGAGTATGAATTTCTAGTCAAATTACGTACTCAGCTAACCGAGGCTTCTAGCGAGCCAAACCGTAAATATTTTAGATTACATGAGCCAATAATTTTTCCAGCAAACAGGGATGCGCCTGAAGTAGCTTATACTTACTTGTATATAAGAAAGCCCGATCCAACACCATACGGACAGTACCTAGGTGATGTTGACTTTTATACTGAAGACGCTCAATACAACGAACTTATCAAACAAGTTGAAAAGCAGGAAATTCCAGGTGTCAGTCTATATGAGCAGCCTGGCGTAGGAACTATGGTTCAACTAGCCTCACCTGATATAGACATTGTCGCTTATGTCAGTACTAGAGAGAAGACCCAGAAAGTTAGATTCAGATATAATTAAGATAAGCTACGAATTAGGGAAACAAATAAACGACTTTTGTAGTCCCCAAACGCCACATGGAAAACACAAGAGGATTTAAAGCTAGTCAGTACTGATTATGGTTTTGTGAGGGGAGAGTATACTGGTCAATCAGTAAACCTTCCAAGGTAGTTTAGTCATTGTCTCGCCTAGACATTTAGTGGGGAGTGCACCTCTAATGTCAAAAATCTTCTAATATAGAGCATTTTAGATTTGTAAGTATTAAGATAAAACACTATATAATCTTAACTTTAATTTATAGTATATTAAACTACATTTTTATATAATCATTATGAACCCTAAATTAATAAAAATAGCTACAGGAATTTTTCTGATTATTCTACTTGGATTAGGCGCTTTTTTACTGCTTGACATAAGCAGTAAAAAGACTAGCCAGAATAACCTTGCCACATCTCCTGAATATGATGAACGTGATAGCTACGAAGCTGTTATTAGTACTTCTAAAAAAGCAGAACAGTGGTCTTCTGATGCCAGGCTATATAGCTGCACTGGGATTGCGCCAGATTCTACGCAATTTGGGTTGCTAGGAGTTGACGAAGGAAAATTTTACACATGGGATTGTATTTATTACTCTAAAATTAAATATTCTATACTTACTGTTCAATATAAAGAAGGAGAAGTTATTGTCGATCCATTAAAGAACTCTGAAAAAATTAACGAGGACGACTTACGATACGAGAATATAAGTTACCCCAAAGATTATAATAGAGTTTTGAATTCGAGCGTCATATATAAAAGTGCTGTAGCCAATGGCCTTGACCCTCAAGCTAATTATTACAGCATGTATTTAGGAGAAACAGAAGACTACGGCTATGTTTGGAAAATAGAAGAAATAAGTACAGCAGGGGATAAAAAGAATACGCCTGTAACAACATACATACTAGATGCCTACAACGCACAGCTTATAAAAACTACAGATCAGCCAGTTCATTAAAAGTTGCGTAAAATGATACA
>Ga0265293_10010768_pt1 | contig 12680 bp, 14 predicted proteins | sample Munlanlewell138R_FD_192505 | JGI IMG/M metagenome (GOLD analysis project Ga0265293, IMG submission 192505) | Leachate microbial communities from a municipal landfill in Southern Ontario, Canada - Leachate well 138R | ecosystem: Engineered > Solid waste > Landfill > Unclassified | place: Canada... | reverse complement strand
TCCTGTGTTTCGTTGGCGTAAGCGCGGGTGCCAACAAGCAGCAACAGCAGAGCTGCAGTGAACGCCGAAAACAGCGCTTTGTGTCGTATAACAGCAACAAAGGATTTGTAAGTCATAACCCGGTACAATGTGCGCCGCTGCCTGGTTGAGGTCTCGCGACTGAAAATATTGATAACAAAAACAGTGATTTGATGAAGCAGCCTGCACGTTTTATGCAGCCCTGGCGGTCTTCTGCCAACAGTTCAAAGGTTAAGGCTTATACGGACTGACTTCAATCCTGGTATTTACACCGTAACGCTTTAGACAGATAGCGGTAATCCCGGATACTCTTGGCAGCGTATCAGACAGAAGAAGAATGAACCCGGTGGAGCAAAACATGGCAGGCATGGTTGTAGCAAAACATTTATCCAAACGAGTGACTACCAGTGAGGGTGAACTGGTCATTCTCAAGGACATCAGTCTGAGTATAGACGCCGCCGAAACGGTTGCTATTGTTGGTGCCTCAGGCTCCGGAAAATCCACATTGCTCGGGTTGATGGCCGGGCTCGACAGTCTGTCCAGTGGTGAAATGTGGCTCGACGGTGAGAATCTGGGTGTGATGGATGAAGAAGCGCGCGCCATGTTGCGTGGACGCTCTGTCGGATTTGTTTTTCAGTCTTTCCAGTTGTTGCCCAGCCTGACCGCGCTGGAAAATGTCATGCTGCCTATCGAATTAAAAAACGATGGTAACGCACGGCAGAAAGCTGCCCAGTTATTACAGCGTGTGGGGCTTGAGTCCCGCATGCACCACTACCCCAATCAATTGTCCGGTGGTGAGCAGCAGCGCGTTGCAATTGCCCGTGCCTTTGCCTCCGAGGCCAAAATTCTGTTTGCAGATGAACCTACGGGGAACCTGGATACGGTTACCGGTGCGCGCGTTATTGATTTGCTGTTTTCCCTCAACAAAGAATATTCCACCACCTTGGTGCTGGTCACACACGATGACCGTCTGGCGCGTCGCTGCGGCCGTGTGATTCGTCTGGTTGCTGGTGAAATCACGGAAGATTCACGGGTGGAGGCGGTAATCAATGACTGAACACACGGCATCCGCTGCCCACACGGTCAGTGCATCAACGCTGCTGCGGGTAGCGTTGCGCCTGCTTTGGCGTGACTGGAGGGGAGGAGAGCTGCGACTGTTGTTGCTGGCCATGGTTATGGCTGTAACCTCGGTGACAGGTATCGCTCTTTTTACCGACCGGCTCGAACGTGCCTTGCTGCAGGAGTCAGCAAATATGCTCGCCGCCGATCGCATTCTGAGCGCGCGCGAGCTGCCACCACGTGAACTGCTCGATGAAGCCCGGCGGCAGGAGCTGGCGACGGCTGAATACATCAGCTTTGCCTCCATGGTGTTCTCTGACCAGGGCAATTTGCTGGTATCTGCCAAGGCAGTCAGTGCCGGGTATCCGCTGCGCGGAAGTCTGCAAATATCGGATCAGGCTTTTGGTCAGGCCTATATTGCGGAACAGGGACCCCGGTCAGGTGAAGTCTGGGTTGAGTCGCGGGTATTGCCAGCGCTTGATATTAATGTGGGCGACGTGGTGTATGTCGGTGATGGCGAGTTCACCGTTGCGCGTGTACTGGTGCAGGAACCTGATCGTCAGCAGGGCGGCATGATGGACAATGCGGGGCCGCGACTGCTGATGAATCTTGATGACGTGCCTGCAACCAACGTGATCCAGCCCGGCAGTCGTGTCTCGTATCGCTACCTGTTTGCAGGCTCATTATCAGCACTGGACAGCTATCAGAACTGGGTGCAGGAAAACTACGAAGGCCGCTTCCGTCTGCGCGATGTGCGCGAGGAAAGCGCCGAGGTCAGTGATGCACTTGATCGCGCCGAAAGTTTTTTAATGCTGGGCAGTTTGTTTGCGGTATTGCTGGCGGGTGTAGCAATTGCACTAACTGCTCGTCGTTACAGTGAGCGCCACTTTGACTATGCAGCAATTCTTAAAACGCTGGGCTGCACTTCCAACCAGATTTCGTTTATTTACGTGTGCATTCTGCTAAGCCTGTTGTTGCTGGCCGTTGTCATTGGCTCCGTTGCCGGCTGGGTGTTGCACGAAGGAATTCTGGGTGCGTTGCAATCTTTTATTCCGGTAGCACTGCCGCAGGCGTCAGGTCTGCCTTTTGCCGTCGGAGCGTTTACGGCACTGATCTGCCTGTTTGCATTTGCGATGCCGCCACTGCTGGCGCTGAAACACACCTCGCCGCTGCGAGTGTTGCGCAAGGATATAGGGGATGCACCGCTCAGCACTTCGTTGCCTTATGTCTTTGGTATTGCTGGCGCTCTGGTTCTGATGATCTGGTACAGCGGTGATCTGATGATTACCGCCATTCTGGTGGCTGCTGTGCTGGGTGTGGCCGTTGCGCTGTCACTGTTGTCCTTGCTGTTGCTGCGCAGTGGTACCACCGCCGGCATGCGCGCAGGCAGTGCCTGGATGTTGGCGATGTCAGCTGTGCGTCGCCGTCGTCGCCAAAGTGTGCTGCAGGTGCTGGTATTTTCGTTGACCATCATGTGTCTGCTGACGCTGGGACTGCTGCGCACGGATCTGATCGCAGACTGGCAGGCGCAGTTGCCGGAAAATACACCCAATCATTTTATGATGAACATCGGTGATGAGCAGATTTCAGGGATTGAATCGTTTTATGCGAGCAATAATCTGCAGGGCAATCCGTTTTATCCAATGATGAGTGCAGGATTATTGCGTATTAACGGTGAGCCAGCGCGGCGCCCATGGGACGATGACAACAGTCGGGCGCCTCGTGGCACAGTTACGGAGCGCAACTCGGAAGAAAGTGATTTTAATAATGAAGTGGAAGAGGCCGGCGAGGCCGATGGCAGTCCGCAGCGTGTTGAAAACCGCCAGGTCACCTATACCGCAGTGCTGCCACCGGACAACGAAGTGGTGGCAGGAAGCTGGTGGGATAACAACCCAAGGCCGAATGAGGTTTCTGTAGAGCGTGATTACGCCGACCGACTGGGTGTGCAGCTTGGAGATGAACTGGTATTCAGAGTGGGCCAAGACGAAGTCACTGTGCACGTTACCAGCATGCGAACCGTGCGCTGGGACAATATGCAACCCAATTTTTTCTTCATTTTTTCACCCGGCACGCTGGAAAGGTTTGGCGCAACGTACCTGTCTACTTTGCTGCTGGAAGGTGAAGACAAATTGTTGCTGAACGATCTGCTGCGCCAGTTCCCGACCATTGTGGTACTGGAGGTAGATGCACTGATTGAGCAGATTCAGACTATTATTGGCCAGGTAAGCTCTGCGGTTGAGCTGATTGCGGTGCTGGTATTGGTGGCTGGATCTCTGGTGCTGCTGTCCTGTGTGAACGCCACGCTGGACGAACGCTTCCGCGAAAATGCCATTCTGCGAACGCTGGGAGCGGGTCGCAAACTGATCATGACGTCGCTACTGATCGAGTTTGCTTTTATCGGTCTACTGGCGGGGCTGATCGCCACGCTGGGAGCCGAGATCAGTGTTTATTATCTGCAGGTACAGGTCTTTCAACAGGAGTTTGTGCCGCATTACCGCGTGTGGCTGGCAGGCCCCCTGACAGGCACGTTGATTATCGCCGCTCTGGGTGTTGCAGCGACTCGCCGCGTGGTCAACACCAGTCCGCTCGCGGTACTTCGCCACCTGTCATCCTGATGAAGTTAATGGGAGATACATGATGAAAAAACTGACTAATGTCTCTGTGCAACTGTTGCTTTCGGCTTCCTTGATGCTGATGGCTTCTGCAGCCATTGCCCAGGCCAACATGCTGAATCAGGAAGAGCTGAGCAGAACCTGCGTTTATGGCGACTGTGAGAATGGCTACGGTGTTATGGAGTTCAGGACGCCTATTGGCACTGATCGCTACGAAGGCAATTTCGAAAACGGCATGTTTCACGGTTATGGCAAGTTTGAACAGATGGTCAGTCGCTCGGACCGGTCCTATTACGATGGCGAATGGAACATGGGAGTTCGTGAGGGACGTGGCACTTACTGGAATGGAAAATCCAATTTATATATAGGTCAGTGGCGTAATGACAGACGTCACGGTCATGGTTCCTATTTTTTTGGTTTGACAGACTGGGTTCCCAATCGCAACACCGAAGACTGGCTGCAGGAAAACGTGGAAAATTACACCGGCGAGTTTGTGGATGACCTCTATCAGGGGCATGGAACTTACCGATGGCCAAACGGTCAGAGGTACGTTGGCACATTCTTCGCCAATGAAAAGCACGGGGCAGGAGTATTCTGGTATCCAAGGGGCACACGTCGTGAGCAATTCTGGGAATACGGCCGCTTTGTGCGCTAGAAAAAATTCAGTTTGCAGGAAGTCATAATGATTGATTTGCAGGGGATTCGCCGCGATTTCCTTCGGGGCACATTAAGCAGGGAAGATTTGCTGGAGAACCCTGTGGCACAGTTCCAACTCTGGTTGGATCAGGCGCTATCCACAGAACTGACTGATCCAACAGCGATGGTGCTGGCGACCAGCTCCAGAGAGGGCCAGGTCAGCCAGCGCGTTGTGTTGCTGAAGGACCTCGATGAACGTGGTTTTGTATTTTTTACTAATTACGAAAGCCGCAAGGCGCGTGAGATTGGGTCAAATTCCAAAGTCAGTTTGCACTTCCCCTGGTTTGCGATTGAGCGCCAGGTCATGGTGTGTGGTGTGGCGGAAAAAGTCAGCGTAGAGGAGTCAAAAGCGTACTTTCAGAGCCGTCCCCGTGAAAGCCAGCTTGCTGCGTGGGCATCACCGCAAAGTCGTGTGCTGAGCTCCCGCGAGGTCATGATGCAACAACTGCAGGTGCTTGATAAAAAATACGCCGACAGCGAAATTCCATTGCCGGAATTCTGGGGTGGCTTCAGGGTACGGCCTTGTCAGATAGAGTTCTGGCAAGGTGGCGCACATCGCTTGCATGACCGCTTTGTCTATACCCTGCAAGCCGGGGGTAATTGGGAAATTGAACGACTGGCGCCATAAGGCGCCAGTTGTACTTCAGCTTCAGCCGTTTTTCCATTCAGGCAGTTTTTTGTTGGCCAATACACGCTTCAGCCGCGCATATTGAGGCAAGCCGTTTTTGTAGGGCGGGTAGTCCTCGCCACGAATCAGTGGCTCAAAATAACTGCGTGCTTTTTCAGTAATTCCAAAACCGTCAGCGGTGATAAAGTCGCGAGGCATGGGTTTTTCTACGTTGGCTACCTCTGCCAGAGGCGCTTCTCCGATAGTCCAGCGATAGGTTTTGCCTGGTTTGCGAACAATCGTTGGCATCACGGCATTTTTGCCTGCCAGTGCAAATTCCACAGCGGCCTTGCCGACGGCATAAGCCTGCTCAACATCAGTGGCCGAAGCAATGTGACGTGCTGCGCGTTGCAGGTAGTCGGCAACCGCCCAGTGGTATTTATAACCCAGCTCCTGTTTGATCATGTTGGCCAGGAATGGTGCCACGCCCCCCAGTTGAGTATGACCGAAGGCGTCTTTGCCACCTGCATCTGCCAGGAACTGACCGTTTTTGTAGTGTGCGCCTTCCGATACCACAATCGCGCAGTAACCAAAACGGTTAACACTGTCTTTGACTTTTTTCAGGAAGGCTTTTTGGTTGAATGCAATTTCCGGGAACACAATCACATGCGGTGCATCGCCTTCTATTTCAGCAGCAAGACCGGCAGCGCCGGCAATCCAGCCAGCATGACGACCCATCACTTCCATTACAAAAACCTTGGTGGAGCTTTCACACATGGAGGCTACATCCAGACCCGCTTCGCGAATGGATACTGCGACGTATTTGGCTACGGAGCCAAAACCAGGGCAGTTGTCAGTGATTGGCAGGTCGTTGTCCACGGTTTTGGGAATGCCGATGCAGGTGATAGGAAAACCTTCTTTCAGGCTCAACATCGATACCTTGTTGGCAGTGTCTTGTGAATCGCCACCGCCGTTATACAGAAAATAACGGATGTTGTGCGCACGAAACACTTCCATCAGGCGCTGATATTCCGCGCGGTTGTCATCAAAACTTTTGAGTTTGTAACGGCATGAGCCAAAAGCACCGGCAGGTGTGTGCCGCAGGGCAGCGATGGTTGCAGCCGATTCCTTGCTGGTATCAATCAATTCTTCGCGCAGTGCGCCAATAATGCCGTTAAGGCCGGCATAAACTTTGCCGATCTGGTCACCATGCTGACGCGCAGTTTCTATAACGCCGCATGCGCTGGCATTGATCACGGCCGTGACGCCGCCGGATTGTGCATAAAAAAGATTTGCTTTTGCCATGAGATACCTGTGTGATCATTCCCGCCCGGTCTGGTCCGGGCGGGATGCAAACGGAGGGCGGACAGGGGCATAATGTTACAAACTGGCCGTAGGTAGCTCAACAGGTAACCCAGGGAATATGAAAAAAATCATTATAGGCATGTCCGGGGCCAGTGGCCTGATCTACGGTATTCGACTACTTGAAGTGCTGAAAACTGATCCGACCGTGGAAACCCATCTGGTGATGACCTCATCGGCCCGCCTGAATATTGCGCTGGAAACCGACTGGCAGCCTGATGCGGTGATTGCGCTGGCGGGCCAGGTGCATTCGGTTAAAGACCTTGCTGCCAGCATCGCCAGTGGTTCATTCCGCACCGACGGCATGATTGTGGCGCCGTGCTCCATGAAAACGTTGTCTGCGATTGTAAATTCATATGCTGACAATTTGCTGACCCGCGCCGCTGACGTGGTGCTTAAGGAGCGTCGCCGGCTGGTATTGATGCCCCGCGAAACCCCGTTGCATGCAGGCCATTGTGAGTTGCTGCTCAAGGCGTGTCAGATTGGCGCCATTGTTGCTCCGCCGATGCCGGCGCTGTATACCCGGCCCCAGACCGTGGATGACATCATCAATCATTCCGTAGGGCGTGTGCTGGACCTGTTTGATATTGAATCAGGGCTGGTGCAGCGCTGGCAGGGCGCTCGCGCTCAGAACTGAGTGCAGGCGTGGGCAACACACTGCAGCTGTTGCTGGTTTTTTTCCGACAGTGCTGCCGGATCAGTGACACAGCGCAGCAGGTTTTTTCGGATTTCAGCCTCGCTGCGGGTCGGTTCTGGCGCCACCCCGGATTTTTCTGAATCTGGCCTGTTCAGGCAGCTCTGCAGTTGTTCAAGCAGTAACAGTTCTGCTTGCAGCTCACTGGCTTTAATCGCCTCGCGCAACGCTATCCAGGGTTGGTCTTCGCGTCGGTTTTTCATCCAGCGCCGGGTGTTTCTCAGTGGATAAATCAGTTGTTCGCCAAGTTCCTGCGCAATGGTTTTTGCTGCTGCAAAAGTTTTGTCGTCTATTTCTCCAGCCTGCACTGCATACCAGCCGCAAAACAGCAGCAGCGGGACATCGACACCGGCTTCATCCTGCAATGCCAGGCAGGCCGCGGCCACTTCGGGTGCGGAATAAACGCGAATTGCAAACGTCCTGAGTTCTATCACTTGGGGTCGGATTTCCGTTGGTGGATTTGCTAAAGTAACTGCATCAGCTTACAGGAAACTTTATGCATATCCACATACTCGGTATTTGCGGGACTTTTATGGGCAGCCTTGCCGTGCTGGCCAAGGAACTCGGATTTGATGTCAGCGGTTCAGACGCCAACGTCTATCCGCCGATGAGCACACAACTGGAAGAGCAAGGCATTGTGCTCAGCGAAGGTTTTGATCCTGCGCACATGCAACCACATCCGGATCTGGTTGTTATTGGCAATGCCATGTCCAGAGGTAATCCGGCGGTTGAATATGTACTCGACAAAGGTCTGCCGTATTGTTCAGGACCGGAGTGGCTGGCGCGTTATGTATTGCAGGATCGTTGGGTGCTGGCTGTGTCCGGAACTCATGGGAAAACCACCACCAGCGCCATGTTGGCCTGGATTCTGGAGTACGCCGGCATGAAGCCTGGTTATCTGATTGGTGGTGTACTAAAAAACTTCCCGGTGTCAGCTCGTCTGGGTGATAGCGGCTTCTTTGTGGTTGAGGCCGATGAATATGACAGTGCGTTTTTCGACAAGCGCTCCAAGTTTGTTCACTATCGTCCACGCACCTTGATTATGAATAACCTTGAATACGACCATGCCGATATTTTTCCGGACTTGTCCGCTATTCAGCGTCAGTTTCATCATCTGGTGCGCACGGTGCCGGCCAGTGGTCTGATGTTGGTGTCGCAAGATGATGCCGCGCTGGAGCAGGTGCTGGAAATGGGCGCCTGGACACCGGTCGAGCGTTTTGCTGTAGTCGATATAAACAGCAACTTCGCTGAGCAAACGGCCCCAGGCTGGACAGTGGAAATGCTGGCTGCTGACGGTAGCCGCTGTCGAATTGTCCGCCGCGACCAGGAAGCCTCGATTGAGGCCTTCGTCGAATGGTCGTTGAGCGGGCGGCACAACGCCAGCAATGCGCTGGCTGCAGTTGCTGCAGCGCATCATGTCGGTGTGCCGGTGCCTGTAGCCTGTGAGGCGCTCTCCCGGTTTGCCAGCGTCAAACGTCGTATGGAGTGGCTGGGGCAGGCTGGCGGTATTCATGTGTACGATGATTTTGCGCATCATCCCACTGCCATAGCCACGACCCTGGAAGGCATGCGCGAGCGTTTAAAGCCGCTGGCGGTACAGCGCTTGATCGCAGTCATCGAACCGCGTTCTGCCACCATGAAAATGGGTGTGCATCAAGCAACACTTGGCGCTTCTTGTGCTAATGCTGACCAGGTGGTGTGGATGGCCGGTGGCGGCAACGGTCTGGACGTGGAGGCAGTGATCGCCGACAGCCCGGTGCCTGCCATCGCCTTCTACGAGATTGATGACATTGTTGGATGGCTGTTGGATAACACCCGTGAGGGTGACCATATTGTGCTGATGAGTAATGGAGGTTTTGGTGGTATTCACAAACGCTTGTTGAATGCCCTCCAGCAGAGATATGAATGAAGACAACGACCTGATTCCCCTGTTTCCGCTGCGCTCGGTGTTATTTCCAGGCGGGCGCTTGCCGTTACAGATCTTTGAGCAGCGTTATCTGGATCTGGTCAGTCACTGCATGAAAACCGACAGTGGTTTTGGAGTCTGTCTGGTTACCAAAGGCGGGGAAGTCGCTGCGCCGGGAACACATCAGCAGGTCAGTCGCACAGGAATGTATGCCCGTATTGTGGACTGGGACCGATTGCCTAATGGTTTGTTGGGTATCACGGTTGAAGGCCAGCGCAAGTTTAATGTTGTTGATTCCTGGGCGCGCGAGGACAAGCTGCTGATGGCTTCAGTAAGCTGGTCAGCGGAAGACTATCTGGGCCAGGACATCTTGCCAATTACCCAGGAGCAGGAGGGGCTGGTTGATCTGCTGCGGGATCTGATGGCACATCCCTTAATTGAATCACTCGGGCTGGAAATGGACTACTCGGATCAACGCCAGCTTGGCTGGCGTCTGGCGGAACTGCTGCCCGTACCTGCCCATCACAAGCAGCAGTTGCTGGAAATCAACAACACTGCTGAACGTCTGAAGGAGATTGAAAATCTGGTGGTGTCGGTCATGCGGCAGGGGCTAGGCTGACAATATCAGTGTGGCACCAAATCCATCAAGCGGCTGAAATCGACCAGAATAATCATCTGTTCGCCTTCATTATAAACCCCCTGAATAAAGCGGGATGAGTCATCCTGGCCTGTTGCCGGAGCTGTTTCAATAGCGGTCTGGCTCAGGTCTATAACCTCCGCTACCCGATCAACAAGGATACCCAGTACAAAATCCTCAATCTCCACCACAATAATGCGTGACTGCTGACTATGGCTGGCCGAGGGCAGGCCAAATACGCTGCGGGCGTCAATTACGGTGACCACATTGCCGCGCAGATTGATGATTCCCAGAATAAAACTGGCTGCACCAGGCACGTGCGTTATTTCTGTATAACGCAGCACCTCATAAACACGGGCAGCATTGAGTGCATAAACTTCCCCGGCCAGCTCAAAACTGACGTATTTGATCATATCCAATGGTTCGTCCACGGGAGAGGCATCATGCGTCATTGCCAGGTTTGTTTGCATAGTCATAAATCCGGATTTGGTATAAAAGTGTCACTGCTGTCGGCATTTTTAACGGCTGCAGGCCGGATTTCTTGAGTAGCCAGCTTGCGACGAGGTAGCCATTGCCGGGGGTGGTGATCGCCCGGAGCATGGCGCATAATAAAGGCCTGACATAATGCAGCAGAGGTTTGGTTAAATGTTGGACGTCTGGTTAAACCCCGGTTCCTGGACACATGAGCAGTGGCTGGTGTTCAGTATTCTGGGTTTTGTAATTGTAGCTGTGCTTTTTGTAGCCTGGCGCCTGGCCAAACTGCTGCGCAGTAGCTCTGCCCCAAGGCAGCGTCCCAACCTGCGACCGGGACGCCGACCGCGGCGATAACACAGGCTTGTGTGCGATCTGGCGGATCACCGCTCCAGCAATATCAGGTCGAGCACAGCGGCTGCTACCAGCATAAAAACAACAATGCCCGCCAGCCATCCGAGCAGGGCAAATATACGGAACGGCTTATCGTTTTCCGGATACATACCTGATTGTTCGTATTCACGCTTTGGTTTGGCGTCGGTGACAGATTTGTCAAAGTCGTGCTGCGTGGTCATAACTTACTCCTGACAATCGACAATAAATACACAATAAAGCGCAATGAAAAAACATCTGGGTCTGATGGCGTTGCTGATAACTAGTGTCCTGTGGCCGCACCTGCAGCCGCAGTCCCATGCAATCGTCACCCGGCATGATACCGGATACTCTCGATTTCTTGCCAGCGAGTCAGACTACCCTGCTGTTTTCCCTCTTTATACTTCCGGCCGCCAGAAAACCTGTGCCGCAACATTGATTCATCCGCGCTGGGCGCTGACGGCCGCCCACTGTGCCCAGGAGACCCCGTTGCAGGCGCAACTGCAGCAAGGTGGTGTATATCCGGTACGTATTGCCGGGCGCTGGCTGAATGTTGACAGGCTGGTATTTCATCCAAACTGGCCGGGAGTAGCCAGCACAACCTTTAATCCGCAGCAGATTGACCTGGCGTTGATACATCTGGATGCCGATGCAAGCGACGTAACCCCGCAGCCCCTGTACAGCGCTGATCAGGAAGCCGGGCGCGTACTAACTCTTTTAGGTTGGGGGTACTCAGGCATCGGTCGAACAGGTTTGCAGACCAGTGACGGGCGTCTGCGCTTTGCTCGTAATACGGTAGTACGCGCGGGGGATCAACTGGAGATCGAATTTGATGACCCGGCGCAGCCCGATAGCCGTGCGGTCGAATTCGAAGGCGTTCCTGGTTTGGGTGACAGTGGCGGGCCTGCATTGCTTGAAACCACAGAAGGGCTGTTGCTGGCAGGGATTGCAGTGGGGGAGCTGATGGATGCCAATGACCCTGAGTCCTGGCGACGCAGCGCCCGTTACGGAATTACCGTGGTCTACGAACGTATCAGTCGTCATACCGGCTGGATTCAGCAAGTGATTGCCGGAAATTTCTGAGCCAGCACCCGGCAGGCGCATATCCTGCTACACTGCCTCAGAACCATGAGTTTTTCACAAAAGGAGTAGTGTTATGACAATTAAAGTAGGTGACAAACTGCCGCAAACCGGCTTCAAGATCATGGGTAAACAGGGCCCTGAAAATATCAGCAGCGCAGACGTTTTTGCAGGCAAAAAGGTTGTGCTGTTTGCTGTGCCCGGTGCCTTTACTCCGGGTTGCACCGTAACTCACCTGCCGGGTTATGTGGTAAATGCTGACAAAATCAAAGCCAAGGGCGTGGACACCATTGCCTGTGTGTCTGTGAATGATGCCTTTGTGATGGATGCCTGGGGCAAGTCACAGAACGCCGAAGAACTGCTGATGCTGGCTGATGGCAATGGTGAATTTGCCAAGGCCATTGACCTGGAAATGGACGCCAGTGGTTTTGGTATGGGCACCCGCAGCCGCCGTTATGCAATGATTGTTGAAGATGGTGTGGTAAAACATCTGGCAGTTGAGCCAGCTGGCGGTATCGATGAAAGTTCCGCCGAGAAAATCCTGTCTCACCTCTGACACGCGCTGGAGGCTCTGAATGCTGAAAACTGAATACCTTGAATATCGTGATGGCGACGTCGTGCTCGAGGCTTATGTTGCCTATGACGATGCCGTAACTGATCCGCGTCCCTGCGTGCTGGTCGCGCACGACTGGACTGGTCGACGTGACTATGCCTCTTCAGGTGCCGAGCGTATGGCTGAGCTGGGTTACGTCGGGTTTGCTGTCGATGTTTATGGCAAAGGGGTTTTTGGCAAGGACGGTGATGCACAGGGTAACTCTGCATTAATGCAACCGTTTGTTGAAGACAGAGCCCTGTTGCGTCGACGTATGCTGGCGGCGCTGGCTGCAGCGCGCGCTCTGCCACAGGTTGATGACAGCAATATGGCTGCCATCGGCTTCTGTTTTGGTGGAATGTCCGTGCTGGAGCTGGCGCGTTCAGGTGCCGCAGTAAAAGGTGTCTGCAGCATCCACGGTCTGTTGGGACAAGGGAATGTGGCCAACCAGGTTGTACGCGCCAAGGTGCTGTGCCTGCACGGGCACGACGATCCTATGGTCCCGCCGGAACAGCTGTTGGCTTTCGAAAACGAAATGACAGCCGCCAAGGCTGACTGGCAAGTACATGTTTAT
>Ga0265293_10010767_pt1 | contig 12680 bp, 14 predicted proteins | sample Munlanlewell138R_FD_192505 | JGI IMG/M metagenome (GOLD analysis project Ga0265293, IMG submission 192505) | Leachate microbial communities from a municipal landfill in Southern Ontario, Canada - Leachate well 138R | ecosystem: Engineered > Solid waste > Landfill > Unclassified | place: Canada... | reverse complement strand
AATGGAAGCGACCAACTTCAATATGTTTCCTGTTATTTTATAAGGAGGTTTCATGCTCTTTTTATTATGATAGTATCATTTGATAGTATCAAAGGTAATGAAAATTCTTTAATAATTAATGAGCTGAAGTCGGTTTTTATTTTAAGTAGATTGTAAACTGAGCATATACTGTGTTTAGTTTTAAATCTACTCTTTTAAAGTGATACTCTGGTTATTTGACTATTTTGTTTGCCATTTATTGAGAACTGTAGTACAAATACCAATAATCCTATTGTATCGCTCCTTACGCATATCATAGAATAAATTACCGTAAATAGCCTCTTTCATTTTATTGTTTATCATTATATTTAACTGCTCCATCAAAAAAGGCTTCACATTGTCGGGGGCTAACAATAGTTGCTCAGCCATATCAATTCGATTATCGAAAAGATAAACAATGTCCTCAAAATCGTGGCTTGTTCTGGGATCAGTAGCACCACGACTGTTGTAAGCCTCAAACTTAGACGCCAAGAAATAGGGTAGCGGCATAATTTGTATTTCCTGATCTTCAACCGATACTGTTTGCATCATTTCAAAACCGGGTGCAAACCATCTGTTTGCCGGTGCCCACCCAATCTCTTCCGTATTCATTACATCCACCAAAATATCTTTGTGTTTAAAACGACAAATTACATCCAAATCTGCCGATTGAACAAACCCCCTTTGTGCCAATTTCTCCCGAAATAATTCCAAAGCGCTTAAACTATGTACCGATATACTGATATCAATATCTTTTGTCGGGCGAATATCCTCCGCTGCCGGATCATTGATGTAGATACTGACAATTGCTCCGCCCACAAAGACCACCTCACGATTAAGCGGGCCAAGAGCTTCTGCAATTTTACGTATAGCCTTTCTGTTAATTATCGTGTTTTTCAGCATATTCTTTCTTTTAGTATTTCTATTGCCAGATTACGTTCTCTGACTCGCCCAATACGTAAAGTATCTACGAGGGCTATCAGTTCATAAAATTTTGAATCATTGAGTACAGCTTCGGGCAGCGTGCCATAAAGTGGTGCTATGCCTTGACCTCGTGTCTCTCCTTTTGCCCAGGGCCAAACATATATTTCACTGCTTTCTATCATCTGATTGAGTGGAGATACCGAATGTGCAGTAGGCATCCCTCTTACCATAGCTCCGGGACGCGCTGGAAATACGACGGACAATCCATATTGAAGAAAATCCATGAAACTCTGCCGCATCACATCTTTACCATTTTCATCCATTAAACCGGAATAACGGGCACGGGCAACAGCTTGGCTAATTTCGCTTTGACTCATCTTTAATGATTGAGCCAGAGTGACTTGAAGCCAATCCTGATTATCTGTTGCAATTATTTTTAATAAAACAACTACATCCTGTGGTTTCATGATTTGTTTTGATAACTTCATTATTCTTAATATTGAGTATTGCAAATTGCAATATTACAACATTATATTCTAATTATCAAAGAAAAATAGATATTTATCGCATATCGCGATATGAAATAGTCAAGTCTTAAAAAGCCCAATTTTCTTTAGTTTGTAAAATTATACCTGTCCTCGTTGTGACAAGTTGCTTGTTTATGAACAAAAGTACCCGCTCCAAAAAGAGCCAAAAGATGACTTCCACTTGTTCATCATCCTCTTGAAGTTAAATTCGGCTGCCGCTAGCATTACATTGATCTCGTCCCCGGTAATACCCTTGTAGTAATTGCGCGAGAGACGGTGATCTTCTTTCAGGTGACCAATAACAGGCTCAATACCCGCCCGTTTCCGGAAGTATTTCCTCTCCTTGTTCTTTTGATACGCATCAACCCTGGTACCCAGCTTTTTTTCCACATCCCGTACCAGCCTCCCGGCGATGGTCCGCACTTTCCTGTCCGCTCTCCCGGCTTTGTCCTTGTTCCGGGGGTGGTTCCTGAAACGTTGATCGTGAGAGAGTCTTTTCAATGTTCGCCGGTAACTCTGGCGTAATTCCAGCCGGTTCTTGGCGGCAATCTTCCGGCACCTTTTGATCACCTTCTTTGCCAGCTTGTCATCCGTGGGAAAAGTGATGTTCTTCTCCTGGACAGTGGTGTCGATGTAAATGTCCTTATCATTCGAGTCCTTGCCATTAACACGGATACTCTCCTTGAAAATCAACTCGATACCTTCCGGGCCGATACGATGACGAAAATGTACCATCTCCGATGCTTCACAGGGTACACGGGGATTGAATTCCTGTTCCCCGCAGAAGTACTGGTAGTAAATGTTTTCACTTCATTGCTCCACCACGCTCTCGTCCGAGAGATTACGGACATGTTTCAGGATTAATAGCCCGACCATCAAGCGAATAGGCTTGGCCGGACGCCCATTGTCAGGATAATACAAGGGGGAGAACTCCCTTTCAAACATCGCCCAGTCAATTTTATTGGCTAAAATGAATAGCGGGTGCTCGTGATTCAACGTGCTTTCCAACGAAAAGAACAATGAATATTGTGATTGATCTTGTTGTTTTGCCAGCATAATATTCTGCAAGATTTATTGCCCAAATGTACGAAAACTTGCAGATATAATCAAGAAAAATACCTGCTATTTTATTGTAATATAGAAGATTAAACCCTTTTTAAGGGCTGACTAATTAATGAGCTGAAGTCGGTTTTTATTCATTAGCATTAATTTTCTCCTTTCTAAGTGACTCTCCTTTTTATGGAAAGCTTTCCATAAAAAAGGAGAGAGTTTAAGAAAAAAGATAACTTTGTCAAATTGATAGTTTAACTACTGGGTGGGTATCACCGGAATCACTAGGTGCATATCACCGGAATATCAAGTATAAGGATTGGAAATAATGTTGTATGTAAAAGTGAAATTGTTGATTATATGAGTGTTGTCGGAAATTTCGATAGCATATTACTAGTATTTGAACTTACAATATCAATAAACCTTATAATTTTGTCTTCTCTCCAATTCATAATCGTTACATAAATGCCATTATGTTTTTTGGCTGTGTTATTTTCACAACCTTCACACGGCTTTTGTACTATTCGGTCATCTTCTTTGCCAAATAGTGTTTGTTCACCTATAATAGTTATTTCCTCAGTTTTGCAACTCATGGGGATTACATATTTCAAGCCATCCATCTGAAAGATATTCCATGCAATGATCTCTGCTATCTCTTTTTTTAGATCTATGCCCGGAGTCTCATTAAACTTATCCTGATAATAATCTATAAAGGAATAAAGCAGATTCTCGCGAGCTATCAGTAAACTATCGCCCTGCCACTCAAAGCCGTAAGAACTTTGAAAAGCTATTTTTGCCCACTTTATCCACTCTTCCTTATTGTCACAATACTTGGAGATAGTGCGCAACTTTTTATCTAAAAACCCTACACGTTTGTTTAATGGCAGTAACTCCTGAGTATCAGAAATAGGGTCGTAGCGCGATACAATAAAAGGCGCCTCACCACAGGTAATTTCTAATTTTAATAAAGTTACATAGTCCTGCCAATTGCTTTTTGTAATTCTTTGGGTATCACAAGCATCATTCATCTGTTTTACGATATGTAGCGGCGTAAAAACCTCTGCTTTATCCCGAGTTCTCACCAGTTGTTCCTCTTTGCTTTTAGCGGCACGGGGCTGAATCAGAGTTCCATACTCACCTGTTATCAGATCAGATGTGATGTGTGACGTTGGACTATATTGTTTGCCTTTTTCTGCATACGAATCGGTAGCCCATATAATATTTTTACGGCTAGTCTTATCTTGTAAGAGTATCTCGAGAAGATCATCCTTTCTTAAAAGATAATCTTCTCGAATGTCTATATTTTGGCTATGTTTTTCTAAATTATTCATCTGTTTTTGCCACAAGGTTTATCGGTCTACTATTTATTTGATTTTTTATCTCTTTACCAATTCAATTACACAATTCTTAGCAGTTGTTCGGAAATTCCGGATAACTGAATTTTTCATCTATTACAAATTATCCAACAATTCTTTTCCTTTCTTCGTCATCAAGTATTTCTGATTCGGGTGATTTGGACTATCGGGATATTTCATCTCTATTAAACCAAGTTCTAAAGCAGGCTCTAAATAGTTTTCTCTGAAATTACCCTCATGTTTTAACCCTAAAACTTGTTGTATTTCCTTTCGACTCATTTCAGAATCACCAAGAACTTTTAATAAATTCCGAACTTCTACGGTACTCCTGCGGTACTCCTGCGGTACTCCTACGGTACTCCTGCGGTACTTGTGGGGTACTTGTGGGGTACTTGTGGAGTCAACTCCATCAACTTCTACAGTAATTGGTCTGAAAATAATCGTTTTAAAATCTTCTTGTTGTTGAAAAATGGGCTCCTTTAAATCGAATTCTTTCGCAATCCGCACAATATCCAATGTTCCTGTTCCCATTCTTTCTATATATCCTTTTAAATACATAGGTTCGGCTAAAAGCGGATTAAAAGGAATAGATGTATGTGGTTTTTTTAATCGTTCTTCTGACCATCCTAAAGGAAGAACACCTGGATTGATAATTTCTAACCGATCTCTAAAAAGATGAATTTGAATGCTACCATTAGAAGTGTAATCTCTATGCGCAACAGCTTATGTAAAGTCCTACGTTATGTAAAGTTTATCTGATGACGCCTCTCAGAATCAGTTGTAAAGATACATCATTTATCAGATAAACTTTACATAATATTTCAATATTTTTGCCGCAGTTCTTTTAACAATGACATCAGCTCACTATCTTTTTGCCAAGTTGTTTTTTTGTTAATAACGGTATTAGAATTTAACTTTTGAAGAGCATCTGTTTTCAGTTTTGTGCTTGCTCTTGCATACACTTCAGTGGTCGTAGTGGAAGAGTGTCCCATGAAGTCGCGTATCCAGACTAAATTTATATCAGCTTCCAGCATATGCATTGCTTTTGAACGTCTGAACGAGTGACATCCGATTTTATCGGGGATTAACTCGGGCGCTTTCAGTTTTGCCATATCGGTGTATTTTTTTATGATATTTAAAACTGCCATACGGCTCAATTTGTTTCCCTGCGGGTTTGCAAACAGAGGGCACTGATTACGGCTTACCTCAAAAAGATTGCGTTCCCTCATGTATTGTTCAAGATTTTTTACCTGTTTTGCTGAAAGCGGTACCACTCTGGCTTTTCGTCCTTTTCCCCGTAAAACGATGGTTGCCGTTTCTTCGAAGCGTAAATCCGATGGTATCAGGTCTATCAGTTCCTGTACCCTGGCTCCACTGTCGTAAAGCAGTCCCAATAAAGCAAAGTCACGCCTGCCGCCTGTTGTCTGCAAATCAGGTTGCCGTAACAATAACTTTATACCTTCTATTGTAAGGTACGCCATCTCCGGAGCTGCATGTTTTTTATAATGGATAGACAATATGTCATGACAGTTTTTTATGCCTTCGATATTACGATATTGAATGTACCTGAAGAATGAATGTAGTGCCGCAAGCCTGGCATTACGGGTAGAAACACTGCATTTGCGTTCTTTTTCCAACCAGGCAAGAAAGCCAATAACTTGCTGTCTGGTTATATCTTTCATATACAACCGCTCCGGTTTAATACACTCTTCCTCTTTCATATACTTTAATAAGAGGCTGAATGCCAGACTGTATGTTTGTATCGTATTTCTTGAGACGCCGCATTCGACAGGCAGATACTGACAGAGAAAGTCAGAAAGGTATTTGGAAAAATCGGTAGGCTTCATGGCTCGGATGCTTTGTTGTATTCTGCATTGTCAAGCTCCACGCCTATTTCCGGGAATACGTATTTATATGCTTCATCAACTTTTCTCAACAGATTCGGATACATTTCCGACGTCATTCTCACATATCGGTTGGTTGCTTCCAGTGACTGATGCCCCATATACGTCATAATAATCGGCATTGAATAAAATAAATCCCGTCCTGATTCCGCCATCTTTATAAATGCATTTATGCAGTAAGTATGCCGCAGATCATGCAGACGGGGTCCTTTACTTCTTCCGCCATGAGATATACCTGCTCTAAAGAGGACTGTACGAAAAATTTCATATATGCCGTTTGCTTTACATGATGTTCCGTCGGGCGCCGTAAAGAAAATATTTTCCTGTTCTGTGCCGGCATTTTGTGTTAGTTTGTAAGCTACAAAATCTTTGCATATTTCTCTCAATGATAATGACATGGGAACAATTCGGTCTTTTCCGTTTTTACATTCCCTCAGTATCAGGTATCCGTCGCTAAGGTTTACATCTTTATGCTTAAGTTTTATGGCCTCACCGATGCGTATGCCTGTACCGTAGAGCATCCGTATAAGAACCGGCATCACGCACTTATGTGAGTACATATAATTGCGGTGAACAAAAAGTTTGTCACATTCTCTGAAGATGGCAGACAACTCCTGTTTTGTATAGATGTGTGGCGTAAAGGTTGAACTGTACTTCGGCATTTTGGGTACATAGGAACTGTAACCTGTTAATTGCAGGTAAGAGGAAAACCCGCGAAGGAGACTTATCCTGTGGTATCGGTTAACCTCTGATTCTTCGGGAAGGGGTTGGCTCCATGCATCAAAAAGGTCTTTGGATATACCTGTTTCTGTTTCTTTTCGCTCGATGGTTAGGGTGTCAAAGCGGCGAAGACGCTCGTCAACTCCCTCCATTTTAAAACCGAGAGAGCGCTTGTAATCAATATACTGCCTTATCAGGTCAGCATAGATCCCGTGATTGTATGTTTTTATCGGACTACTCATAAAGATTTTCATAAAATGAAGATGGGACAAATGGGACATCCAGGGCGCATTGCCTTAAATGGTTTATATCAATTCTCAAATATGCCATTGTGGTATCGGTATTGGCATGTCCCAATATCTCCGATATTACGGGAAGAGTTTCGTTGGATTTAAGCAGATTGCCTGCCAAGCTGTGACGAAGCGAATGAGGCCCGTGTTTGCGACCCGCAAGATTTATGCCCGCTAAACGGAAGTAATCCGCTATCGCACCACCCATGCCGCTAGAACTTAACTCTTTATATGGCGCGCGCGCCGTAATAAATACATACGGAAGTTCTACTTTGGGTCGACTGTATTTAATGTATTCGATAATGGCACTTCCCACTTCTTCCATAAGAGGAAGCGTAACTTTCTTTCCTGTCTTTTGCTGAATAATCACTATACGGTTTTGCTCCCAGTCAAGGTTACAGAATCTCATCCCGATGATATCCGATATTCTCAAGCCATACCTTGCGGCAAGCAGTACCATTGCATAATCACGCTTACCCTGAGGGTGGCCGCGGTCTATTGCCTTTATCATAGATCCTACTTCTTCCTGTGTATAAACGGACGGGATTTTCTTTTGGTACACATATTTAGTCTTCATTAATGACATCCAATGCTCTGTACGATTGTCGGATAAGAAACCATGTTCGCACAAATGACGGATGAATACACGACAGGACATCATTATATTGTCACGGTCAGATACACTTTTTGCCTTATTAAGCAGATTGATATACCTGATCATAAGAGGAGTATCAAGCTCTTTTACTGTTTTTCCTTCACCAAGTAAAAACTGATAAAGGTTGTTTATTCGCTCCTTATATCTGATTATTGACGTTCTTTTCTTTATGCCCGCCTGTTTGTCGATAAAATGATTGAACGGAACGCCTAAAACGCCCGTAAATAAATATTGGCGGCGGTTATAACGGGGTGCGGGCATTTGTCCGGTTTCCATTACTCCCGACAGTACGTCAACATGACGAATACGTTCCTTTTGACGATGTGTCAATTCGCTGTATTCCTTACTCTTATGTAAACTGTCAAGGAACAAATCACCGACCTGACGGGTGTATAATGATATCCCTTGAGAGTCCATAAAGGATTGTAAACAATCCCACGTTTGGTGGTACCTCTTAACACACGACTCTTTGTGTTGCATGGTGCTAAAAAATGCGTCTACACGAAGACGTAATTCTGATAAATTCTCCTTTTCCATAATTTTTTACATTTAGTTTATATCCAAAATGCAAAATTATTATGTAAAGTTATTATGTAAAGATTTTGTTGGTAAAATATTGATTTATAATGGCATTTATTCTTATGCGACTAAGGAACTATACATAACGTAGGACTTTACATAAGCCGTTTTATGTAAAGGTTTACATAAAACAGCGTTTACTAAAATCTCAAAGCAGGCGCGTTCCGCATAATCAGGCTTTTCAATTCGGCTGTCTGCTGTTTTTGCCCAGCGGATTTTGTTGTTGGTTTTGATAAACTCCTTGGCAGCATTCAGAATAAAAACCAAACTTCCTGAAAATTCTTTATCGTCTAAGGCGTCATCAAACACAGAGCCTTTGTTTAATCCATTCCACCGGGTGCAGAAAACTCGATTTTGCCTTAATGGACACTGATCTGCAAACAGCACTCCGGCATTGGTAAGTTGTTCATTTTCGCTTATCAACCCAAAAGAAAGATAATCCGTTGGTTCTAATCGTGTTCCTGTTTTTTCCTTAAATGTAGCTTCAAACAAAGTAAAGCTAAAATCGCTCTTTTTGTAGTTGCTTATCAGCGAATCAAATGTTTCGTTTTTTCCCCGAAGAATCAATTCTGTTAATTGTTGCTCGGTTGCCGAAATACTCTGATCACCCAAGCGGACAAATGCTGTATGTGTATTATCTTGAACATAATAATAAGGTGGAACTTGTCCGGAATTAACTTTTACAAACACAATCTGCTTGCTTTCGACTTCTGAAACCTGAATTTCAACTTGCGGTTGAGGTTTGATGCGAGCCTGTATCAATTCAGACAATTTAGCGATAATATCTTGCGGGTTATCTACTCCTACTATTTGCCTATCCATATCCCTAACGCCAAAAACAAGAGTTCCACCCACACCATTGGCAAAAGCGCTAATGCTTTTCAACCAACTTTTTGCTTTCTTGACTTCGAGGGTTTCTTTAAAGTCTATTTGAGTGGATTCTGAAAGAAAATTTATTGCTGTATTTTGCATATTGGTAATTTCTTTTGTAGTGATTCTTATGCAAAAGTAATCAAATAGTGCGTGTTTTTGTTGTTTATTCTCAGTAAACTAATCAGTAATTCTGTGATGACTAACGTTTTCCCAATTTGTTTAAGAACAAGACAAGACTTAGTGCAAGGTGCAAGCATCTATATATAGATAGCTTGCACCTTGCACTAAAATTAAACATTATGTATTAATGATTTGCACAATTAAAAAATTGTTGTAATTTTGAACCTGAGTTTTATGCAGACAAGTTAGCGCCAACAGCGGACAAAAATTTGCTAACCTAATTTGTACCCCCTGCAAATAATGGGGTTTTTATTCTCTGAAAACTAACGGTTTATCATAAAGGGTTCGAGCCCCAGGCGGATCACTAAGAATATAAACCGCTGATAATTAATCAATTATCAGCGGTTTGATTTATTCGAGAAGATCATGACCTGTGAAAATGGTTTTTATTGAATCTCCATGTTGGGTGGGGGAATATCAACTTTTTTCTCTTCTACCAATGAGATAACCTCTTTATGCTTTCTTATTTTAGGGATAACTTCTTCTTTCGCTATACCAATGATCACACCAAACTCATAAAGGTGGGTTATGGTTAATCCTTCCTTATGAAGTTGTTCTGCTACAATAGTCAGCCGGTCTAAATAGATTTCCGATATGGTAATTACGATCTGTCGCATACTGTTTCATTTAGGGGCAATGGAGAGTCCTGCACCTACATCTTCTACTGCCAGAGGGAGAATGTGGGCATTCTTTCTCAATTCTTTTTCAATCATGGCGGGAGTAGCATCCGGATATTTTTCGAAGAGGAGAGCCGCAATACCGGCCACATGAGGAGTAGCCATACTCGTACCCGACAGGGTGCGGTATCTCGTTGGCATAGACCAGGAAGAGTAGATATCTACCCCCGGTGCAGCTATATCTATCAGTCCTGAGGAATTGATAGCGCGGTTTGAGAAATCGCCGACTTGTAACTCTTGATCTACGGCGGCTATGGCAAGGATGGAGGGGCAGTCGGCAGGACTTGCCACGGGACTGAACAGGTTTTTTGACCGACGGCTATCATTCCCGGCTGCGGCAACAATAAATGTTCCTTTTGAAAGGGCGAATTGTGCCGCTCGCTCATAAGCAATATCGTAACTCTCACCCTCCGATACGGGAGAGCCAAGAGACATGGACAATACCTTGCAGCCATTCTTGACAGCCCATTCCATGCCGTTCAGTATCCACGACTGTGCGCCGCTCCCCATATCGCTTAACACCTTTCCTACGAAAATATGCGCACCGCTTGCCACACCATAACGTTCTCCCTCTTCATTGACCGAACCGCATGCGATGCCGGTACAATGGGTACCATGCCCGTGTAGATCATCGATGGTCTCATCCGGAACAAACGAAATGGCAGTGATCTCCCGTTCCTCAAAATCGGGATGATTGATGGCAAATCCGGTATCCAATATCGCCACTTTTACTCCGGCACCGGTATAAGGTGAATGAAGCACTCCTGTAGCACGGATTCCCCAAGCTGCCTTATTGTTGTTATCATTCTCCACAAGAACTTCATCAGGAATATACACTGCCTTTTCGGGGATGACCAAGAAGCCGGTGGTTGACAATCTCATCTGGCTTACCTTTTCTTCTTCCACGCCGACCAATGCCACGCCCAGCTCGTTGAACACAAGAGCATCGGCATTTTTTAATTGGTTTTCATCCGGTGGTGAAGTGCTAAAATCAGCCGTAGAGGCTACGGCCAATCCCCATTTCTTTTCAAGCAGGCGAATAACATCCATGATCTCCCGACTGTTTTTATCGATGATCAGGAAATAACGGCCGGTATAACGAGGATTATTGGAAGCGGCCGAGACAATATTATCTTTCAGGAAGGTTTGTCTTCCCAGTCTGGGTGGCTGCATAATTGTTCTTCTTTTCTTTTTACCTCTTCTTTCCAGTGAGCAATTTCAACTTTTTGCCTTTTGTTCTCCTCCATGATGGAGAATAGGTTTGGAAGGTAAATCCTTGTGTAAAAATAACCAATAATAAATCCGGCGATGAACGAATAGATGATCAGTGCAATCAGAAATGGCCCGGCTGAATCTAGTTGTAGCATCAGGCCGCTATTGTCAATAAGATAATCAACGACGTTCTGCAGATATCCGGGAATTTTCCCTAACTGTGTAAGGGTAACTCCGATGATGATCTTGGTGAGCCAGTCCGACACATCTTCGAGGTTGGTATTCGGCAGATATTTGATACTTCTGTCATGATCTTCCGGGGGGGTATAATTTTTGTTCAGTCTGGGGATGGCAAAAAGAAAGCCCAATAATCCTCCCAATAGTATACAGGCAAAAGCAACGATGATCAGTAGTCCGAAGAGATCCCAGTAGTTTGATGATATAGCGGCATAGGCGAAACAGGCAATCAGTCCCGGTAAAATTATCAGGAGCGGGAACAGGTGAATATAACGTTCTGCTCCGGTAGAGAGTTTTTTCGCGTTCATGGTTCTTTGAGTATTATATCACATTGGATTTGCAAGATAATCATTTTTTTTATTCGGTCAAAGCTAAAAAGAAAAAAACACCGGTTTTGTGCCGGTGCTTTTTCATTCACTTTTTTTATTGATTATTTCTGATCTCTTCGGGTCGTTTCCCGGTTTTTCTCAGGCAGAAACCGGAGAGATACGATACATTGGCGAATCTCAGTTGGTCTGCGATCTGTTTCAGGCTGAGATTTGTATCTTTGAGTTTGGCAATCATCTCCTCCTTTTTCATCTCCAGGATCCATTGCTTGGGGGTGGTATTGAAAATCCTCCTGAAATAGCGTGTGAAGGTCTTCGTGGAGTTAAATCCGCAAATGGCCGAGAGTTCAGACAACCCATCCGCCTCTTTGTAATTCTTCAGCACAGCCTCCACGAAGCCGGAATCCCTCACATGGTGGTTCAGCACGTTCACCGTGAGTTGACCCCTGGTTCCGTTGGATGAAAAAACCTTCTGCATTCCATTGTCAAGGAAGATGACACACTCCTTTACATTCCCCCAAATGGTGCTGTTTTTATCAATATGATCGGGTAGCGCCATGTCGTTCAATATTATCAGTCTAATCGTAGTGCCGAATTTGTTTTTAAACTTTCCGGTGTTCGGTTTGCATCGTAGTTAGTAACTGTTGGTCTATATCTGAATCGAATAGGAGTTGAATAGGCTGAAACCGGAACTGTGTACTTGTATTGTCCTGCAGGCGAAACAGAGATGGTGCCTATATTAGGATCTAAAGAGACGGTAGCATTGTTCGGAACATTATTCCATCCTAAAATAAATATATTATACTGAATTGTCCCTGTAAAGATAAAATTCACCGGGCTCAACACAATGGTTGGATTGCTGAACAGGTTGGCCATTGTGGTGGTATAGCGATACTCCTCACTATAATTGCTGTTCACCTGTTTTATATAGGTGAAGGTGACGGAGGCGGTGCTATTGATATTTGTGGAGGCGGGCGGGGTGTACTTGTACTTCCCGTCGGCGGTAATTTCAATGCTTCCGCTGGATACAGTAACTGTTGCTCCTGCCGTCATCGGCGTACCTGCCGATACGGACATATTGACTCCTCCGTAGGTGATTGTACCACCTTCCACCGCCAATATCGTTTCCGTATTCAGATGGATATCGATGGTA
>Ga0265293_10010766_pt1 | contig 12681 bp, 24 predicted proteins | sample Munlanlewell138R_FD_192505 | JGI IMG/M metagenome (GOLD analysis project Ga0265293, IMG submission 192505) | Leachate microbial communities from a municipal landfill in Southern Ontario, Canada - Leachate well 138R | ecosystem: Engineered > Solid waste > Landfill > Unclassified | place: Canada... | reverse complement strand
ACAGTAAATAGATCAAAACCACTTTTAATTTCATATTCCCCACCCTCCTCGACTTACAGTCGATACTCCGCTTTAAGCCAGATCCAAACCTTCTCAAGTTCCTTGAGCTTCATCTCAGCAATTGGTTTCTGAACCTGGAGTCTCATACGTCTATACAGGATCTTCTGGTATGCCACTTTTGAACCGTTTTTGACGCTATCCAGATATGTATTGATATGTAGGTTTATGTTTTTCCGGAGAATCTTCTCTGCTTCTGAAGGGCTGCAAGGAGGAAGATCAATCTTAACCGGCTCTGTCTTTGCGGATCCGTCAACATGTGCAACGCTTCCAACCGGTATAATCCACGGTCTGGCTTCACCGGTCCCTTCAGAACGCTTTTCCTTGGCCGGCGCGAGATCCAGTTGATCGTCGGGATTTGCGAGCGGTACGAGCTGCTCGCGTTCAATCATCCGGACTGCTTTCCGGAACATGTGATCGGCCGGCGCAAATACAATGGCACGAGTTTTCCCGGGAGCAAGTCTATTCCCTCTCGCGAAACACTGCTCGAGCCAGGGCATGGAACGGATATGAGTCAGGCAGCAGATATGAGTGATTTCAGGAACGTTGAGGCCTTCGTAAGCAATTCCAACAGAAACAAGAATATGGAATGCTCCCCTCTTGAAGTCGTCCACGTTTTTTCGTGCTCCGGGAGTATCATCTGTAGTGGCAATCCTTACATGCTGACCACGTGCAGCCAGATAATCAGTATATGCTTTGGCAACCGCGATATTCGGAGCCACGACAAGCATTTTCGCTTTAGGGTATACAAGGAGTTCTTTGAAGAAGTCCTCGAGACATTCATCGAGAAGCTGGTTCGCGTAATCAGTCCGGAGTGCGGTAAAGAGTGCCTTCGCAGATTCCTCGCCGGACAGTTTCGAGGACCCCTTCGTTCCGTCGAGTTCTTCCCAATCAGATTCACCGTCGACAAGATGGAATCCGACTCGCAGGATCGCGCCGTCACGGATAGCCTCACTACGAGAATAGGTAACGACGCGACGATGTTTGGTATTCTGAAGATCGACCTCGCCGTTCACATAGTCCATGAAAGCGATCTTTTCACCGTCTCCGCGGGAGAGTGTCCCGGAGGCCTTAACGACGAGAGAAGCGCGTTCAACGAGCGGCGCGATCGCAGAAGCCCATTTTGAGTCATGTGCGATATGATGGTTCTCGTCCATGAAAAGTATGTAATTATGCTTTGAGAACTCGCGGAGGTGACATTCAGGATCGGCGCCAACCGCCTGATAGGTAGATACATACCCAGAAGTATCGCGAGACAGATCTATTCCGTTATTAGCTGCTCGAATACGTTTTGAGGTATTCCATGCAGGATTAAGGAATTCTGCTTCTCCCTGGTACTTCAACGCATCACGGGGAGCGATCCAACAGATACGATCTGCGATTATAGGAATAAGGTTTTCCGCGAGAATGACCGGCACGAATGACTTTCCGCCGCCGGGAGTGACTGAAAGGACAATCTCTCTTATCGGCTTTCCGGAAAGTATTTCGTGGCAGACTTTAACTGTTTCGGCTTGGTGTTTGCGGAGTTCGATGCTCATGCACTTGCCTCCGCATATGTATTGATCAGAATTCCAGTATCGTCACCCGAGGCATAACGTCTCATAGCGTGAACAATCAGTGCATTTTCTTTTTTTAAGTCTGCTCTGAATTGTGTGCTTTCCCGTTTACGGTAGAACTTCCCATTTTTGTACCAGTATAGGCCCCACCCTTCTGGTAAATCAGAAACCCTTATTATGTCAGGCTCACAGACAAAGTACCGTTTATTTCCAAGATGTGGAGCCTGCTGTAAGAATAGTTCAGGGCGACCTTGACGAATCCTTACATATGCCCTCTTTATAACTGGATCATTGATCTTCTCAATGTTTACCCAAGAAAATGATTTATATTTTCTCCGACACTTCTTTTTTGAATCAGCCAAAAAATCAGACCTTGATGTTTTAATTTCATACAATGACGTGCCATAAAGTCCAAATATGAGTACGTCCGGTTCTTCACTGGATGCAGTTGATTTATATTCATACAATGCGACTTTATCTATAAATCGTTTAGCTGTTATTACGCAAAGATCAGTATGTGTAATCACTTCACCGCTCCCAACGTGCAATACTTCTGGACATCGATAATCGAGGTATTCCAGTACGGTTTATTCCACCGTCGATCCCATACGAACCATCCGGTAACGAGATTCCCTACATTCATCTGCATCGAGCCAAGGGGTGTTCGATAATCGATCTGCCGCGAAAAAATGTAGACGTGCTTGAGGTGTTTCCAAACGCCGTTCTTGTAGCGTGATTGAGCACCAAAGAAATTGGTTTTTCCTATCATCACGACGAACGGAGATAGCTCCTTCGCCTTTATGACGAAATCATCAAATTGAGAGAACGGTGGATTCGTGACGATTTGATCTACTGGTTTCGTATAGTCCGTGAGAAAATCAAGCTTATTTTTATGCAGGTCTGAAGCCCATACATTGAATCCATTTACGGACAGGGTACAAGCAAGTTGACCTTCACCAGCAGCTGGCTCGATAACTGGCTTTCGCTTATTCAGAATCCCGAGGTTGACGAGTTCTTTCACGAGAGCAATCGGGGTAGGATAATTGTCTGATTCCGGCCGTTCATGAACTGCCTTACGGTTTGCGTATGCCTTTCCCTTCATACCGCCCCCGTGCCCACAAGCACAACAAAGAACAAAAGGAGAGCAATCGCGCAAAACAGTAGAGCATTAAGCAGCCTTCGCTTGATTTGCAAAATGTGTATTTCTCTCATGATTTCTTCGAATGAGTTTTTCATCGAACTGTTGCACTCTCTTTTGTGAAGTCAACTGAAATAACTTCACCATCAGAAAGGTTGTCATTGATGAACGAGAGATCCATCTGATTTGAAAGATCAAAATCGTTCTCAGAATCAGATTCAAGTGGTAATTCCTTTTGAAGACGTTCACCAAGCGCATACTTCTTGATTTCTTCTTCCAGGACATTGACTGCTTCGTTGAGTTCATTGCGTTCAAGGAAAGCAGGAACATCGTCGAAGTTGTTCTTGTCCAGGACAATTTCACGGCTGATATTGCTGACAGAAGACTTGATCCAGATGTACTGGTTCTCTCGCGGTTTGATATTCAGAACAATTGAGAACTTTCCTTCGCCATCATCAGTATCACCAAAAGTGATACTGTCGAATGTTGCGAGAACTTCGTACAGCTTGAAATAGTTCAGAGCCCGAGTTACAACATTCTGAATTGCGGTTGTTAATGTATCCAGAGGCCGGTCATCGGTTTGTATTTTTTGCTTTTGGAAAGTCTGTTGAAACGTGACGTTGTAATCCCAGTCGCCACCCAATTTGAACACGAGAACCTTTGTCTTCGGCCTTTCCATTTGCATTTCATCGCTCACCGTATTACCTCCGCCTCTTTAAGTTGAGCGAAGCAGTCTGCTCCGCTTGTAACCACAATTCCAACACCGCCAGCCTTATTGATTGCATCGAGTCGGCGCTTCTGAGCTGATGACAGAACACCCCCATTCGGTTTCTTGGCTTCGATTTCCACGTGCCGTCCGGTATATTTACACCAGCCCGCATAATCACCAGTCCCTGGTTCTCCAAAACGGACAAATCGTTTTCCAATTTTCGTTGCACCAGTGTTCTGGCGGAATATTGACAACTGATAGACGGCAATCAATTCACCAATTTCTTTGATGACATCAGCTTCAAGAATCTTTTTGTCATATGCAATTGCGGCTTTAGTCATATAACTTCAACCTCTGATTTTGTGCTTTCTTAATTCCGCCGAGCCTTCCGCTTTCTCTATTCCTTTCACAACGTTGTTTATATTTTCCTTCGTTTACCGCAGCTGCATGTTTGAATTGTTCAAATGCAAGCGATAGAATAGTTTTATTCAAAGTGTCAATTAACTCAACGCCGTTTAATTCATATTCAAAAATCGCATCAAACAAGAGCGCTTTTTCTTCAGTTGATAAATACTTTCGAGTTATATCAAGTGATTTTGGAACTAAAAAATCTTTCTTTTCAGGTAGCATCTTTCGTTCCTTCTGATTTCAATATTTCTCTGTTGTAAATTTCCCATCGTTCTTTTGCGGCTGCTATCCTTTTTTCAACCTTGTCGATATAACGCCTATTCATTCTGTCAGAAAATGCTTTGTAAGTTGCAAATGCAATAACGAGTGCCAAACACTGATCCACCGCCTCGTACCATTCCGGCAATTCACCTTTACGCTCATAAATAAAAATCGCTAGGAAAAGTTCCCCGATTTGACTGTTGTCCAAATATCGAAAATATACATCTAAATCCTTTGGACAAAGGAATCCGTCCTTTTCAATCTTTGTCATAGCAATTCTATCTCCCTTCATTAGTATTTAACCCCTTTTTCCTTTTCAGAGCCGCCTGCCTACGCTTCTCCGAGACCTCTTTGTATCTCGCACGATTACGCTCTGAGGTCTGGCGGTAGCAGAAAAACAAGCCATAAAGCAATGATTCATCGGGCTGAATAAGTTCTTCTCCTCGATTCTCATAGGCAAAGATAGCTCGGATAAACCTTGCCCCATCTGCATCACTGAGCAGTGAAAGTTGGGATTCAATTTCTTTTCCGTAAATGATGAATCCTTTCGTTTCATATTCGTCGTTCACTGGTCAACCCCACCATTCCTGATGCCTTCAGCGCTAGCGCTGAGGCCTTCTGAGAGCACTACAGCGTCATTGCCATATTCCCGGACTATTCGTGCTGTTTGCTGTACTGTAAGAGGATTTTTACTCATTGCCGCCAGAACGATACCAGGCAGAGCTTTTGACGGGGTTGTGCCGTATTTCCCGTAGCAGTACTGTTCGAACTCGTTGCCGATTTTGTCTGACAACGTTACTGAAATACGCCTACTCATAGGGTTCCCCCGAGCGAGAATTCCGGCAGCGGTTCATGAAATAATGGTGTAAAGAAGTGCAAGCAATATTTGTGCAGATTCACATGATGCGCTTTGTCTGGGAAAACCATGATTGCTTTTAGAGTTTCACCGATGAACAGGCGCTTTACCATAGCCATATCGTCATAGGTCGGCATCCGGCTTTTACGTGAGAACGAGGTATGAATCCAGACGTTGCCATCGTTTTCGATAGCCCATGACTGAATGACGAATAATCCGTTCAGTGTGCGATACGAAAATCCATCCTGCTTTTGTTCAAGCATCTTGACGGCGGGATTTACTATCTGGACTGGCTTGAGCTTTTCGCTCATGTACACTCTCCTCATAATAAAAGGACGGTCCCGGACAAAAGACATAATCCAGGGAGGGCTTTTGCCCGGAACCATCGCGGTTTATACCGCTATCCAGTTTTACAGTCTGGCAACTCAGCTTCCTTCGCCACGGGCAGGCTTGCGCAGCCTTGCTTCAACGTCCGGGTACGTCTCCGGCGCGGGGCTCTATACCGCTCGTTATGCCTCTCACAGACAGTTCCCGCAGTTTCGGTACCAACTGTCAAAGCGCCCGTTTGCAGGATTCCACTGCACCCCGGAGTTCCACCGGTTGTCTCAGGTCATCCCTGTTTCCTTCTGTACAGAAGATTCGGGGAAATGGGTCTCGAACCCATCAATCAACCCCAGCTGTTACGCCTTGGTTCCCCCGTGGCTCCCCGTATCGCCGGGAAAACGCGGCACTACTGGCTCTTGGTATGTTGCTCACCATAGTCCTTGCCAGCTCAGGTCAAGCAGTATCCGAGTTCTGCTTGCGTTCTTCGTTTTACGACAGCTCGTCACCTTCGGATGAATCTCGCCTCCGTCTGGACTTGAACCAGAACCTCACCGCTTAACAGGCGGCAGCTCTACCATTAAGCTACGTAGGCGATTGTTCGGCTTAGTTTCTCACCCGAACCGGCAGCCCTTTAACTGCGTTCATCCGATTCTATTGATCGGAAGTCACCCGGTTTTTGTTTTCGCTTTTCACAGGTCCGGGAACCAGCGGGTTCATGCGTTACGGAGTGATCGGCTCCCATTTTGCTTTTGTGTCTCCAGTCGACCACGGACACCGATCCGGCGGAACTTCTGCCTCTGCTGCGGAACAGCGACACGGCACTCCCAGTTCTTTGCACTGGCTACACTGGAATGTGACCATAGGCCTTTCGTCCTTGTCGTGCGGTATTTCATCCCCGTTTTGATAAGGCCCTTTCATAACCCCATCTTCACCGAAGAAATAACACCCGGCTTTTGTCTCAATCCATCCTACATGCCCAACCTTTTCCGGATCGTTGTAGAATCCAATTTCTTTTATTACTGGCATATAAAGCCTCCTTGTCTCCCTGATAAAACAAAAGGCCTACTCGCCTTTCGGCTGCATTAACTTCGCTCTGCACAAGCGAATTGGAAGCGGCGAGAGTCGAACTCGCATATACGGATCAACGAAAAGTGCTTATGACTTTCCACCTTCACTACTCGCCGAACGGATCAAGCTTTTTTCGTAAAGGAATTGTTGTCAGATCATCCTCTCGCTGCGCACGCCGTATGTCTTTCCATGAAAACGACGCTCCCAATAAAATCCGGCTGTACTTGCCCAATCAGCCGGATCAGTTTGACTTCTTGTCGATTAAAGTTGCGGCTCGGAGGACCGCTTACCCTAACCTCTTCTACTTCCCGATAATTCCGCTGTTTTGTAGGGCATAAATAGCGGTTATCAAGAACCATGACCGCGAGCCAGTTTCGCGCGGTTTCTTCACAACTGCGGAAACGTTTGTTGATAACAACTCCTGCTTTCCGCAGCCTATCCGCTCTACCGTTTCCCGGAAATCCAGGGTTACAACACTCGGCGCTATTGCCGGACTGATAACAACCGGTAGAACAAAACACATCATCAGGTTGATAGAAGTACCTCCTTTGATGTGATGCGAGGCAGGGAAAGGATTCGAACCTTTGACCTTCTGGATATGAGCCAGACGAGCTGCCGCTGCTCTACCCTACCGTGTGGCCCGCTGATTCGGCGCTGGCCTTCTCTCCCTATCTGTCCCGCGGATGCCCGCCCGGTTTATCCCAGCCTTCCAAGCGTGATTCCGTGGTATCCGCTCCCGTTGACAGAACCCGTAAACATGTAATCAGAGTGTCGCGTTTGTAGCGGACAGTAACCTCCCTGCGTTATTATCCTGAGCCATGCGGATCAGGTTCCTACCCTTATTTCGCCTGATGGCGTCGATTTTCGTTGTATGCAATGATTTCGGATTTTCGGAAGCGTAAGGCTCCGCCGATTTTGACCGACGGAAGAGTGCCGGACGACGACATGTTGTATACCGTCTGCAGGCCAACCCGAAAATACCGTGCGACCTCCTCGGCTGTCATGAGCGGTTCAATATCAGCCCCGGAAAGAGCGCGTTCTGCTCCGGAAAGAAGTCCAACCGCTGTATTGATGGTCTTCTTGAGTTCGACCGAAGTTACTTTACCTTCAGCACTCATGAAGCCACTCCAAGAAGCGCTGAGGTACCAGATTCAGCTCGTCGAATAGCCTGAAGTTCATGTTCAGTGAAGTCAGGTTCAGCCGGAAGACATCCTTCAACGTCTTCGAGATAATCAGCAATCGACTCGTATCCTTTTGACTGGACGATCTCAAGAAAGGTCATTTGCTACCTCCCGATTCAGGTATGATTATCTCCGGTTTGAATACAGACATTTCGATCTGTGTCCGGTTCTCACGAATGGCTTCTTCTTGAGCCATCGCGGAGAGAATTACAGTTCGAACCCAGTTCCCTGACTTCAAGCTGTATTTCTTCAGAAAAGACCGATATTTTCGCTGCTCCTTGTCACTAAAAGGAACTTTGAGGCTTAACGGTCTTTGAGTAGTACCCATTTCTTCACATTTCATAGTTCCATAATACGCCTTAATTCACAGTTGTCAAGACTTTTTTACCCTTTTATTCGCATATTTTCTACTTTTTGCCGATAATTAAGTATGATGATTCGAGATAACCTTAGGGACGCTATCAAGAATAGCGGAATGATAGTCAAAGATATCTCACAGAAGTCTGGTGTTTCAAAACGTACTATCGATAAATGGATAGGAGCTGAATCCGTTGAACTAAGGGCAAACGACTTTGTTAAAGTATGCCGGGCTCTTAATGTATCTCCTGAAAGAATAGTTTTTGGTGATATCCTCGGACAAGAATACTCTGATGACGATCTGGCCTATTTGGCTAATAAATATAAAGACATTCTATATGACTTGGACAACATTGAAGAAAATGTAAGAGAATCGATTATTGCTCATATAAAAGCAGTTGCGATGGTGAGAAAAAATAGTATGGAAGCTGCCGAACCAACGCAACCCTATAAAAAAACAGCAACGTGATATACGTGAACTTCCAGTGAAATATCCAAAATCTTAAATTGGAATTAGAAATAAAATCAAAACACAAAAAATAATAGGTATATCAGTAATAAAATGGTATTATTCATGTGTAGTTTTTTCATCTGAAGGAGGCCATTTATGCCTATTTTTCTTGCTTCCGGTATTGTCGGTTTCATACTAGTAGTTCTTTTCATCGTCTTCTATGTCATTGCCTGTATATCCGTTGAAAGAACGAAAAATGAAGCAATCAGGATCCGTGAACTTCTTGAGAATATCAATAAGATTGAAGTTGCTCGGTACAAGAAGGAATTCAATGTGTCAGAAGTTCCTGGCACAAACAAACCAGCAGAGGAATAATGCCCGAATACATCTTCACCATCGACATAACAGAAACCTGGCTCAAGAAGATCAAAGTAATTGCTAAGGACCGGACTGAAGCTATTGCCAAGGCCCGAGCAGACTTTATCTCTATGAGTCAGAAGAATACTGAGTACAGCCTTTCCCGGGATCCGGAAGCAAAGATCAGGGATATTGATATAAAGCTGGAATTCCCGAATGGGAATCCTTGTGAGGTGTTTGGGGAGGGGAAATAAAAAGACCGCAGGAAGAATTGAACCCTGCGGTCTCGGTTTAGTTCGGGTTTAGCTAGAGCTGATTTTCCCACCATTCTTCAATCATTTCAACGAGCGCGAACTGCTGAGCCGTGGTCAACCCGGCCAGCTTTTTTTCTAGTGCTGCCCGATCAGCGCCGAACCGGGTGATATCGGAATCGATAGAGTCCTGGATATCAGCAAGAACACCGCCCCGGATCGACCCTGGAATCCAGACAGTCCCGTTGCACGCGTTCCGCATCGAGTTCCATTCCTCGGCTGTAAAGAGCGCATCAAGACGCTTTTTCTCCGGAGCCAACAAAGCGGCGTACCGTTCGGCCACGATCCCGACGGCCTCGGACGGGCCGCGTGGAGGACAGCGTAAAAGCGCCCGGACATCATCAGTCAGATAGATGCTGGTCTTTTTTCCCATATCAGTCTACCTCCCCGAGTTTTACCGCCTCGAGCCATTCTGCCGCGTCGCCGTCAAATTCATACGCGAGACCGACTTCCCGCACGGACTCCACCTCGGATTCATCAGCGATTCCCCACCCGCTGCCATGGTCGATTCCGTAAAAATGCGCCCACGCGGTCTTTTCATCGGGAGCGTTGAGCTCGGTGAAACCGACTTCGTTAAACTGTCCTTCAAAACGGAATTTTTTGATTTTCATATTGTACCCCTTGTAGGCTGCCTGTTCGGCAGTGGATTGCCCGGCACTATGACCGGGCGTAATTGATTCATCCATAAATTCTTTTGTATTCAGGCTCGTCTGCTATCATAGATTCGTACAACTGCGCCTGTCCGGGAATGCTCGTTTTCACATGGATCGTGCCGTCCGCGTCTACCCAGCATGTAGCGCTCAGTCCGTTGACCCAGTGACCGCCGCCGTTTTTTGGATTAAAGCGCAGGCTTGTCTTTTCTGATGCTTCGAGTTCTTCGCGGAGCCGATCACAAATAGCATCTGATTCTTCTTCCGTGATCTCGTTGTCCCACAGCTTCTGCTGCTGCTGTTCATATTCCGCTTTTGCTTCCCCTGTCAGTCTCTGCCACCAAATCTTTTCCATCTCTTTCTCCTTGCGCCTCCCCTTTCGGGCGGCGTTGCTCAGGCTTTCCGGTGCACAAGCACCTTATACTCATACTATACCGCTATAGGCGGTATATGTCAAGCAAATAATGAAAAAAAGTGAAAAAAAGAGGGTAAAATTATCGCCTGTTTTTGTATAAGATTTTACCCGTCCGGGGCCAGAATTGCCATTAATCTCCCCTGCGCCTCATACACCTCAGGGAACATCTCCGGCTGCCAATCCGTATACCTTGCCGTCATGGTCCCCTTCCCTCCTGAATGCCCGATGACTGCATCGACCTTATTGATAGGAACATTCTCTGCCTGAAGGTAGGTATTGAAGAAATGTCGCAATGAGTGAAAAACGAGTTTCTTCTCTTCTTTTTCCTCCGGGAATTCACTGCTCACAATCTTGTCGAACCGCGTAATTGCAAACTTCACACCAAGAGGTACGCCCTCTCCCGCATCGAAGGTGAAAAACCTATTTCCGGTTTGCTCGTCAAGAAGTTCATACAATTCCTTACAGATCGGAACTTTTCGGGCATCCTTCGTTTTGAGTGGGGAAAGTCCTTTCCCGGCCTTGTACTGCAGGGTCACATCGATGTATTCCGGAAACAGGCATTCCCGCCGGATTGCTCGAACCTCGCCCTCTCGCATGCCAGTAACCGCAGCCGTCAGCGTAAAGAGCCATGCAACGTAAGAATCCCACCGCGGACGCTCGAGGATCGTTTTAACCTGATCCAGGGTAAAGGCCCCGCGGCTATCATCATCGACCATAAGCTGGCTTATCCCTCTGAACGGATCCCGGGTGATCACTTCCTCAGCAAGGGCCCAATCTAAGATAATCTTGAGCGCCGACGCGACATTGTTGATACTCTTGTTTGACAGTCCTGCAATCAACCGACCGCCCTGCTCCCGACCGTCCCGCATCCAAAGTCGCCACTTCCGGATCATGACTGGATTGATCTTCTCCATGGGAGTTGTGCCAAAATACGGTATGATGTGGTTCATGAGGTATCCGCGTAACTGACGAGAGAAGTCCGGAGTGATTCCCGGCCGCCTCTTTGTTCCCGATGCTCGCCGGTCCCGGATGTATGGGCATGAATCCCACTTGAACCAGTCCCGGGCATAAGTCTCGAAGAGTACAGACGGATGTGGTACCAGAAGACCAGCCTTAAAGAGTTCCTCACAGTACTTTCGGGCCGCCCGTTCTGACGTTTTTCCGGTAGAAATTCCGGTTGTTCGTGCACCATCTGAGCGATAAGTGCGATAATAGTAATAGAACTTGTTTGAGGATTTTGCTTTTCTGCGGTAAAGACTGTAGTTTCCACGAGCCATAATTGTACAACTGTTTGGCTACATTTTGGCTACACTCGGATTCTCGATTCTGTAAATGCTTACGGGGTAAGAAAATAAAAAGCCCCGACAGAGCGGATGATGGGAGTCGAACCCGTTCGAATAGTCAAAATAATAGTTTTACGTTATAAGGGATTATATAGTATAATAGTAAACAAGTCTATCTTTTATAACGTGTTATAATCTGTTTTGGCTACACTTTTGGCTACTTTTCAAGGAGTATGCTTTGGGAAATAAGAAAGGAATATCGACCATTGTACCCAAAAAGTACAAAGATGCAACCGATCTCTTTGAGTTCTCTGGACTCGAGGATTTTGAGGGAAAGATCCGGAAGCTGAATGAACAGACCAGTGCTGCCTGGTTTGTTGAAGCTTTGGCAATATACGGGATTCTATACGACAACGAGGTTTATGCTGAATCCGGCCTTACCTGGAAACAGTACAAATCCGAGACCCGAAAGCGTCTTGGCCTTGATTATCGCGATTTTACCGAGTACTTCGCGGCCGGAAAGTTCCTCTATGACCACGGGAAAGAACTCTTCGCGGCCGGCTTTGATCCATATCGCGCCAATCGGAAACTTGCCCGGGCCCGCCTCGCCCTGAAGCTCTGTGGTGATGCTTCCCTGGTTATAGATCATCTGGTAAAGGATCAATGGGAGGAATTCTATGCCTGGTACTCTGGCCTGAAAGAACTGGCTATCGAGGGACCGGTTACAAAGAAAAGACGGAAGATTGTCATAGAGAATGGCCGGGTAACTATAAACGGCAAGGAGCCGATACGGATATCAAAGACAGTCCCAGAGAAAGAACGTAAGGATATTGAGAAGTTGATTGCAGATTATTACGCGGGGAAAGCAAAATAGGAGGTTGGTATTATGAATGTAAGCAATTGGATTGCTCTTTGTGCACTTTTTCTTTCTGCTATAGCCCTTATCAAGTCATTATTGACAGAACGAGAGCTAAATAAATCGAGAAGAATAAAAGATGAACTTAATGAGATCAAGCTGGAAAAAGTAAAGAGAAAAGCAAAAAATACCGTGAAAAAGTATTGAATTTGCTGTGCTTGTATGTGTAATTCGATTACACCGCTCCCTTAATCTTAACAATCCCCACAATAATAACCACCAGGAACAGCACTCCAAGGATACCCCACCCTATCACAGCCCACTTCTCAGCCTTCTCTTTCCCTATCAGCGCTTCGTTCTTCTCGTCATTGATTTTCGCTGTTGCCTTGATTCCGTCGAGTATCGTTTTATTCAGATCTTCAGTTAAGGCCGTTTCTGCTTTC
>Ga0265293_10010761_pt1 | contig 12684 bp, 10 predicted proteins | sample Munlanlewell138R_FD_192505 | JGI IMG/M metagenome (GOLD analysis project Ga0265293, IMG submission 192505) | Leachate microbial communities from a municipal landfill in Southern Ontario, Canada - Leachate well 138R | ecosystem: Engineered > Solid waste > Landfill > Unclassified | place: Canada... | reverse complement strand
GTCAAACAGCAAGACGTCCGGGTCCATGGCCAGCGCACGGGCAATGGCCACGCGTTGCTGCTGGCCGCCGGACAGTTCGGCCGGGTAGGCATCGCACTTGTTGCTCAGGCCGACCTTGCCCAGCAGTTCACGGGCGTATTCAGCCGCTTCACGGGCCGGGCGGCCCTTGACGTGAATGGGGCCTTCGGTGACGTTTTGCAGCACCGTGCGGTGCGACCATAGATTGAAGTTCTGAAACACCATCCCCAAGCGGGCGCGGACTTGTTCCAACAGACGCGGATTGTCTGTCTGGCAAATGCCCTTGCGGTTGCGATGGCTGCGCAAAATGTCATTGCCGATCTGGACTTCGCCCTGATCGGGGACGACCAGGTGGTTAATGCAGCGCAGCAGGGTACTTTTACCCGAGCCCGAGGCGCCGATAATGGAGAGTACATCGCCCTTGTGGGCCTGCAGGGAAATGCCCTTGAGCACCTCGTTGGTGCCAAAGCGTTTGTGGATGTCGCGTACCTGGACCGCCGCGTTCAGGTCATTGTTATTCACAGCAACGTCCTTGCGGTCAAAGAGAAAGGGGGTAAGGGTTTCATACGGGTGTCATATCCTGGATGCCCCGATTCTACCGCTTTCCCCCTGATTTTTTTGCACAAGCACTGTATTTTGCGCATAAAAAGCGGCATAAACCGAGTATGCCGCCTTATGAGCTTAGGGATACAGGCCGCGTACCTGACGAGATTCCAGAATGCGGGCGCAACCCACAATAAAGGCAGCGGTACGCAGGGTGACGTTGTGCTCTTTGGCAACGGCCGCTACCGTGGTGTAGGCCGCGCGCATCATCATTTCCAGCCGATTGTTGATCTCGTCCTCGGTCCAGAAAAAGCTGGAGAAGTCCTGAACCCACTCGAAGTAGGACACAGTCACACCGCCGGCGTTGGCCACCACGTCCGGGACAATGGTCACGCCCTTGTCGTTCAGGATGTCATCGGCTTCGGGGGTGGTGGGGCCATTGGCACCTTCGATCACAATGCGAGCGCGGATGCGGTCGGCATTGTTCTTGTTGATCTGGCCTTCCAGCGCGGCCGGGATCAGCAGATCGGTTTCGATGTGCCAGAAATCGTCATTGGAAATGGCTTCGGCGTTGGGTGCTCCGGCCAGACCTTTGTGTTGTTCCATGTGGTCCAGCAAGGCCAGCACGTCCAGACCGTTGGGGTTGTAGACGGTGCCCGTGTGGTCCTGTACGGCCAGCACTTTGGCACCCGCTTCCTGGAACAGGCGGGCGGCCGTGCCACCCACGTTACCGAAACCTTGCACAATGACGCGGGCGCCATTGAGGTTGATACCGGCGTCGCGAGCTGCTTCACAACCCACGGTAAACACGCCACGGCCAGTGGCTTCTACCCGGCCAAGACTACCGCCCAGGGACACGGGTTTGCCGGTGACTACACCGGTGCTGGTGCCGCCCACGTTCATGGAATAGGTGTCCATCATCCAGGCCATGGTCTGGGCATTGGTGTTCACATCCGGTGCGGGAATGTCCTTGTTGGGGCCAATGATCACGCCAATCTCGCTGGTGTAGCGGCGGGTGATACGTTCCAGTTCGGCCTGGGAGTAGTGGCGTGGGTCAATACGAATACCGCCCTTGGCACCGCCAAAGGGCAGGTTCACGGCCGCTGACTTGATCGACATCCAGGCAGCCAGCGCCATTACCTCGGACAAGGTGACATCCTGGTGGTAGCGCACGCCGCCCTTGCCTGGGCCACGGGACGTATTGTGTTGAACGCGGTAGCCCTCAAAGTGGGCCACGGTGCCGTTATCCAGTTCGATGGGGACGTCGACAATCAGTGTGCGCTTGGGGCGCTTGAGTGTTTCAACCCATCGGGACAATTTGCCCAGATACGGAGTGACTCGCTCCACTTGTTCGAGATAAATACCCCATGGGCCGACGTCGTCGGCATTCAGGTATGACGGCAAAGCATGGGTGGGACGATCTGTCATGAGCTCCTCGATAAAGTTGGGGAAACGGGATACGAGTACACAGTGAAGATGCAAATTACGCCTAGGTGCAGAACTCGGCAAAGACGCTGTGGATTGGCTTAGCGATGGCCGTGTGCAGCAGTTATGCTATCGGAAATGGCCGCTGTTGTGTTTGCAGCGTTTGCGATGGTTTTATCTGGGTGCTGGTGCATTGATGGATTCTTCTGACTCTTCCCTTTCTGGTCGCTTGGCGCAATTGCGCCAACGTATCGAACAGGCTTGCTTGCAGGCCGGCCGCCCTGCCGGTGCGGTGGCGCTTTTACCGGTCAGCAAAACCTTTCCTGTGCCCGTGCTGGCGCAAGCTCTGGACCTGGGCTTGTTGCGAATGGGCGAGAACAAGGTTCAGGAGATTCGGGACAAGCAGGCCGAGCTGGCCGATCGCGCGGTGCAGTGGGTGATGATAGGCCATCTGCAGAGTAATAAGGCTAAAGATATTGCACGCCTGGCCAGCGAAGTCCAATCTTTGGACCGTTTGTCGCTGGCCCAGGCCCTGGATCGGCACCTGCAAACCGAGCAGCGTAGCCTGGATGTGCTTGTTCAGGTCAAGACCTCGCCCGAACCCAGCAAGTTTGGCTTGGACCCGGAGCAATTGCCTGCTTTCATGCAGTCTTTGCGCTCGCTCGATACCCTGAACGTCCGGGGTTTGATGACCATGGCCGTCAATAGCGAGGACCCTCAGGCGGTGCGCGCCTGTTTTGCTACGTTGCGCCAGTGGCGTGATCGTCTGGTGGAGTTGGGCCATGAACAGGTGCAAGGCCTGTCCATGGGCATGAGTGGGGATTTCGAGCTGGCGATTCAGGAAGGTTCGACCGAGGTTCGGGTTGGCTCGGCCCTGTTTGGCGCACGCAATTACCGCTGATCGATATCCGCATCGTTACTAATGCCCTGCGTAGGGCTGTCCGCGCATAATGTCTCTGCGCATCCCGAACGGGATGCTTAACATTTAAAAAAACAGTGCCCTAAGCGCTGTTTGTATGTACGAAGGAGACATCATGGATTGGAAAAAATTGGGAGCCGGTGTGTTGCTGGGCGCCAGCCTGACAGGAACGGCCCTGGCAGCGGACTGGCCCCAGTCGGCGGTAACGTGGGTAGTGCCTTATCCCGCAGGCGGTGGTTCAGATGTGATTGCTCGGTTGGTGGCCAAGCAGTTGGAAAGCAGCCTGGGTCAGACGTTGATTGTGGAAAACAAGCCGGGGGCGGCGACCATCATCGGCGCGACCTATGTGAGCAACGCCAAACCGGACGGCTATACCGTGGGTACCGCTGACTCAGGCACGCTGGCATTCAATTCCTCCTTGTACAACAAGCTGCAGTACGACCCGGCGGCTTTCACGTATGTGGGCGGACTGGCCCGTTTTCCCTTGATGCTGGCGGTACCGCAAGAATCCCCGTACAAGACGGTGGCCGATTTGCTTGAAGCGGCTCGTAAGCAGCCTGAAAAACTGAGCTCCTCGTCCGCTGGCAGTGGTTCACCTCACCATCTGGCGCTGGAAATGTTCAAGCAGCGCACCGACACCCAGATCGTGCATGTGCCTTACAAGGGAGCCGCACCCGCCATTCAGGATTTGCTGGGCGGTCAGGTGGATATGTCTTTTGTCGATTCTGCAGCGGCATTGTCCAACATCAAGGCTGGCAAATTGCGGGTTCTGGCCGTGGCCACGCCCGAGCGCAGCAGCCTGTTGCCTGATGTGCCAACCATGGCCGAAGCCGGTATTGCCGACTTCTACGCCTATGCCTGGCAAGGGTTGGTGGGCCCACCCAAGATGGACGAAGGTGCCCGTCAACGCTTGAGCCAGGACTTGATGCAGGCTCTGAAAACGCCCGAGCTGGACCAGCGTATCCGCGCGATGGGTGTAGAGCCCATGCCCATGACGCCCGATGAATTCCAGGCCTACGCTCAGCGTGAACGCGCGGAATGGGCCACGGTTATCGAGCGTGCCGGTATTCGTATGGATTGACGGTCATGCGGCCAACAGTGGCCGCATAATCAGGCGGCATATTCATCGCCGTAACGTTTCAGGCCGTCCAGGTCCAGTACCTGGACGCCACCATATTTGATCAACAACAGCCCTTCGTTTTCCAGTTGACGCAGGGCTTGGTTGGCACGTTGGCGCGATACCCGCGCCAGGTAGCCGATCTCTTCCTGGGTAATGTCCAGGCGCAGACCTTTTCCGGGGTAGAGCAGCGGGTTGAACAGCTCTGCCAGACAGCGCGCCACGCGGGCATCGGGGGTAGACAGGCTGTTGTACTCGGCCTTGCCGATAAATTGCGCCACACGCTCATTGAGCTGATGCAGGAGGTAGCGGTTGAAAGCAATACTCTGGTCCAGCAAATCGTTAAAACTGTGGGCGGGCAAGCGGGCCACCTGGCTGTCGCGCAAGGCCACCACATCGTATTTGCGCTCTTCGTTTTTCAGCAAAGAGCCTTCGCCTATCCAGCCACCGGCAGGCACCCCTGTCATGGAGGCAATTTTGCCGTCGGAGTTGCCCACCGATACTTTGAGCAAACCCGAGAGCACGCCGATCCAGGCCGTGGCGCGTTCCCCCTTGCGTTCGACGATGGCTCCGGCCTCGTATGCGGTGATCAGCGTGTCGCGGCGGACACGCTCTTGCAGCTCGGGTGTCAACAAGCGAAACCAGGCGGCTCGCTCCGATAAAGCATCTACAACATGCATGAGGATTAACCCTCGATAAAGGTCGAATGTCATGTCCGTGACAATCTTCGGGACGTGCAGCCGATAACTTGATTATTAACAGGCTGCAAATAGCTTGAAGGCATCACTTCAGCCTTCTGCCGCAATCATAAGCAGCCTCCTGGACCATAACAAGCCGGGAAAATTCGGAGGAGACATGGTTGTGCGGATGGATAAAGAGCAGGTAGCGGGGTTACCCGGCACCTTCCCAGCCTGGATAGAACACCATGCCCAGGTGCGCGGCAACAAAGTTGCCATGCGCGAAAAAGACCTGGGAATCTGGCAGACCTGGACGTGGCGGGAGCTGGCCGAACAGGCCGAGCAACTGGCTGCGGGCCTGGCCGGGCTGGGAGTCAAAGACGGTCAGCACGTTGCGGTGATCGGTGAAAACCGCCCGCGTCTGTACCTGGCCATGATGGCAGCGCAAATGCTGGGCGCTGTGCCCGTGCCTTTGTATCAGGATGCGGTGGCCCAGGAAATGTTGCACGTGTTGCTGGATGCCAGCATTCGTGTGGCCGTGGTCGAGGACCAGGAGCAGGTCGACAAGCTGCTGGAAGTCTGGGACCAGTGCCCCGATCTGGATGCACTGATCTATGACGATCCACGTGGTTTGCGCAACTATCAGCAAGAACAACTGCAATACATTGAACAAGTCATGGAGCAGGGGCGCGAGCAATTGGCGCGTGATCCGGACTGTGTGCGTCGTATCTGGAAGGCCATTACGCCTGACCATGCTGCTGCCATGTTCTATACCTCCGGTACGACCGGCAAGCCCAAGGGTGTGGTGTTGACCCACGGCGCCCTGGTCGATCGCGGTCTGGCCATTCAGGAGCTGGAATCGCTGACCGATGCCGAGGAAGTGCTGGCTTATCTGCCTCCCGCCTGGATTGGGCAGAACATGTTTTCCTACACGCAGTTCCTGGTCACGGGTTTTACGGTGAATCACCCTGAATCGCCCGAGACCGTGTCCATCGACCTGCACGACATTGGTCCCACCTATTACTTTGCGCCTCCCCGCGTGTTGGAAGGCTTGCTCACGCAAGTGACCATTCGCATGGAGGATGCCGGTGCCTTAAAGCGCGCCCTGTACAAGCGTTTCATGACTTTGGCGCACCGCGTGGGTGTGCAGATTCTGGACAAGCGCCCTGGCGTGGGGATGTGGGATCGCCTGTGCTATGGCCTGGGCAATATCCTGATCTACGGCCCCTTGCGTAATGCCCTGGGCATGAGCCGCGTGCGTGTGGCTTATACCGCCGGTGAAGCCATTGGCCCCGATCTGTTCGATTTTTACCGTTCTATTGGCATCAACCTCAAGCAATTGTACGGCGCGACGGAAACCTCGGTGTTTGTCTGCGTGCAGGAAGATGGCCATGTGCGCGCCGATACGGTAGGCCCACCCGTCAAAGGTGTGGAAATCCGTGTGGCCGATAACGGTGAGATTCAGGTGCGCAGCCCTGGCTTGTTCAAGGAGTACTACCGCAATCCCGAGTCCACCGCCGAGTCTTTTACCGAAGACGGCTGGTATCACACAGGCGATGCCGGTTATCTGGACACCGATGGTCAGTTAAAGATCATCGACCGTGCCAAGGATGTGGGCAAATTGGCCGACGGCTCTTTGTTTGCACCCAAGTACATCGAGAACAAGCTCAAGTTCTTCCCCTTCGTCAAAGAAGCCGTGGCTTTTGGTGATGGCCAAAAGGAAGTGTGCGCCTTTATCAATATTGATCTGGAAGCAGTGGGCAACTGGGCTGAACGCCGCAACCTGCCTTATGCCGGTTACACCGATCTGGCCGGCAAGCCCGAGGTCTATGCCTTGATTCGGGATTGCGTGGCGCAGGTCAATGATGATCTGGCCAACGACCCCAAACTGGCCGGCTCGCGCATCAGTGCCTTTTTGATTCTGCACAAAGAGCTGGACCCGGATGACGATGAACTGACCCGCACCCGCAAAGTACGTCGCGGTTTTATCGCGCAAAAGTACAAGGTTCTGGTCGACGCCCTGTTCAACGGTTTGGACAGGCAGTTTGTGGAGACAGAAGTGAAGTTTGAAGATGGGCGCAGCGGTCGCATTTCGGCAGACCTGCACATTGAGCGCATGACAGACGCAGCAAGGAGCGCATGATGAGTGAGGCGCAAATGCCGGGCCGTCGGATTGGCCCAGTGGTACTGGATTTAAAGAATATTTCGCTGTCCTTCGGGGGGGTGAAAGCCTTGACCGATATCTCGTTCAATATTCGTGAACACGAGATCCGCTCCATCATCGGTCCGAACGGAGCAGGCAAAAGCTCCATGTTGAACGTCATCAACGGCGTATATGCACCACAACAAGGCGAGATTGTCTTACGTGACCAGAGTTATGCCCGCATGAACTCACGTCACACCGCCGAGCAGGGCATTGCCCGTACCTTTCAGAACCTGGCTCTGTTCAAGGGCATGAGTGTGCTGGACAACATCATGACCGGCCGTAATCTGCACATGAAAAGCGGGGTGTTTGCCCAGGCTTTCCGACTGGGTGGTGCCGAGCGCGAAGAGATTCGCAACCGTGAGTACGTGGAAGGCATCATCGATTTTCTGGAGATCCAGGCCTACCGCAAAACGCCGGTAGGGCGTTTGCCTTACGGTCTGCAAAAACGGGTTGACCTGGGGCGGGCGCTGGCAATGCAGCCGAGCATTTTGCTGCTTGATGAGCCCATGGCAGGCATGAACATCGAAGAAAAGCAGGATATGTGCCGTTTTATTCTGGATGTGAATGAAGAGTACGGCACCACGATTGTTTTGATTGAACACGATATGGGCGTAGTCATGGATATTTCGGACCGCGTGGTGGTTCTGGACTATGGCAAGAAAATTGGTGACGGAGTACCGGACGAAGTACGACAAAACCCGGACGTCATCCGCGCCTATCTTGGCGCTGGCCATTGAGGGGAACGGACATGGCATTTTTTCTTGAAACTTTGCTGGGCGGGCTGATGAGCGGGATGTTGTACGCCCTGGTCGCGCTGGGCTTTGTTCTGATTTTCAAAGCATCGGGTGTTTTTAACTTCGCACAGGGCGCAATGGTGCTGGTGGCCGCACTGGCCATGGCTCGTCTCTCCCAGTGGATTCCGCAGTTGCTGGGCATGGAGCCCGGCATTTTGGGCAATGTGCTGGCTTTCATTGTCTCGGCCATATTGATGTTTGTGCTGGCCGTGGTCATTGAGCGCTGGGTGCTGCGTTATCTGGTGAACCAGGAAGGCACGACCTTGCTGATGGCCACCATCGGTATCAGCTATCTGCTCGATGGTTTGGGTCAGATCGTGTTTGGCAGTTCGGTGTACTCCATTGACGTGGGCATGCCCAAAGACCCGGCTTTCATCCTGGAGTCCGTGTTTGAAGGCGGTGTGCTGGTCAGTCTGGAGGACTTGAGTTCAGCCGTGGTTGCGGCCTTGCTGGTTGCGGCCCTGGCCATCTTCTTTCAGTACACCAGTGTGGGCCGTGCCCTGCGTGCGGTGGCAGACGATCACCAGGCGGCACAGTCCATTGGTATTCCCTTGAACCGTATCTGGGTCGTGGTCTGGACGGTGGCCGGTTTGGTGGCATTGGTCGCCGGCATTATCTGGGGTTCCAAATACGGGGTGCAGTTCACCTTGTCGACCGCTGCGTTGCGCGCCTTGCCTGTGGTGATTCTGGGTGGTCTGACCTCGGTGCCCGGTGCCATTGTGGGTGGCCTGATTATCGGTGTGGGTGAGAAGGTGTCCGAGGTTTATCTGGGCCCTTATGTAGGTGGCGGCATCGAGATCTGGTTTGCTTATGTGCTGGCCCTGGTGTTCCTGCTGTTCCGACCACAAGGTCTGTTCGGCGAGAAGATTATTGATCGCGTCTGAGGTGGAGCCGATATGATTTACCGCGAAAATGGTCAGTTCAAAAGCAGCTATCGGGCTGACCAGCAGATTTTTCCCATCCGCCAGGATCGCTATGTGGTGTTGGGCCTGTTGCTGGTGGCATTTCTGTTGGTGCCAGCCATGGCATCCAACTACTTCCTGCAAGCTATTCTGATTCCCTTTTTGATTCTGTCCTTGGCAGCGATCGGCCTGAATATTCTGGTGGGCTATTGCGGACAGATTTCCATTGGTTCAGGCGCCTTTATGGCTGTGGGCGCCTATGCCGCCTGGAACTTTGGTGTCCGTATTCCTGAGTTGCCGTTGGTGTTGCAGATCTTGCTGGGCGGCGTGTTTGCCACCCTGGTGGGGGTCGCCTTCGGTATCCCCAGCTTGCGTATCCGTGGCTTGTACCTGGCGGTCACAACCCTGGCTGCGCAGTTCTTTGTGGATTGGGCGTTCCTGCGTATTGCCTTTTTCACGAACTACTCGCCATCGGGCAACGTGTCGGTGCCCGCCTTGAGTGCATTTGGTTTGCCGGTTCAAACCCCCATGCAAAAGTACTTGTTTGTACTGATCTTTGTGGTGGTGTTTGCCTTGCTGGCCAAGAACCTGGTGCGTGGCGCGATTGGTCGTCAATGGATGGCGATTCGTGACATGGACGTGGCCGCTGAAGTGATTGGTATCCGTCCGGTCTACGCCAAGCTCACGGCCTTTGCTGTCAGCTCATTCATCATCGGTGTGGCCGGTGCCTTGTGGGCCTTTGTTCATCTGGGTTCCTGGGAGCCACTGGCTTTTGACCTGACTCGCTCTTTGCAGCTGTTGTTCATTGTCATCATCGGTGGTCTGGGCTCGATTGTGGGCAGCTTCTTTGGTGCCGCTTTCATGGTCTTGCTGCCCGTGCTTCTGACCAACGTGCCGCACTGGTTTGGTATGTCCATCGGCGTGGACACCGCCTCGCACATTGAACACATGGTGTTCGGTGCCCTGATCGTATTTTTCTTGATTGTGGAGCCGCATGGTTTGGCTCGACTCTGGAGTATTGGTAAGGAAAAGCTGCGTTTGTGGCCCTTCCCCCATTAGCAGGTAGGCAGTTTATTACAACAACAGCCCCGCCAATCGGGACGGGGTACTTAGACAAATGGTACTTATCGGAGGACCAGGAGATGACAACACGACTGAAACGCGCTGTGCTCGGTTTGAGTGCTTGTGCTGCAATGTTGACCATGAGTACAGCCGCTTTGGCAGCTGAGGAACAGTACATTCCACTGCTGACCTACCGCACCGGCTCCTTTGCCCCACTGGGGATCCCATGGGCCGATGGCAAGCTGGACTATCTGGCTTTGGTCAACGAACGTGACGGCGGTGTCAATGGCGTCAAGCTGGCATACGAGGAGTGTGAAACGGCGTATGCCACCGACCGTGGCGTAGAGTGCTACGAGCGCATGAAAGGCAAAAATGGTGGTGCTTCGGGGTTTGATACCCAGTCCACAGGCATTACTTTTGCCCTGACCGACAAGGCTATTGTGGATGGGGTCGCCATTGAAACCATGGGCTACGGTCTATCGCATTCGGCTAACGGTGCGGTGTTCGAGTGGAACTTCCCGCTTCTGGGCACGTACTGGACCGCAGCCGATGTCATGATCCAGGACATCACCAAGCAAGTGGGTGAGGACAAGCTGAAAGATCAGCGTATTGCCCTGATCTACCATGACTCGCCTTACGGTAAAGAGCCTATCGCTCTGTTACAGGCCCGTGCCAAGGAACAAGGCTTCAAGCTGGATCTGTATCCGGTGACCGCTCCTGGCGTGGAGCAGAAATCCACCTGGCTACAAGTGCGTAAAAACCGTCCTGACTTCGTGTTGCTCTGGAGCGCCGGGATCATGACGCCTACCGCTATTCGTGAGGCGCAGGCAGTGGGATACCCACGCGACAAAATCTATGGCATCTGGTGGGCCGCTTCCGAGAGCGATGTGGTCGATCTGGGCCAGACCGCCAAGGGCTACAAGGGCATCACCATTCACAACAGTGCCGAGGACGGCCCGGTGCATGATGCTGTGCGCGAGATGCACGCCAAAGGCAAAGGAGCTGAAAACGGGGACAAGTATGTCGGCACGCTGGCACACACGCGCGGCATGATGATTTCCATGATGCAGGTAGAAGCCATTCGTACTGCCCAAGAGAAGTTCGGTAAAGGGCAGCATATGACGCCCGAACAAGTGCGCTGGGGTTTCGAGAACCTGAACCTGGACGAAGCTCGTTTGAAAGAGCTGGGCTTTGAAGGCATCATGCGTCCCGTTAAAACCTCATGCAGCAACCATATGGGTGATGACTGGGCTCGTATCGTGCAGTGGGACGGCAACAAGTTTGAAGTTGTCTCCGACTGGTATGAGTCCGACAAGAAGTATGTCGATCCTTTAGTCAAGGAAATGTCGGCCAAGTACGCCGCTGAGAAGAAAATTACGCCTCGCACCTGCGAAGGCTAAACCCAGGCGCCCAGGGTTCGCCCTGGGCACTGCATTGCGTGGGGAAGATTATGAGTGAGACCGTAGGCCAAGTGGATGAGGCGCCCATCTTGTTGGACGTCAATGGCATCGAAGTGATTTACAACCACGTCATTCTGGTGCTCAAGGGCGTGTCCTTGCGTGTACCGGAAGGGCGGATTGTTGCCTTGCTGGGCGCCAACGGTGCCGGTAAAACCACGACCTTGCGGGCCGTATCGAACTTGCTGCGCGCTGAGCGCGGCGATGTGACCAAAGGCCAGATCCATCTGCGTGGCGAGCGTATTGATCAACTGACTCCGGCTGATCTGGTCAAGCGCGGCGTAGTGCAGGTGATGGAAGGGCGCCACTGTTTTGCGCACTTGAGCATTGAAGAAAATTTGCTGACCGGGGCCTATACCCGTTCCTTGTCACGTGGTGATGTAAGCGCCGAGCTGGACAAGGTGTACCAGTATTTTCCGCGTCTAAAGCAGCGCCGTACGAGTCAGGCCGGTTATACCTCGGGCGGTGAACAGCAAATGTGTGCCATTGGACGCGCCTTGATGGCCGACCCCAGCATGATCTTGTTGGACGAGCCTTCCATGGGGCTGGCACCGCAGGTGGTGGAAGAAATTTTCGAGATTGTCCGTGACCTGAATCAGCGCGAGCGTGTCAGTTTCTTGCTGGCCGAGCAAAACACCAACGTGGCCCTGAAGTATGCCGACTATGGCTACATCCTGGAAAACGGCCGCGTCATGATGGATGGACCCTCCCAGGCCTTGGCCGAGAACGAAGACGTCAAGGAGTTCTATCTGGGTGTGTCCGGAGGCGAGCGCAAGAGCTTTCGTGACAATAAATTCTATCGACGACGCAAGCGCTGGTTGGCCTAACCCTCAAGGATTTTCACAGTATCAGCAGGGCCTGGCCTGTATTGAAAGCGGCAGGATCAGTACAGGAACAGGCCATCGATCGGGATGCACACAAGGTGCCGCCCTGACCCCTTTTGACATTTTTAGTTTTGGGCAGCTCCTGGCTACACGGGGTGTAGTCGCAGAGCTTGGTATCGACACGCGTCAGTCTATGAGCAGGAAGTCGGCTGGGCGCGGGAGTGTTTGAATGCCAATTCATCCCAGTGGAGGAGAGATGAGCGAATTTTACGACGAGCGCGAAACCCAGGAACCGGACGAGCGTGAGGCTGATTTACTGTCCCGTTTGCCGCAGGTTTTGCAAGCGGCTGCAAAAGGAGCCCCTGCCATTGCCAGACAACTGGATTCGGTGGATCTGGCCGCTGTGCGCAGCCGTGAGAACCTGCTGGCTATTCCGGTGTTTCGTAAAAGCGAGCTGCTCAAAGCCCAGTTGGAAGCTCGTGAGCGGGCCCGCTCTGGCGCGCCGTCGGCTGAGTATGCGCAGTCCGTTTTCGGCGGCTTTTCCTCCATTTCCTGGGGGGCAGCTCGCAAAGTGTTTGCTTCGCCTGGCCCCATGTATGAGCCCGAAAGCCGTCGCCCGGACTATTGGGGCTTTGCGCGGGCCTTGTATGCAGCGGGTTTTCGCCGCGAAGAACTGATTTTCAACTGCTTCTCCTATCACTTCACGCCGGCCGGTTCGATGATGGAAACCGCTGCTCATG
>Ga0265293_10010760_pt1 | contig 12684 bp, 8 predicted proteins | sample Munlanlewell138R_FD_192505 | JGI IMG/M metagenome (GOLD analysis project Ga0265293, IMG submission 192505) | Leachate microbial communities from a municipal landfill in Southern Ontario, Canada - Leachate well 138R | ecosystem: Engineered > Solid waste > Landfill > Unclassified | place: Canada... | reverse complement strand
TACCTTTGGCATCGTGGAATTTTGATGAAGCATCTGGAATCAGTGCAATAGATTTAATTGGCAGTAATAATGGTACAATCTCTAATGCTACTAGAACAGATGGGGTTTTAAATAGAGCACTAGAGTTTAATGGAAGTTCGTCATATGTTACAATCCCTTCTAATCCAGATCTTGCTACTGTAGAGGCTATAACAGTAATGGCTTGGGTTTATCCTCAACAGAATAAAACATCAAAGGTTTTCTATAAAGGCAACTGGAAGGGATTTAATAGTATAGGTCAAGATGTTTGGAAAGGGTGGAATTGTGAAATTGCTTTAGCAAATAATAGTAAGGTTAATTTAGAGTGGGGAGGTGGCAGGCCCCTGCTTAGTGAGTGGTACCATTTGGCTATGACATACAATGGATCTACTCTTTCACTTTATGTAAACGGTCTTCTTAAGGCGAGTAAACCAGCATCGGGAGATCTCTTAGTTACACCAAGCGACTTATATATTGGATCTATTGATGGAGGTCAAGATTATTTCAAAGGGAAAATAGATGAAGTAGCTCTCTATGGAGTAGCTCTCTCTGCACAAGAGATTCAATCTATTGCACAAACTTCTGCTAGCCCAGATAAAGATGGCGATGGTATTCCTAACGATAACGATGATTACCCAGACGATCCTACAATGGCATTTGAAGATATGTGGCCTTCTAAAGGAGATTATGATTTCAACGATCTTGTGCTAGATTATAGATTTAATATTATTACAGATGCTTCAAATTTTATTGCGAAAATCTCTTGTAATTTTGTAATAAAGGCCATAGGAGCAGGATATAGAAATGGTTTTGGTTTTCAATTAAATGCACCTTTAGTAGATATTTCAACCTTAGATGTTGTAGGAGCAACATTAGATAATGCAGAGACTTTACCTACTATTATTGTCTTTAACAATGCAAATAATCTAATGAGTCCTGTAAGTGGATTTGGGGTAAATGTAGTAAAGGAGAACCCCTATGTTGAGCCAGTAAGTCTAGATGTTCATATAACTTTCAATGAACATAAATATACCATAGATAATCTTAATATGTCTGAGTTTAACCCTTTCATTTTTATAGAAGGAGATAGAGCTCGTGAGGTTCATCTTGCAGATTTTCCTCCAACAAAAAGTGCATCTACTGCTCTGTTTGGCAAAGAAGAAGATACAAGCAACCCAGGAATTGGCAGGTACTATAAAACGGCTTCTAATCTTCCTTGGGCTATAAATCTATTTTCTGGGTTCGATCATGTTGTAGAGAGGATAGAGATAACAGATGCATATCTTAAATTTGCTGCATGGGCAGGTTCTGCTGGAGTTGAATTTCCAGATTGGTATTTAGATAAAGCAGGTTATCGTTTATCACAAAATATCTATTAACCTATTTAAAATAGTATGGCATTATCTAGTTCTAATAGTCTATGGTATTAGCTAGTTCTAGGTACTTTATCTGGTAGCCCTTTAGTTTAGATTTAGAATTATGAATTAAATTGCTTTAGAGGTTGCGATCTGCTTCGCGGCGCATATCTTTCTCTTTAATAGAGTGACGTTTGTCATATTCACGTTTCCCTTTAGCTAAAGAGATGTTTAATTTGGCCAACCCCTTCTCAGATAGAAATAGACGGGTGGCTACAATTGTGAGGCCTTTTTCTCTGCTCCCGCGAAATAGTTTTCTTAACTCTCTTTTTGTTAGCAGCAACTTGCGATCTCTGCGAGGGTCGTGGTTGTTGAAGCTACCCCACCAATAATCTGCAATATGCATGTTTTTTACATAGAGCTCTTGGTTAACAAAATAGCAATATGAGTCTGCAAGGGTAGCCTTTCCAGCTCTAATAGATTTGATTTCTGTGCCAGTAAGTACTATGCCTGCAGTAAAGCTATCTATGAATTCATATTCAAAAGAGGCTTTTTTATTTTTAATTTCTATTTTACTATTTCTTTTAGTCATTGGAGTGCAAAAATAGTGTAAATTTGCGTTATGAGCAAAGATTTGATTTGTGTACTAGGCCCAACTGCTTCGGGTAAAACAAAGTATGCTGTAAAGCTGGCATATGAAACCAATGGAGAGATTATCTCTGCAGATTCTAGACAGGTTTATAAGTTTATGGATATTGGTACTGGTAAAGATTTAGATGAGTATAACTATAATGGTATTAATATACCTTATCACCTAATTGATATTGTTGAACCTGGTAGCAAATATAATATTTTTCAATATCAAATAGATTTTCATAGAGTATTACAAGAGATAAACGAGAGAGGGAAGCAACCTATTCTGTGTGGGGGTAGTGGGCTTTATATAGAAGCTGCAACTAGGGGCTACTCTCTACCTAAGGTACCACCTAATCCTGCTCTTAGAGCAGAGCTTGAGCTCCTAAGCAATCGGCAACTAATTAAAAAACTGGAGCAGTTAAAACCTCTGCATAACACCACAGATACAGATAGTAGGAAAAGGCTTATAAGAGCTTTGGAGATTGCGCTTTCTGGAGACACAAATGTTCAGGAGTATTTACCTGTTCCTACTAGTTTTATTGGGATTTCTGTTAGCCGGGAAGAGAGAATTAAGCGGATAGATAAAAGATTAAAAGAGAGGTTAGAGGGGGGAATGATAGAGGAGGTTAAGAGTTTACTAGCGAGAGGTATCCCGGCAGAAGATCTTATCTATTATGGCTTGGAGTATAAATTTGTAACTCTCTATATTACTGGAGAGCTTAGTTATAATCAGATGCATAAGCTATTGCAAACGGCTATTCATAGGTTTGCTAAAAGACAAATGACTTGGTTTAGACGCATGGAGAGACAAGGGATTAAAATTGATTGGAGAGAGCCAATTTAATGCCGAGGGGATATTATTTTAGAGTTTATTATTTTGAAAATAGATTAAGATGAGAAAAGGATTTTTATTATTGTTGAGTATGTTGCTGTTGATATGTGTTTATGCACAAAGTATAAAAGAGCAAGATGTTAAGTTTGTGAGTATAGATTCTCTTATGGTTATTGGTAAGGGTTTCAATCAAAGCACTGTTAAATATGGTAGATTACCAGAAGCTTTAAGAGCAGAGCTTCGCCCAGAGTTGCTTGAGTTGGGAGCAAATAGTGCAGGGCTGGCAGTTAGGTTCAATACAGATAGCCCTTTTGTGGCTGTGAAATGGACTGTTTTAAATGATTTTAGCATGAGTCATATGCCCAATACTGGAATTAAGGGGCTAGATCTTTATGTTTTAGATGGTGCTAATTGGCACTATGTTGGAACTGCAAAGCCCAATACTAAATCTACCGTAAACCCAAAAGAGAGTTATGCTGTTTTTGTGAAAAATATGACTGTTCAAAATAGAGAGTTTATTGCATATTTGCCTCTCTACGATGGAGTTTCTTCTGTAGAGATTGGAGTAGAACAGGGAGCTCAAGTGCGTTTGCCGCAAAATAAGAGATTGATTAAGAGTGAAGAGAAAAGACCTATTCTTTTTTATGGAACTAGCATTACACAAGGTGGCTGTGCTTCTAGACCAGGAATGGCCTATACAAATATCTTAGGAAGAGTACTAGATAGAGAGACAATAAATATGGGTTTCTCTGGAAATGCTAGATTAGATTTTTCTATGGCAAAAGCTATTAACATGGCCAATATAGAGGCTTTAGTTATTGATTGTTTGCCTAACACAACTGCTCAAATTATAAGAGATAGCGCATATACCTTTATAACTCATATTGCTAATTTTAGACCAGATATGAAAATATATATGGTAGAAAATCCAAACTTTCCACAACTTTTTGTAGACCAAGAGTCAAAAGAAAAATTAGATGAAGAGAATAGTGAGTGGAGAGAGCTGTATGCTCGCCTTATAGCAGAAGATTATTCAAATATAATTTACATAAGAGGAGACAACTTGTTGGGGCAAGATGGTGAATCTACAGTAGATGGGACTCATTTAACAGACCTAGGGTTTTTAAGATTTTCGGAGTCTCTTATTGAGTATTTAAAGTAATAACTATTGAGTGAATTTACTCTTGCTCGAGGGGCGTAATGGGTAGTGCATTAGTAGGGTATTGGAAAATCCTAAGATCGAACTGCTCTACAATAGCAAGAACATGGTCAAAAATATCTGATTGAATGTTCTCGTAGTTAACCCAATTTTTATCTGAGATAAAAAAGTAGAGCTCTACTGGGATACCCTTTTCGGTAGGTTGTAACTGCCTAACCATACAGACAATATTGTCATTTACAAGTGGGTGTCTTTTGAGGTATTCGTTTAGGTAGGCTCTGAAAACACCAATATTTGTTTGGCGTCGCCCATTAACTAAAACCGAGTTGTCAATATTGTTCTCTTTATTGTATTCTTCAATCTCCTTTGTGGTAGCATCTAAATAGTCTTTGAGAAAACCTATTTTTTTGAAACGTTCAATCATTTCTGGAGTACAGAACTTAATACTATTCATATCAATAATAACGGAGCGTTTAACACGCCTTCCATCTGACTCCTGCATTCCTCTCCAATTTTGAAAAGATTCGCTAATTAGAGCATAGGGGGGGATAGTTGTTATAGTTTTATCGAAGTTACGAACCTTTACTGAGTAGAGGCTAATCTCTTCTACATCGCCATCGGCACCATATTTAGGCATTGTTATCCAGTCTCCTGGGCGAAGCATATCGTTAATAGATAGTTGCCACCCTGCAACAAAACCTAGAATACTATCTTTAAAGATGAGCATCACAATGGCCATGGATGCACCCATTGCAGCAAATAGAGATGTAAAGCTTGTGTTAATTAAAACACTTAAAATAATTATTGCACCTACAAAATAGGCAAGCACAGAGATAACTTGAAATATCACCTTTATGGGTTTATTGGCGTATTTCTTCATATCACTGAAAATTACTGTAAGAGCAGTTGTGGTTGAAGAGATAGCTTGAAGTATAGCAACAACAATAAATATTTCGGCTCCTCTCTGGAATAGATCTACAGCTAAAGTACTTCTTAGAGCAATTGGAGCTGCTATATGTAATATAATTCCTGGTATTATTCTTACTAGGTATTTTATAACGTTGTGATCTACAAGAACATCGTCCCACTTAACAGAAGAAATTTTTACAAAACGAACTAAAACTCTATAAACTATATGTTTAGCAAAGAAATTAGCTAGGTATGCAATAAGTAGTAGTAGAGATACGCTTATAATCTCGTCTAGAAATGAGGCTAGGGCGGGAGAAGCCCCCCACTCTAGCAACAGTTCATATATTTTATCTACTATTCCGAAAAGAGCAGTTGTTCTTGCTGTTATTCCATTCTCCATAATAAATTTTTATTTTTTAGTCTTCTAACCACCCTTCGCAGCTGCACATTAGATTTCTGTCTCCATAGCCATTATCTACACGGGCAACATTTGGCCAGAATTTATTATCACGTATCCATTCAAGAGGATATGCAGCATCTTTACGGCTATATGGGTGATTCCACTCATCTGCACTTAGCTCATCTACTGTATGAGGTGCATTTTTAATTAAGTTATGGGCTTTATCTACCTTGCCATCTTTAATTTGGTCGCACTCTTTTTTGATAGCTATCATAGCCTCTATAAATCTATCTAGTTCTGCCAAAGACTCACTCTCTGTAGGTTCTACCATTAAGGTGTCTGCAACAGGGAATGAGAGAGTAGGAGCATGGAACCCATAGTCCATTAGACGTTTTGCAACATCGGTAGCATCTACTCCATACTCTTTTCTAAAGTGGCGTAAATCTAAAATACATTCGTGACCAACTCGGCCAGTAACTCCACTATAGAGTGTTTGGTAGTGCTCTTTTAGTTTAACTGAGATGTAGTTTGCACTAAGAATTGCTACTTGGCTAGCTTCCCTTAAACCGTTAGGCCCTAATAGTTTAATATAGGCATGGGTTACAGGTAGAGCAGAAGGGTACCCATATGGTGCAGAGCTAACTGCTTGTACACCTTGTCCATTACTCTCTTCTAAAAATGGGTGACTAGGAAGGTATGGAGCCAACTCTTTTGTACAGCAAATTGGGCCTATACCAGGGCCACCTCCTCCGTGAGGGATTGCAAAAGTTTTATGAAGATTTAAATGGCAAACATCTGCACCAATAAACCCAGGGTTAGTAATACCAACTTGAGCATTCATATTTGCTCCATCCATATATACTAGGCCTCCGTTTTCATGGGTTATATCCATTAGCTCTCTAATTTCTGCTTCAAACACCCCATGTGTAGAGGGGTATGTTATCATTGTGCAAGAGAGAGTCTCTTTATGCTTTTGCGCTTTTTCACGGAACTCATCTACGTTTACATTACCATTTTGGTCACAAGAGACAAGCACAATTTCCATCCCAGCCATAGCTGCCGATGCAGGGTTAGTTCCGTGTGCCGAGGTTGGGATTAGAGCAATATTTCTATGAGTGTCGCCTTTAGAGATATGGTATGCTCTTATTGTCATAAGCCCAGCATACTCTCCAGAAGCTCCGGAGTTTGGCTGAATAGAGCAGGCATAGAACCCTGTTATTGTGGCAAGATCTTTTTGGGTCTCCTCTATAAAGTCCATATAACCTTCTGCTTGGTCTAGAGGAACGTATGGGTGAATGTTTGTAAATTCATTCCAGCTCATAGGCATTACCTCTACAGCTGCATTTAGTTTCATAGTACAAGAGCCAAGAGGAATCATAGAGTGAGTAAGAGAGAGATCTCTACGTTCTAGTTTTTTAATATACCTCATCATTTCGGTTTCGGAATGAAAACGATTAAAAGTGGCCTCTTGCATAAACTTGCTCTCTCTTTGTAGGGAGATAGGTTTTAGATCTATTTTAGGGCACTCGTCTATTTCTATTCCAAAAATAGATAGAATCTCTATTACCTCTTTACAGTTTGATAGTTCGTCAAAACTCATTCTAACTGTAGTATTGTTTGGGTAGTAAAAGTTATACCCTTTTTTAATTGCTTTCTCTTTTATTTGAGACGCTTTAACATTGTTAATCTCAATAGTGTCAAAGAAGTTTTGAGTTGTTAGCTCAAATCCATTTTTGGAGAGTAAAGAGGCAGTTACATAGGCATATTTATGAATATCATTTGCTATATCTATTAACCCTTCTGGCCCATGATAAACAGCATACATCCCACTCATAACAGCCATAAGGGCACTTGCAGTACAGATGTTTGAGGTAGCTTTTTCTCTCTTAATATGTTGCTCTCTTGTTTGAAGAGCCATTCTAAGTGCTGGGTTGCCCAACCTATCTACAGAGACTCCAATAATACGGCCTGGCATATTTCTTTTATATTTATCGTGAGTTGCCATAAACCCAGTTGTTGGGCCTCCAAAACCCATTGGTAATCCAAAGCGTTGAGCTGTCCCCACAGCAATATCTGCACCCCAAGCAGCAGGCTCTTTAAGAACGGTGAGAGCCATAAGGTCTGTTACTGCTGTAACTAAAACTCCTTTAGATTTAGCTTTTTCACAAAAAGCAGAGTAGTCACAAACCTCCCCGTTTGCAGCAGGGTATTGCAATACAGCACCAAAGCACATTGAGTCAAATTCATACTCATTAAACTTACCAACTTTAACCTCTATATCTAAAGGTTCAGAGCGAGTCTCAATAACAGCAAGAACTTGAGGGTAAATATTTTCATCTACAAAAACTATATTTTTATTCTCTTTTTTAGCCTCTCTTGAGCGGAGTTCATACATCATTCTCACAGCCTCGGCAGCTGCAGTAGAATCGTCTAATAGAGAACTATTTGCCATATTAAAGCCAGTTAGGCCAGAAACCATGGTTTGGAAATTTAAAAGAGCCTCTAAACGACCTTGAGATATCTCTGCCTGATATGGAGTGTAAGATGTGTACCAACAAGGGTTCTCAAATATATTTCTAATAATAACAGGAAGAGTTCCTGTACCGTAGAAACCGAGCCCAATCATAGAGCGAAGATGCTTATTTGCACTAATTTTTGTTTTTAAACTTGCTAAATATTCTTGTTCGCTTACAGCCTCACTAACATCTAGAGGTTTTTTTAAAAGAATATTTTCTGGAACTGTTTGTTTAACAAGTTCATCTAAGCTGCTTGCCCCAACAACTGACAACATTTGGTCAATTTCGTCTTTACGGGGACCGTTATGCCTATGTAGAAAAGGAGTTGACATATAGTACTATTTATTAGATTATTAATAACACATTTAATTAACAAAGATAGACAAAAAAACCAAAATTTGTTTATTAAAATATTTTCATATTTTTGTGATGTAACAAAACTAAAACCAATGAATTTATTAAAAAGAAAAATCTCTGAATTACAGGAGCGCACGGCAAAAGTTATAAAAGGTGGTGGCGATGCAGCTATTGCAAAGCAGATTGCAATGGGTAAGCTCCCTGCAAGAGAAAGGATAAATCAATTGCTAGACCCTGGTTCATTTTTTGAGTACGATCTCTTTATAGAGCATGAAGCTAGAGAGTTTGGTATGGAAGGAAAGAGCTTAGCGGGAGATGGAGTTGTGATTGGTACTGGTACCATACACGGAAAACCGATTGCTATATATGCTCAAGATTTCACCGTTGCAGGGGGCTCTTTGGGCTCTATGCATGCTCGAAAAATCACCAAAATAATGGATCATGCACTTAGAATGCGTATCCCTCTCATAGGAATAAATGATTCTGGTGGAGCAAGAATACAGGAGGGTGTAAATTCATTAGCAGGATATGGAGAGATCTTCTACCGCAACACTCTTGCCAGTGGTGTAATACCTCAACTATCTGTTATACTAGGCCCATGTGCTGGAGGAGCAGTCTATTCGCCAGCCCTCACAGATTTTGTATTTGTTGTAGACAAAATATCTAAAATGTTTATTACGGGACCAGAGGTAATAAAATCTGTATTGGGGGAAGAGATTGATATGGAATCTTTAGGAGGTGCCAGAATTCACGCAGAGACTACAGGGAATGCTCACTTCTTTGCTAATAGCGAGAGTGAGTGCTTTGAACAAATTAAAACTCTACTAACATATATTCCCTCTCACAACAGTTGTAAATGTGTTCCTGAAAAGGTTACAGAACCAGATAAAAGAACTTATAAGATAGACAAAATTGTGCCTTCAGACCCAACTAAACCATATGATGTGCGCGATGTTATAAAAGCAATTACAGATAGTTCAAGTTTTTTTGAAGTACAGGAGATGTGGGCTGCCAATATTGTAGTTGGATTTGGCAGGCTAGGTGGGCATACTGTAGGGTTTGTAGCTAACCAGCCAATGGTGTTAGCAGGTGTATTAGATTGCGACTCTAGCGATAAAGCTGCTAGATTTATTAGATACTGCGATGCGTTTAATGTGCCCATTGTTACCTTAGAAGACTTACCAGGTTATTTGCCTGGTGTAGATCAAGAGCATGCGGGTGTTATTAGACACGGTGCTAAGTTACTCTATGCATATAGCGAAGCTACTGTCCCTAAGGTAACTGTTATCTTAAGGAAAGCTTATGGAGGAGGTTATATAGCAATGAATTCGCGCCACCTAAAGGCCGATTTTGTATTTGCATGGCCTATGGCAGAGATTGCAGTAATGGGGCCAGAGGGTGCAGCCAACATTATTTTTAGGAAAGAGATAAAAGAGGCAAAAGACCCAGATGCAATGAGAAAAGAGAAGGTAGAGGAGTATAAGAATAAATTTGCAAACCCCTATGTAGCAGCTGCAAAAGGTTATATAGACTCGGTAATTGACCCTAAAGATACACGTAAATATCTTATTCACTCATTTGATGTTTCTGCCAATAAGGTAGTCCAAAGACCAACCAAGAAACACGGAATTCCACCGTTTTAAACTACTTTTTAAAACTTTTAGAGATGAAAATATCAAATAGTGGAAGAAAACCTATTGTGAGAAAGTCTTACAATAGTGTTGTAGATAAGAGCAATAATAACTCTGGAGAGGTTTTGCAACTATTTCCAGATGCTAGAATTTACAAAACTACTCTAACCAAAAAATTTAGAGAGAGAAAAAAGTACAAAAATCCAGATATTCAGGAGATTAAATCTATTATCCCTGGAGAGGTTATCTCTTTGGATGTTACTGAAGGCCAATCTGTAAAAAAAGGGACTCAACTTATGATATTTGAGGCAATGAAAATGCACAATATTGTTATGGCGCCCATAGATGGCACTATAGAAAAAATCTTTGTTTCAGAGAGGCAGAAAGTTGCAAAAGGAGAGGTGCTCATTTTTATAAAAGCTTCAAATAAGAGAGAAGATTCAGATTATGAGAGAGATAAAGACCATATTTCTAGCGACGGCGATCTAGGTCTAATCGTATAAATATAAAAAGAAATATAGTAAAACTCCACAAAGAAGATCCCCCGTAGCTTATAAAAGGCAGGGGGATTCCTATTACAGGCATTATACCTATGGTCATGCCAATATTTATAAAAAAGTGCATAAATATAATAGATGCAAGAGAGTATCCGTAAATTCTATTAAAACTATTTTTTTGTTTTTCGGCAGAGTTAACAATACGTAGAATAACAAAGAGGTATAGAAAAATAAGAGCTGCCGAACCTATAAAGCCCCACTCCTCTCCAATAGTGCAAAAAATAAAATCTGTACTCTGTTCGGGAACAAAGTTGAACTTTGTTTGAGTTCCTTGTAAAAAACCCTTACCAGAAAGCCCGCCAGAACCTATTGCTATTTTTGATTGATGAACATTATAGCCAGCTCCTTTAAGATCTACGTTAATTCCTAGCAGATTTTCTATACGCGCTCTTTGGTGGTCTTGTAGAATTTTTTCAAAGAAAAACTCTACAGAAAAAATGAGTATTATAGATGTTACAAAGAGCAGAGTTATTTGCCATAACTTTGCACTAGATTTTTTAAAACTTTGGACAATATGATATATAGCTAAAGGAGATATTACTATTGCCAACCAAGCCTCTTTAGATAGTTCTATTATGTTGTTTATATATGGAGTCTCATTAATTTTTGCAGAGAGAGCCATTAGGTAGGTGTATAGGATAAGTATAAGAACATGTCTTATAGGGTATTTAGAAGTTAGTCCTCTAACCAAAATAGTGATGCTTGTAAGAGCTATAATAGCTATAAATGGAGAGAAGCTTAAAGTAATAAGGAAAAGGACTATTGAAAATAACCCTAGAGCTAGATACCACCCACTTAACCCTTCTCTAAATAGCATAAAAATAAAAGCACCATATACCAATGCGCTTCCAGTCTCTTTTTGCATAATAATAATTGCCATTGGAATAAGAATTACTAATGCTGTTTGAGTAAACCCTTTAATAGATTTTAGCCGGAACCCATATCTGCTCATTAGAGAAGCAAGTGCAAGGGTGGTTGCTATTTTTGAAAGTTCGGCTGGTTGAAATCTTATTGGCCCAATTGCAAGCCACGAGTTAGAGCCATTAATCTCTGTTCCAACGAATATAACAGCAAAAAGTAATATTATAGTAGCTCCATAGGCTAGCCATGCAAGTGATTGATATATTTTAGGATTTAGAATAAACAGTATAATAAAAGCTAAAGAGTAGGCAGTAATAATCCAGACAAACTGTTGTCCATACCTCTGGGAGAAATCAAAAATAGAGACATGATCTTGATCATATACAGCAGAAAAAATATTTACCCAACCTATCATTGTTAACATAATGTAGGCAACAACTAACCACCAATCTACTTTTTTATACTCTTTACCTGCAATCATTTTTATCTCTTTTTCATATTGGTTAAAAGATTACTTTCAACAATATGGGTTTCTAGATAATCTCTTGTAACCTGGCCCGTTAGATATTTTTCTACCAACAAAGAGGCTATTGGGGCTGCCCAAGTTGCGCCAAAACCCGCATTTTCTATATATGCAGCTACTGCAATTTTAGGGTTATCTCTAGGTGCAAAGCAAATAAAAACCGAGTGGTCTCGCCCATGTGGGTTTTGAGCTGTTCCTGTTTTACCGCATATATCAAGTCCTTTAACTGCTACTCTAGTGGCCGTACCTCCTGAGCCAGGAGGGGAGTTAACAGCTTTATACATCCCATCAACAACCTTGTAAAAGTGAGTTGTATCTACAAGGGTATAATGTCTCTTGGTATATTCTGGATTTATTAAGGTATCTGGAGATCCTTTGATAAGATGCGGTGTGTAATAGTAGCCTCTATTTGCAATTGTAGCAGCCAAGTTTGCTAGATGTAAAGGAGTGGTCCCAAGTTCGCCCTGCCCAATGGCAAGCGAGAGTATAGAGAGTGAACGCCATCTATTTTTCCCGTGAATTTTGTCGTAGTCTTCTGCTTTTGGTACGCTTCCTGCCTGTTCCGAGGGTAGGTCGCTGCCAAGTTTATGGCCAAATCCAAAACTCTCTACTAGCTCTTTCCATCGTAAAAACCCCTCTCTAACAGAGTTATATTTAGGGTTATCTATTATGTCGCGAAAAGCAATACAGTAGTAGGTATTGCAAGACATCATTATTGAGTGGGTAAGATCTACAGGGGAGGGGTGTGGATGGCATTTAACGCCTCTACCAACGTGGTACCCGCCGTAACAGCTGTAACTTGTTTCACTTTTAATAACTCCCTCTTCTAAAGCAACAAGTGCATTTACGAGTTTAAAAACAGACCCTGGCGGGTAAGGAGACATTACGGCTCTATTAAACATTGGTTTTAGGGGGTCGTTTACAATTTGG
>Ga0265293_10010759_pt1 | contig 12684 bp, 9 predicted proteins | sample Munlanlewell138R_FD_192505 | JGI IMG/M metagenome (GOLD analysis project Ga0265293, IMG submission 192505) | Leachate microbial communities from a municipal landfill in Southern Ontario, Canada - Leachate well 138R | ecosystem: Engineered > Solid waste > Landfill > Unclassified | place: Canada... | reverse complement strand
TGGTGCCATCTTGGTCTGGGCCACACTGCGCCTTTCATTCAGGGAAAAGCTCAGTTCCTTCAGCTCCTCATCCAAAAGGAAGCTCTGCCATTTCTCCTCAGGAATACTGACGAGAAGGTGATCAATCGTGGTGAATACACCAGCCAATGCTGCAGCGATCTGGCCTAGGTCGCCCTGAAGAAGCTTGGCCTTGTCATCGCGCACATCTTGCGCTGTGAGACAACCGACAAAGGCACGACATTCGCCCAGATAGATTTGGACCTCTTGCATACTCTGGATCAGTGCCTTGAGTTGCTGAAGATTCAAATCCGCCGTCAGCGTTGCGACCTCCTGCTTCAGTTCTTCCGTCTTCGACCGCACCATATCAAGCTGTTCCTGAAACTCTGGCGAAGCACTTCCGCCGGGGAAAATGCTCTCCAGATCCCATTTTTGTACTTCGTTTGTCATACACAACCTCCTCAAATATCCACACTCGATACTAGTCTATCTTGTACCTCAGTCTACAAGGCGAAAACGCGCTGTAAAGTGACGCAGGATCGGTGGCTCATACTCAAAGGCGATTCCCTTGATTTGATCCCGCTTGGCGTATACTCTAGCGATTGAATCGGCAATATAGCGCATGTGATTGTCGGTGTAGACCCTCCGGGGAATCGTTAAGCGAAGAAGCTCTAGATCGGAAAGACCGTCTTCACCAGTCTCTGGATCGCGCCCATAGAGCAAAGAGCCGATCTCAACTGCACGAATGCCGCTCTCGACATATAAGGCAACAGCAAAGGCATGGGCTGGGTACTGCGTCTTGGGCATGTCAGGTAAGATTCTTCCTACATCCACAAAGACCGCGTGTCCGCCAATGGGCGATTGTACTGGAACGCCTGCCTCTTGTAGCAGCTTACCCAAAAGCCCGACCTGGGAAATACGCTGTGTTAAGTAATCTTCGTCCACCACTTCCTTCAGGCCAATAGCCAAAGCCTCCATATCACGACCAGCTAGGCCGCCGTAGGTGGGAAATCCTTCCAGCGGTACAACCAGGGCTTGACAGCGCTGGAACAAGCTCTTATCTTCCCGCACAGCGAGTAGTCCGCCAATATTGACTAAACCGTCTTTCTTGGCGCTCATGGTAAACACATCACAGTAAGAGAACTGTTCTTTCACGATCTCAGGGATGCTTCGATTGGCATAGCCCTCTTCGCGCTGCTTAATGAAATAGGCGTTCTCTGCAAAGCGCGCACTATCCATCACAACCGGTATGTCGTATCTCTTTGCTATCTCGTAGGCCCCTCGGATGTTATCCATCGAGATGGGCTGTCCGCCTACACTATTGCAGGTCACAGTCGTCACAATGGCTGCAATTGAATCTGGTCCCTTATCCTGAATGAACTGCTCCATGGCAGCCAAGTCAAAGTTACCTTTAAAGGGATGCTCCTTGGCAGTATCAAGGGCCTCTGCATTGATAAAGTTTACCGCTCTTCCCTTGGCCAGTTCAATATGGGCTTTCGTCGTATCAAAATGCATATTGCCCAAGACATACTGACCTTGTCGCTCCACTAGAAGAGGAAAGATCACTTGCTCCGCTCCCCTTCCTTGATGCGTAGGCAAGACGTACTGGTGACCACTTAAGGCTTGTACAGTCTCTTCCAGGTGGTAGAAATTGAGACTGCCTGCATAGGATTCATCTCCTAGCATGAGCCCTGCCCACTGGCGATCACTCATGGCCCCAGTACCACTATCGGTGAGTAAATCGATATAGACCTCATCGCTACGTAATAAAAACGGGTTATAGCCCGCCTTCTCGATGCACTTTTGCCGCTCTTCCCGTGGCAGAAGTCGGATGGGTTCCACCATCTTAATCTTATATGGTTCTGGTTGATACGATGTCATGTGAACTCCCCTTTGTACATTATTAACTTTCTCTTTACGTATTAGTATTAGGTTTGTCAGCTTGAAACCCTGCAGATTGGAGAAAAGTTTTCAGATGAAAACAGAAAGGGACCTCCCAGGGCCCCTTCGTCTAATCTTCTCTACTACCTGGATTATCGTCCTTAACGCTAGGTCCAGGACCATACTTGCCGGTCTTCTTTCGCTGCCGAACACACTCTGTGAGTAAGAACTCAATCTGTCCATTGACGGATCGAAAATCATCCTCTGCCCAGGCCGCAATTTCCTCATAGAGCTTGGGCGACAAGCGAAGTGGGACTTGCTTCTTAGCCACCTTTAGTACAAGCTTCCGCTGTTTACAATAGGCTGGGCATCCCTATTGCCACATAGAATGACAAGGAGATTCGATACCATGGCTGCCTTACGCTCTTCATCGAGTTCGACGATCGCTTGTTCGCTCAGTTGCGCGAGGGCCATCTCTACCATGCTCACTGCTCCCTCTACAATCATCTTCCGGGCATCGATGATGGCGCTGGCCTGTTGCCTCTGAAGCATAACCGCGGCGATTTCAGGTGCATAGGCAAGGTGGGTAATGCGGGCTTCGATGATCTCGAGACCTGCTTCGCGCACCTTAGCTTGAATGGTCTCTCGAATTCGCTCTGCTACGACCCTGCTCGAACCCCTGAGGCTACCATCATCGGGAATTCCATCTCCTGTAGTATCCACGCCCGGGGCTACATCATAGGGATAGATCCGCACAATGTCCCTCAGAGCACTATCACACTGTAAGGATAGATATTCTTTGTAGTTATCTACATTGAAGACAGCTTGAGCAGTATCTACTACTCGCCACATGACGGCGATCCCGATTTCCACTGGATTACCCAGCGCATCATTGACTTTCTGTTTGGAGTTACTTAAGGTCATGATCTTCAAGGAAATCTTCTTACTTGGAACATTGATTTGACCAGAGGTGCCCTGACCTGAAATAACTACTTTAGAGGTAGCACCTTGATCCACATCTGCACTTTGGCCCAGACGAGTCTTTGCTGCAGGGTTTACCGCCGATGAGAAGGGGTGTACCCAGAAAAAGCCAGGTTCTCGTAATGTACCCGTATAGTTACCAAAGAGGGTTAGGACCAACGCTTCTTGGGGCTTGATAATCTTAAATCCAAAGAAGGGAATAAACCCAACGAAAAGTCCAACGAGGCCGACGATAAGTGGTAAGGCTCCAATGCCGTGTCCAGCATCTAACATCATGCCTCCCCATACTACCAGACCGATGATTCCAAGGTAAAGGACGATGAAGAGGACTAACATGGGCAGTCCAGGTCTCGCTTTTAGAATCTTCTCCTTCATAAACATACCCCTTTCGATATCCTTTTGATATCACTATCATATCATTGCGATATGGATAGTGCAAGCAGATTTTGGAAAAATTGATTCGGAAACGACAGACCTCTTGCCTAAAGAAAAAATTGGTGCTATAGTGAAAAAGTGCACATTCAGTAATGAAAGGAGGCCTCGCGGCATGAAATCAATTCGGATACTCTGGAATTACATGGGAAAAAATCGACTATTATATCTTGGAGCCATTCTCTCGGTAGGGTTAGCCAGCCTAGCTTCCATCTCCGCACCATTGGTGATTCGGATCACCATCGACAATATCATTGGAGATGAGCCTCTGGCAGCGCCTTTGTTGATACGCAATTTTGTAGAGAATATCGGTCAAGCATTTTGGGTCCCTGGTATAGTGTTGATTATCATCACCATATTCAGGGGCCTTTTTATGTTTCTCAGGGGAAGACTCGCATCCCAGGCCAGTGAAGGCATCGCCAAGAACATTCGAGATCGCGTCTATAATCACATCCAACACCTTCCGTACAAGTACCACAAGGAAGCGGATAGCGGTGATCTCATGCAGAGGTGCACTTCTGACGTAGAGACGATCCGGAGATTCTTGGGCGTGCAGCTTGTGGAAATGGGCAGTTCCCTATTTATGGTAGTCCTGATCATCAGCATTATGCTTCGAGCTGACCGCCGTATGACGATGCTCTCGGTGATCACGCTACCCATCATCTTTGCCTTTGCCATTCTCTTTTTCCTCAAGGTGAAAAAGGCCTTTAGAGAAGCAGACGAGGCTGAGGCAGCGCTTACGACAGTACTACAAGAGAACCTAACTGGGATCAGAGTTGTGCGGGCATTTGCCAATCAAGACTACGAGATTGACCGCTTTGATGAGAAGAATCAAGTCAATCGGGATAAACTCTATCATCTCATCTGGCTTTTAGCCTGCTATTGGGGTGGTAGTGACCTCATGGCCTTCTTCCAAATCGCCTTGGTCGTTATCTCTGGAACCTACTTTGCGGCCCAGGGAGAGATCACCATGGGCACCATGGCACTCTTCACCACCTATATTGGCATGCTTGTCTGGCCAGTTCGTCAACTGGGACGGCTACTCACAGACTTAGGCAAGGCGGTTGTGGCCGCAGACAGACTACAGGAAATCCTGGATGAACCCAGGGAAGAACTTGTGGAAAACTCAGAGCAGCCTCCTGTCACTGGAGACATTGTCTTCGACAACGTTTGCTTTGGCTATGAACCAGGGCAACGGGTGCTCGAAAATGTAAGTTTTGAAGTAAAAGCAGGGCAGACAGTAGCCCTTCTAGGGCACACCGGATCTGGAAAGAGCTCCCTGGTCCACCTCCTAGCACGGCTTTATGACTATGAGGAAGGATCCATCAAGATCGGTGGTCGAGAGCTCAAGACGATTGACAAGCGATGGATGCGCAAGAATGTGGCAGTCGTCTCCCAGGAACCGTTCTTGTTTGCCAAGACAATTCGGGAGAACATCACTCTGGCTAGCGGAAACGTTGATGATGAGGAACTCTATGCCATTTGTCAGCAAGCTGCCATCCATGACGTGATCCTCAGTTTCAGCCAGGGCTACGATACCCTCGTGGGTGAACGGGGAGTCTCGGTATCGGGCGGACAGAGGCAGAGGATTGCCATTGCCAGAGCCCTCATTACCCATAGTCCCATCTTGATTTTCGACGATTCACTCAGTGCGGTGGATACCGAGACTGATGTTGCCATTCAAAGAGCTCTGGAGAAGCGGAGCGACAAAACGACTACCTTCTTGATCTCCCACCGAATTACCAGTTTGGCGGGTGCAGATCTGATTTTGGTCTTGGATCACGGTAGAATCGTTCAATCTGGTACGCACGACGAACTCATGAAGGTCGATGGCCCGTACGCACGTATCTGGGACATTCAAAATACTTTGGAAGCCGAAATTAGGGCTTGATAAAGAAGGTGATCGTATGCAAGAAGCAGTTCTCCAAGAAGAAGTGCATGAAGAGAAAATAGACCTCAAGCTTTGGCGTCAGATCCTGCAACTGGCCAAACCGTATCGGCGCTACGTCGTGTTCGCCATACTCGGAACCGTAGCCATGGCTGCAGGTGACGCCCTCTTTCCCTACATGACAAAAGTGGCGATCGACCGTTTCATTGTACCAGAGACGACCGAGGGTCTCCCTTTGTTTTCCGTGGGCTTTGGAATTCTGGTTGTCATGCAGAGCCTGAATGTCTATATCTTCATCAAGATGGCTGGAAAGATCGAGTCCGGTGTTACCTACACCATCCGCAAGGTGGGTTTTGAGCACCTGCACAAGCTATCCTTTTCCTTCTATGACAAACGGGCTGCAGGCTGGCTTCTCGCCCGCCTTACCAGTGACGTGAACCGCCTCGGCGAGATTATCTCCTGGAGTCTGATCGATCTACTCTGGGGCGGCGTGGCCATGATCTTTTATGCCATCGTCATGTTCACGATGAATTGGCGCCTAGCACTCTTGACAATTGTCGTATTGCCAGTCTTGGCTGTCGCTAGCGTCTATTTCCAAAAACAAATCTTGCGGGCCTATCGCAATGTCCGCAAGATGAATTCCAAGATTACTGGAGCTTTCAGCGAAGGAATCATGGGAGCTACAACAACAAAAATTCTCAGCCGAGAAGAAGAAAATCTCCAGGAGTTCAAAACCCTGACTGGAGGCTTAAGGGCCTCGAGCATTAGGGCGGCTACCTTTTCAGCCCTTTATCTGCCCATTGTCCTGATGCTCGGCAGTATTGGAACGAGCCTCACTCTGTGGGCCGGGGGGAACGGAGTTGTCGCTGGAACCATTACCTACGGAGTATTGGTCGCCTTTGCTTCCTATACGATCCAATTTTTCGAGCCAGTACGGGAGATCGCCCGAATTTTTGCCGAACTCCAGATGGCCCATGCTGCTGCGGAGCGCGTGATGGGATTGATCAACACCGAGCCAGAAATTCAGGATCGTCCAGGGTTGAAGGATGAGTGGCCTTACCTAGAGGGAGCTGTGGAGTTTGAAAATGTGAGCTTTGCTTACAATCCATTAGAACCCGTCTTGAGCGACTTCAATCTCAAAGTCAGACCAGGACAGACGATTGCCCTTGTTGGTGAGACTGGCTCAGGTAAGAGCACCATTGTTAACCTAGCCTGTCGTTTCTACGAACCGACTAGCGGACGCATTCTCATTGATGGTGTAGATTACCGCGAACGCCCAGTCAAGTGGCTACAGAGTAATCTAGGCTATGTATTGCAGAGCCCCCATCTTTTTTCTGGCACCATCAGAGAGAACATTCGCTATGGAAGATTGCAGGCATCTGACGAAGAGGTCGAACGTGCGGCAACACTGGTCAATGCCCATGAGTTCATTGTCAAACTGCCTCAGGGCTATGACACGGAAGTTGGTGAAGGCGGAGGACTTCTCTCCACAGGTCAGAAACAACTCATCTCCTTTGCCAGGGCGATTCTCGCCGATCCAAGGATCTTTGTCTTGGACGAAGCCACGTCTTCCATCGACACCGAAACCGAAATGCTGATTCAAGATGCAATTCGGAAAGTTCTCCAAGGGCGGACCAGCTTCATCATTGCCCACCGCCTCTCCACAGTTCGCTCTGCTGACGTGATCTTGGTCATCAGAGACGGGAAAGTGCAGGAAAAAGGCAACCACAATGAGTTGATGGCTGCCAAAGGATATTACTACCGTCTCTATACCAATCAGTTCTTAGAAGGATAGACCTCCGAGGAGGTCTATTCCTTTTTAACGGACCATTTCTTGCAGTTTCCCATAGTAGTCCCGGGTCTGTTGTGCTGTCTTGGCATTGAAAAAGATGTGGAGATTGTCAAGTTCGATGTAGATATAGGGCGGACTATTCTTATAGACATATAGCTTGCTAGGTCCATAGCCCCCCACTGCGTAGTTACCAATAGCATACCTACTGGTCTCTGCCCCATTTGTCCTTGTGCCCCTAGGGAGGTTTTGTACAAGTGAGACGCTCTTAATATCCTCAGTGGCAAAGGCGAAACCATAAAGAGGAGCCTGCACCACAATCTCGGTTTCAGCGATCCGCAAAGCATAGTCCGACGTATCCAGGGCCAGGAACACGAAGAACAGTCCTAGAAGTAGCACCCCGACACCAATTACCGTACCATAGAAGACGGCGCGTCCCTTCTTGTTCCCAAGGTTCATTGTCATGCCAAACCCAAAACGCTTTGGCACCATAATTCGGCTATCGTGTGGATTATTGTAAAGCAGGCCCCGCCAATAGTGATCCTCATCCACCACAAAGTTGGATCCAGAGGTCTGCAGGAGGCGATTCTGCTTACGTTGAATACCAGAGCCTGTTAAGACAACGGCAAAGAGCGTGGCTAGAGTCGTCAAGAAAGAGGCCAATCCTAAAACAGACCCTTGGGCATAGCGAAAGAAGAGGGCTAGGAAGAGAAGAAAGCAAGCGTGGCCATTGGCCAAGGCCACCCAGCAAAGGGTCCAGCCTCGAATCGAAACCCTAGTCAATGCTAAATTGATCCGACTATCCTCGCTATAGGCCCGGGCAGGTTCCCGAGCTGAGAGACGATAGAGCAAGTAGAAGAGAATGACTTCCCCCAGGCCCAGGAAGGCAAAAGCAGGTTGTCCCCAACCGAAGAGACCTAGCACAATGAGGAGCGCAGGAATGAACCATAGCCTAGAAAGTGGTAGTTTGCTCTTTTCCCGCGAGACGATCAGGTCTACCTTGACGACATCTCGAGGACCAGCCCACCATCCTTCCTCACCTTTTAGGCGCATCAGTTTCTTCGAATACACATTAGACAAAAGGACTCCGCCAATCAGAGACAATCCGACCCACACTGTGAACAAGAGCAGGAGTATACTCACCTCTCGAGCCAAGAGAATGACAGTACCCCCTCCTAGCGATACCAGCGATAAGAGGACATTGCTCTTCTTGTAGTCAGAAATGATTTTCTGCACCCTAGGGTCGCCTTGAGCTTTTGGAGGTAAGGTTACGTTGAGGACAACGTTTTTCCTAAATGTGGCTGCGGACCGAAAACTCAGAAACAGAGCGCAAGTTATGATCAATATTGTTGTGACCTGAACAAACATCAGTCGGTCCCCCCTTTTTGAAAAAGATTGTTGCAGAGTGTTTCATACATTTCCAGTAGTTCTTCCCTTCCCAGCCCCCGGGCGTGACCTTCTGCTATCAAGAGGGTGAACTGTTCCTGCCAGCGTTCGGGGAAGTGAGGATATGCCTCTCTCGTTACCATCACCTTTGCACCCTGACGACGATCGATTTCGATAAAGCCCTGGTCTTTCAAGAGCGTATAGGCCTTGTTTACCGTCATCGCATTGATCCCTAAATCCTCGGCAAGTTGGCGAACACTTGGTAATCCCTCACCTTCCTGGAGGCTCTTTGAGCCAATGGCCAAGACGATGGCGTTACGTAGCTGGAGATAGAGCGGTTCTTCCCCAGTCATATCGAGGCTGATTAACATCGCACTTCTCCTTTCTGTCTTATCTGTATTACTAATTATAATACAGTCAAGACAACATGGCAAGAAGAAGTATGTGCTCTATCACCCAACAAGCAGGTTTTCCGGACTCCAGAGCGAACTCTTGTTCAAGTGCAGAAACAGTAGCGATGTGAATGGAGGATACCTGTGATTCGACAAGACGATGAGATTAAGACAGACATCTTTGAGAAGCGATTTGGCGGTGAAGGAACCGTCACAATGCGTCATCTATTAGAAGGTGCCCCGGAGATGTATGACAAAGGAAGGCTGTTTTCCCACGGGATCATAGAACCTGGCGCATCACTCGGTTACCATGTTCACGAGAACGAATCGGAGACCTTTTACATTCTAAAGGGCATGGCAGAATACAACGACAATGGGGTTGTCTCTGTGATTAAGGCTGGCGATGTGACCTTTACCGCGGCTGGTCAAGGCCACGCTATGAAGAGTATCGGAGAAGAACCCTTGGAGTTTATTGCCCTCATCCTCTTTAAATAGCTAAACGTATACTAGGCAAGGGCTAACTTTTGTATTAGCCCTTGACAAACAGGTAAAAGAGAATTATTCTTATGGCAATAGGTAAAAACGATGACTAGGACGAGTAACTATCATTAACCTCACAGAGAATGGGAGTACCTGAACAGGCGCTGCGAACTCCCTGAGGAACGTGTTGGTGAAAACCACCTATGAGTTGCCAGCTGAACGGGAACATCAAGTTCCTTAGAGTAAGCCCGGCCGGAGGCACCGTTACATGCCGCTAAAGAGTGGATTATTTCGCGTATGCAATGTTGAAATAATCAATTTGGGTGGAACCGCGACAACCTCGTCCCATGTGGATGGAGGTTTTTTTATTTGTTACAGAAAGGAGCGATCGTGGTGGATGAAAACATTGGAATGATTAATCAAGAGGAGGTCATGCGTCATACGGCTGCCCACATTATGGCACAAGCTGTCCTGAGACTGTGGCCCGAGACGAAGATCGCGATTGGACCTGTCATTAAGAACGGGTTCTACTACGATTTTGATCTAGAGCACCGATTTACCCCTGAAGACCTAGAGACGATTGAAGCTGAAATGCGGAAGATCATTGAGGAAGATATTCCCATCGTGAGAGAGGAGCTCTCCAATAGCGAAGCTGTAGAAATGTTTGCAGCGGAGAATCAAAGTTACAAACTAGAACTTCTGGAGGGACTTGATGACCAAGTGAGTGTATACCGCCAAGGAGACTTCAAAGATCTCTGTCGCGGGCCTCACCTAGAGTCTACCTCTAAGGTGAAGCATTTCAAATTGCAGAGTATTGCTGGCGCTTATTGGAGAGGTGACTCCAAACGCCCTATGCTTCAAAGAATTTACGGCCTTGCCTTCCTCAATGGCAAAGACCTCAGGGCACATTTGCGCATGCTAGAAGAAGCGGCCAAGCGCGATCACAGAGTTCTAGGGAGACAGCTTGATCTGTTCAGCATTCAAGACGAGGGACCTGGTTTCCCCTTCTTCCATCCGAAAGGTATGGTACTGCGGAACGTTCTTGAAGAGTATTGGCGTGAAGAACACCGCAAGCACGGTTACGTTGAGATTAAAACTCCCATCATGCTACATGAGGATCTCTGGCACCGTTCCGGGCATTGGGAAAACTACAAGGATAATATGTACTTTTCAACCATTGACGATCAGACCTTTGCCATCAAACCGATGAACTGTCCAGGATCGATGCTAGTCTATAAGCGCAAGCTCCATTCATATCGTGATCTACCCATTCGCATGGCAGAGATGGGCTTGGTACATCGACATGAGTTATCTGGAACCCTCCATGGACTCATGCGGGTCAGGGCTTTTACCCAAGATGATGCCCACATCTTCATGCTTCCCTCCCAGATACAGGAGGAGATTGAAGGGGTCATCGATTTTGTCGATGAGGTCTACAAGACCTTTGGCTTTAGGTACCACGTTGAGCTTTCAACCAAACCTGAGAACGCCATCGGCGATGATGCCATGTGGGATGTGGCCATCGAGGCCCTTAGGCAGTCGCTAGAATCCAAGAAGCTCGACTACGTGGTCAACGAAGGTGATGGAGCCTTCTATGGACCAAAGATCGACTTTCATCTGGAAGACAGCATTGGACGGACCTGGCAGTGCGCGACCATTCAATTAGATTTTGCCATGCCAGAACGCTTTGATCTCACCTACACTGACGAGAACAATGAACGCAAGCGTCCTGTCATGATTCATCGTGTGCTGTACGGTGCCCTCGAACGTTTCATGGCCATTTTGGTAGAGCATACCGCGGGAGCATTCCCCACCTGGCTGGCCCCCATTCAGGTGCAAGTCATTCCAGTTGGTGATGATTACCTCGATTATGCTAACGAAGTAGAAAAGACCCTCTTTGAAGCGGGAATCCGAGTTGAAGTGGATCGCAGAGGCGAGAAGCTCGGCAAGAAGATCCGGGAGGCCCAGCTCCAACAGATACCCTATATGTTGATTGTGGGTCAAAAGGAGCAAGAAGCCAAGGAGGTCTCGGTAAGACACCGCAGACAAGGGGACCTCGGTTCTCTCAATCTAGAGGAGTTCTTAAGCAGAGTCAAGGCTGCCATTGCAGAGAAAAAACAAGACTAAATAAGAGAGTCGGCTCGCCCCAAAGGCCAGCCGACTCTTTTATGTATCACCAGATACAGCGCAAGGAATACTTCCTGAAGCGGTTGTGTCGTCCCGCGAATAGCACCCCAAAAACCATTAAGATCCTCAATTCAACAAGTAGCGGATGCTTTTCATCCACGCATTCGGCCATCAGGAAAGGTACCTCTAAAGCACGTTCTAATATGCCCAGTTGCTCATCGGTGAATCCAGTCAAGAAGCGTAGATCTCGAGGGGGGACGATATTGCGCAAATCACTAGGAATCCTAGTAACATCACCTTCTTGGTAGAGTGCGAAGAACTCCTTCCAGCGATCCGTTGGCAGACCCAAGAATCTAGCGACTTGCTCATGCGTGGCATAGCCCTTCTCTACGCAATCAATCGCAACTTTCACTCGCAAGTGTGGATGACTCTGACAGTGCCTTTCCAATAGCTCTAATGACGACTGTACAAACGAAGGATCTAAACGATTAATAAGCATACCTCCTTAACCCCTTCCCCGGTACTGTTACATTTCGAGGAGAAGTGTGGAAATCCTGCTTATTTTTCTATTTATTTGACTTTTGGTTCACTATGTCTGACAATTCAATTATCTCTGTTTTGGATCGACAGGAACCCGCAAGACCATACCTGTCCGAAGCGAACTCGGATTGCTTATATCATTTTCCTCGGCAATCACACGAAAGAGGCTGGAATCCCCCCATAAGGCCCCTGCGATCGACCAAAGGGTGTCTCCCCTCTGAACCACATATTCAATATACCGTGGTACTGTAGAGGGAGGTGTGATCGTAACCGAGTTAGGTGGGGTTGGAGTTACCGATGGCGTTTGTGACGTGTCCTCACTCACCCCTGCAGACCCTTGGGGTGTTGGTTGAGAGGATACTTCTTCCCCCTCAGAGGGCGTGGCTGTCGTAGCCCGGGGAGTCTCATCTACAGTTTCTCCTGATTGGGCCAAGGTACGCGTCACGGGTTCGGTTTTGCGGATCATATCTCGAACTACTGGAACACCCATGGTTATACCTGTCACTAACAGAGCCAAGGCCAGGACGGCTACCACAACCCTCAGCCAAGGGCTAGAGTGTTGCTTCGATGTGATGCCAACTTCATGAGGTGCCATGTCTCGTATGACATAGTATCCTCCAAGACGCTGCCACTCATCATCACGCACGTGGTAAGCAACTCGTTCATTGGCCTGCGTATCCATAACATAGGCAATCTGCCAAGGTTCTGGGAAAAAACGCTGGTGTTGCTCTTTGTCAAAGCTGGATAGAAACACCCCAAAACCTGGATGCGTATGGGCCCAACCTACGACC
>Ga0265293_10010758_pt1 | contig 12686 bp, 12 predicted proteins | sample Munlanlewell138R_FD_192505 | JGI IMG/M metagenome (GOLD analysis project Ga0265293, IMG submission 192505) | Leachate microbial communities from a municipal landfill in Southern Ontario, Canada - Leachate well 138R | ecosystem: Engineered > Solid waste > Landfill > Unclassified | place: Canada... | reverse complement strand
GCTTCGTGATTGACACCTTCCATCAGGCAACCGTCGCCCGCGACGACCCAGGTGCGGTGATCGACCAGATCGTCGTCGAACGTCGCGTTCAGGTGCCGTTCCGCCAACGCGAAGCCCACTGCCATGGCAAGCCCCTGCCCCAGGGGGCCAGTGGTGCATTCCACGCCCGGCAGCAGGAAGTTCTCGGGATGTCCGGCGCAAGGGCTGGTCAATTGACGGAAGTTGCGGATGTCCTCCATCGTCGGGCGCGCATAGCCCGTCAGGTGCAGGAGGGAATAGACCAGCATCGAGCCGTGGCCAGCCGAGAGGATGAAACGATCCCTGTCCGCCCAGTCCGGCCGCGCGGGATCGAACTTCATGAACCGGGCCGCGAGCACGGTCGCCACATCGGCCATTCCCATCGGCATGCCGGGGTGCCCGCTGTTGGCGGCCTGCACCGCATCCATCGAAAGGGCGCGAATGGCATTCGCCATGTGCCCCATGCGGGCGGTGTCGAGAGTCATCTGGTCCGGCTCCTGAAACGGCAAAAAGCGCCGTCGAATCGACGGCGAATCGGCTCGGGGCTTCCTTTAGGGAGAGGGACCGCCCCGTCAAGGCGCGCGGGCGGCCGCCATTATATCCGTCTGTTTCTGAGCACCCGTGCACAACGCTTTGCAACGCGGCGATTTTGCGCTAGCCAATGTCCATGGCAGGGGATCAGGTCGAATTGAAGCTCGCCCGGATCGAGCAGGCGCTTTCCCGGATAGAGCGCGCGACTGAACGCGCGCGGGCCGAACGGCAGTCGCTGGAAAGCCGCGACGCACGCTTGCGACAGGCAGTTTCCGGCACGCTTGAAGAACTCGATCGCCTCATCGCGGAGCATTCCTCGTGATGGCCCCCGTGACTCGTCTCGTAACGAGGATCATTGCAGGCGGGGGCGCATGAGCAACGTCGATCTTTCCATCGGCGGACGCGGTTTTACCGTCGCCTGCGCTTCGGGCGAAGAACAGCATGTCGCTAGTCTCGGGCGCCTGATCGACGCGAAGCTGCGCGCGATGGGCGACGTTTCCGCGCAAAGCGAATCGCGCACGCTGCTGTTCGCGGCCCTGCTGCTGGCGGACGAAGTGCATGACTTGCGCCTCAAAGTGGAAGGCAGCACGGGACAATCCGCGCCGGAAACGAGCGGGAACAGCCTCGTTCACCTCGACAAACTGGCCGAACGGCTGGAAAATCTCGCCGCCCGGCTTGAGAGCGAGGCCGCTACTACCTAGATAGGCGCGCGACGGGATCTGCCCGGCACGAGCCGTTCGACATCCCTGAGGCTATAAGCAATCCATGGGGGCTGTCCCTGGCCGGACCACTCTGTTTCCATTGCGGTCCGGCACATATGGTTCCCACCTGACGCAAGCGGCGTCAGAGGATTTCAAGGCAACCGACCCATGGTGGGCCCGTCACCCATTCCGTTCCCCCCTTCCATTCAGGACATAGCCGGCGTGAAGGACAAGCACACCCTGCGCACGCGGATGCGCGCGCGGCGCCAATCTCATGTGGAAAGCCTGCCGCAAGCGACGCGCGCGCTCCTGTTCCTGCGCCCGCCCGCGCCGCTGGTGCAGCTCCTGCCCGAAAAGGGCATGGTCGGCCTCTATCATGCGCGAGGCGCCGAAGCGCCGACGCGGGCCTACGCCCGTTGGCTGGTCGAGAACGGGCGGGAGATCGCCTTGCCATGGTTCGCCGACCGGGCCGCGCCGATGCGGTTTCGCCAATGGCGCGATCCCTTTGCCGAAACAGGTCTGGTGGATGGACCTTACGGGCTACAGCCGGAGCCCGATGCGCCGGAAGTGGTGCCGCCGGTGCTCGTTGTGCCCCTGCTGGGCTTCACGGCCAGAGGGCGCAGGCTGGGCCAGGGCGGCGGCCACTATGACCGCTGGCTGGCCGAGCATCCCGGCACCGTGGCCATCGGCCTTGCCTGGGACGCGCAGAAGATGGATGACCTTCTGGTGGAACCGCACGACCAGCCGTTGCAGGCCGTCGTCACCCCAACCCGTTTCTGGCGGATCGAGGACTGAATGCGCAATCGACCGACCTGGCGGATTCCCGTTGGCGTATTGGCGTTGCTGGCCGGATTGCTGCTCTATGGCATTGCGGTGGCGCGCATTCTGCCGCCGCTGATCGGGCACTGGCCCGGACTGGCGCAACTGCCGGTCTATGCCGTGCTGGGCATGATCTGGCTGCTGCCGATGAAGCCCTATCTGCGCTGGATGGAAACCGGACGCTGGCGCTGAACCTCAACGCACAACTTATTGCCATTCAAGAGAAATCCCCAAGTGGCGCGAGTGACGGGGCTCGAACCCGCGACCTCCGGCGTGACAGGCCGGCGCTCTAACCAACTGAGCTACACCCGCGTTTGACTTGCGTTCCGAGAGGGCCTGCGCCCCTTGGGGAGCCGCGCCACTAGGCCAGTGTGCCAAGGCTGTCAACAGGCTTGCCCGGCGAAAATAGGTGAGTGCGAAAATTGGCGGCGCGAAGGCTCCTGCGGATGATCTCCGCATGGAAAATGCGGCGTTAACCAAATCTTGGCGGCTTTGCGGTGATAGGTCTCCCGGGCCTGATGAGGGGTCGCAACGGGGGAAATCGGCCAGTGCGGAACAGGCCCATGAAAAACGGGGAAATCGCGGCCGCGGTCGCGGCGATGGTGTTTGGTATCATGCCATTGCAAGCACCTGTCGCGGCACAGGCAGCCTCGGCCATCGCCACCAGAAGCGCCGTTTTCGTGGAGCGCCTCGACGGCGGCAATACACGCACGCTGGAACCGGCAGCCAGCTTCCGGCGCGGAGAACGCATCATCACGGTCCTGACATGGGAGCGATCCGGGGCATCGGGCAGTGAGGATACCGGCTTCGTCATCACCAACCCCCTGCCTCGCGCCATAGCATTCCAGCAGAGCGCCGCCGACGACCAGGACGTGTCCGTCGATGGCGGACGGACGTGGGGCCGGTTGGGAGAGCTTGCCTTGGGCAACCGTCTCGCAACACCGGAGGATGTGACGCATATCCGCTGGCGCATCAGCCCCGCCGTCGCCGCAAGAGGGTATGGCCGCATCGCCTATAGCGGTATCGTGCGCTGATACGGCGTCAATCGCCCAGCAGCAGGACCGGCGCTTCGATCAGGCCTTTCAGCGCCTGAACGAAGCTGGCCGCGTCATGGCCATCGACGACGCGGTGGTCGCAACTGATCGACAGGTTCATCAGCTTGCGTTTCTCGATGCGCTCGCCGCCCCCGAAACGACCCGACTCGTCGGCCACGAACATCGGGCGCTCCACGATCCGGTTGGGTCCGATGATCGCCACTTCCGGCCGGTTGATGACGGGCGTTGTCGCCACGCCTCCCAATGGCCCCAGCGACGTGACGGTCAGCGTCGAGCCTGACAATTCCTCGGAACGCGCCGTGCCGTCCCGCGCCGCTTGCGCCAGACGTCCGATCTCCGTCGCGAGCTGCCACAGGTTGCGGTCCTGCGCGTCGCGGATCACCGGCACCATCAGCCCGGCGGGCGTCTGCGTCGCCATGCCCAGATGCACCGCGCCATGGCGCGTGACGATGCCCGCCTCGTCGTCATAGCGCGCGTTCAGCATCGGGAAGCGCGGCAAGGCCCGGCAGATCGCGACGATCAGGAACGGCAGCATGGTGAGCTTCGGCCGGTCCCCGCGATGCGCGTTCAACTGCGCGCGCGCCTGTTCCAGCGCCGTCACGTCCATTTCCTCGACATAGGAAAAATGCGGAATATGGCGCTTGGCCGCAGCCATGTTTTCCGCGATCCGCCGCCTCAGGCCGATGACGCGGACCTGCTCGTCCCCGCGCCGCGCACCGGCGGGGCGATAGCCGCCCGCCGCGTTGTAGGACAGGAAGGCGTCGAGATCGGCGTGGCGGATGCGCCCGTCCGCCGCCGCGCGCACATCGGCAAGGTCGATGCCCAGTTCCCTTGCACGGGCGCGGACGGCGGGGCTGGCAAGCACTTTGGCGGCGGTTCGGGCCGGCTTCGGTTCAGGGCCCTCGACAGCCACGGGCCGAGCGGGTGGAGAAGCTTCCGACGGGACATCAACGCGCGCTTCATTCGCGGCCTGCGGCGTTTCCTCCTCGATACGCTGCCGGATTTCAGGAGCCTTGGGAGACGGCGCGGGCGCCACATCCTGCGTCGCCTCTTCGCCTTCCCCTTCCGTCTCGATCACCGCCAGCGTCGAGCCGATGGCAATCACGTCGCCCACCTCCCCCGCCAGTTCGACGACCAGGCCGGACACCGGGCTTTCCATTTCCACCGTGGCCTTGTCGGTCATCATGTCGGCAAGGCGGCTGTCCTCCTCGATGCGGTCGCCGACTTTCACGTGCCAGGCGACGATCTCCGCCTCGGCGATGCCTTCACCGATGTCAGGCAGGCGGAATGCATAGCGTCCCATGGTTCAGCCCTCCCCCAACAGCCGGTCCACCGCTTCCCCGATACGGACCGGACCGGGAAAGTAGGCCCATTCGAGGCTGTGCGGATAGGGCGTGTCGAAGCCCGTCACCCGCTCCACCGGCGCTTCCAGCGAATAGAAGCAGCGTTCCTGCACCAGCGCCACCAGTTCCGCCCCGAAGCCGGACGTGCGCGTCGCTTCGTGTATCACCAGGCAACGCCCCGTCTTTTTCACGGACTTTTCCACAGCCGCGATGTCGAGGGGCACCAACGTTCGCAAGTCGATGATTTCCGCGTCCACGCCTTTTTCGGCCAGAACCGCTTCGGCGACATGGATCATCGTGCCGTAGGCCAGCACGGTCAGCGCGGAGCCTTCGCGCACGACGCGCGCCTTGCCCAGGGGAATGGAATAATAGCCTTCGGGCACTTCGCTGCCGGGATGCCTGCTCCACGGCTGGGCGAGCTTATCATAATAGCCGGTGAACGGCCCGTTATAAATCCGCTTCGGCTCAAAGAAGATTACCGGATCGTTGTCCTCGATTGCGGCGATCAGCAGGCCCTTGGCATCGTGCGGCGTGGACGGCACCACGGTTTTCAGCCCCGAAACATGCGTGAACAGCGCCTCCGGGCTCTGGCTGTGCGTCTGGCCGCCGAAGATGCCGCCGCCGAAGGGAGAGCGCACCGTCATCGGCGCGATGAACTCTGCCGCCGAGCGATAGCGCAGCCGTGCCGCTTCGGACACGAGCTGGTCGAGACCGGGATAGATATAGTCCGCGAACTGGATTTCGGGCACCGGGCGCAGGCCATAGGCACCCATGCCCACGGCCACGCCGATGATGCCGCATTCGCTGATCGGCGTATCGAACACGCGGGTCTTGCCATGCTTTTTCTGCAAACCCGCCGTCGCGCGGAACACCCCGCCGAAATAGCCCACGTCCTCGCCCAGCACGACCACATCGGGATCGCGTTCCAGCATGATGTCGAGCGCGTCGTTGATCGCCTCGATCATGTTGATGCGGCGGGTCGGCGCTTCGGCCAGGCTGACGGGCGCCTCTTCCATGCCGGTCACTCCTTCCAAATCACTCTTTCCACTCTGGCCATTTGATCCGGCGCTCGCGGATGGCCTGCTCGGCCTGTTCCTCAAGATGCCACGGCAATTCCTCGAACACATCCTCGAACATGGTGTGGAAGGGATGGTGGAGGCCATGGCCGAGGATGCCGTTCTTTTCCGCGTCCTTCTGCACCGCCTTCACCAGTTCAGCCACTTCGCGGTCCATCGCCTCCTGCCGCTCCTCGCTCCATTCGCCCAGCGCGATGAGGTGCTGCTTCAACCGCATCACCGGATCGCCCAGCGGCCATTCCTCCCGCTCCTGCGCGGAGCGATAGGCGGCGGGATCGTCAGACGTCGAGTGCGCCTCCGCCCGATAGGTGAAATGCTCGATCAGCGTCGGCCCCAGGTTGAGCCGAGCCCGGTCCGCCGCCCAGCGCACGGCGGCATAGACCGCCAGCGCATCGTTGCCGTCCACGCGCAGCCCCGCGATGCCATAGCCGATGGCCCGCGCGGCAAACGTCGTGCGCTCCGCCCCGGCGAAACCGGAAAAGCTGGAAATGGCCCACTGGTTGTTGACGACGTTGAAAAGCACCGGTGCGTTGTAGACGGCCGCGAAGGTCAGGGCCGAATGGAAATCCCCCTCCGCCGTCGAGCCTTCGCCGAGATAAGCGGACGCGATGCGGGAATCGCCGCGCGACGCGCTGGCCATCGCCCAGCCCACGGCCTGCGGATACTGAGTCGCGAGGTTGCCGCTGATCGTGAAGAAATTGTGCGACCGGGCCGAATACATGATCGGCAATTGCCGCCCTTTCAGCTTGTCCGCCCGATTGGAATAGATCTGGTTTATCATTTCCAGGAGAGGATAGCCGCGCGCGATCAGGATGCCCTGCTGGCGATAGCTGGGAAACACCATGTCCTCATGGTCCAGCGCAAAGGCCGAAGCGATGGAGATCGCCTCTTCGCCCGTGCATTTCATATAGAAGCTGGTCTTGCCCTGCCGCTGCGCGCGGTGCATCCGGTCGTCGAAAGCGCGGGTCAACGCCATGGCGCGTAGCATCCGCCGCAATGTTTCCGCATCCAGCGACGGGTTCCACGGCCCCACGGCCTTGCCGGTATCGTCCAGCACCCGGATCAGGTCGGTGCAGAGCGGAAAGGTTTCGCTTGCCGCCACGGTTTCGTCGGGGCGCGGCTGCGCACCGGCGGCGGGAATGGCGAGATGCGAATAATCGACCGTATCGCCGGGACGGAAACGTGGCTCCGGCACATGAAGGCTCAGCGCCGGGCGGTTGCCTCGCCTGTTGTCAGCCGCACCGCCCTCGCCCATGGTCCTCTCCTCTTCACGCCTGTCAGACGGCCACAGGCGCCTTGATATGCGCTTGCGGCGTATAATCCCGCACCTCGAAATCTTCGATCCCGTAATCAAACATGGTTGCCGGACGCCGCAGAATCGCAAGTGCCGGCACGCCCGAAGGTTCCCGCGAAAGCTGCTCTTCCACCAGATCGGCATGGTTGAGATAGAGATGGACATCTCCGCCCATCCACACCAGTTCGCCCGGCTCCAGATCGCATTGCTGCGCCAGCATCCGCGTCAGCAGCGCCGCGCCGAACAGATTGAACGGCAGGCCCAGCGCCACGTCGCAGCTTCGCTGATAGAGCAGGCAGGACAGCCGCCCGTCCGCCACGTGGAACTGATAGGACTTGTGGCACGGCGGCAGCGCCATCCGGTCAAGCTCCGCCACGTTCCAGCCCTCGATGATGTGGCGGCGGCTTCCGGGATTGCTTCGCAGGCTTTCGACGACCTGTGCGACCTGATTGATGCCCGGGCCCTTGCGGTAAAGCCCCTCCCCGGCAGGCTCGTAAGTCGGCCAGTCCACCCATTGCTTGCCATAGACCGGGCCGAGATCGCCCCAGCGTTCGGCGAAATCCACATCCGCCACGATGCGGGCGGAAAAGTCCTCGCGCGAGATATCCTCGCCCGTTTCCCGGCGATAGCGGTCGAGCGGCCAGTCGGTCCATATTTCCACGCCCTGCGCGCAAAGCGGGCGGATATTGGTGTTCCCGGTCAGGAACCACAGCATCTCGCGCGCCGCCGCTTTCCAGAACACGCGCTTGGTGGTCAGCAGCGGCACATGCCCGCCGCTCATGTCGAAGCGAATCTGCCCGCCGAAAACGGATCGCGTGCCGACTCCCGTGCGGTCGCGCCGCTCGTCGCCTTCGGTCCATATCCGCCGCATGAGATCGAGATACTGCGATTCCCAGCGGTCGCGAGCCATGGAATCGGGTGAAGGTGCGAGCGTTGCCATGCGCGCAGACTAAACATGCGATTGACCGCTTGCCACCCCGTCTTTCGCCCCCTATAGGCGCGCTCCTGCCTCATCGCCGCCTTGGCGGCCATGACCGGTCGGGGAGTAGCTCAGCCTGGTAGAGCACTGTCTTCGGGAGGCAGGGGCCGGAGGTTCGAATCCTCTCTCCCCGACCAATTTTTCCCAAACAGCCACCACGCGGCGAGCGTCAGGGCGATCGAAGCATAGCCGTCGATCGCATAATGCCATCCGAGGTGGATCGACCCGATCAGGATCAGCACGGTGTATCCCGCAAGAATATAGCCGAGACGCGGGCGCATCTTCCAGAAAGTCGCGGTCCAGAGCGTCGCCATCGCGAGATGCAGGCTGGGAAACGCGGAAATCCCGCTGCCTTGCGCGGAATCATGCCCGGCGTAAGCCGACCAGAGGTAATCCGCGACGTTCAGGTTCGAAGAGGGCATGTCGCGGGTGAACTCGAAATAGCGTAAAAGATCATCGAACCGCGCATCGCCCGTCACTTGCTCGAAAAAGATGGGACCGGCGGACATGAACGCCAGCGCCAGGACATTGCCGAGAAATATCCAGCAGAAAAAGAAGGTCTTGAGATAGCGCGCCCGCGTTTCCCTCTCCGCGAGGAGGCAAACCTGAAGGTTCACCACGACAAGGAGAGCGATCCACAGCGGAAGGTAGGCCACCAGAAGCAGGCGCGTGAAAATCTCGCTATGAGGCAGAAGCCTCCACGCATCCCCGCCATGGAGCATGGCATCCACATCCGCCAGGAAAGGATCCCAACTGAACGGCGCGATGAGCGGCATCATCGTCTTCATCGCCGTGAAGCTTCCTTGAAAGAAGCCCAGCGCGAGGAAGAGCGCCATGCCCGAGAGGACCGGAGGCTGCGTCAGATGCCGCAAGCGCGCCGCGAAATCCCGGAATGATTCTCCCGCGCGCACGGCGGCCACCACGGAAAACGCCGTAAAGCCCACGGCCAGCAAGGCAGGCACCATCACCCAGGTGGAAAGATATCCGAAGCCCGGAATGTTCTGCGGCCTGCCGAGCGCGATCGCCACCGCCGATACGAAACAGGCATAGACCGCGATCAGGCAATAGGCCCAGAGATTTTCGCGGAACACGCCCCATTCGCCACGGCGCGGACGCGACGAAAATGCTGCAAAATCCGTTGCCAAACCGAAGCCCCCCGTTTGCGGGGCCAGACTTAGGGAAGCATGGTAAAGAACTGTTTAGCGCCGTCGCCGGACAGGAAAGCCGGAGCCGATGGCCGGATTGCGTCGGATTTCATCCACAGATCGTTGACGCGGCCGGTTTGCGCCCACCTTCCGCACAAGCTGAAAAGGCGCGGTCAGACATGCGAAAAAGTCCATTCAGGAGCGAACGTTGACTCACTCTCCCGGCCTGCGGCACCAGCTATTCGCCAGTCGGGCGTTTCTGGCCGCGTTGCTCCTGTGCGCGGCGTTCATCGTCGGCTTTGCGGCGACGCGCATCCAGGCCCCGGCATCACTGGGCCAGCCCAAGGGAATGACGGATTTCGACGCTTTCTATGTCGCGGGCGCCATGGCCCGGAATGGCAAGGCAGTGCAGACATACGACGCGCAAGCCACGTTCGCCGCGCAGCGGGCTTTCACGGGCACGCAATCGGCCATGCCATGGACCTATCCCCCGCCGTTCACGGTGCTGATGGAACAATTTTCCCGGCTGCCGGTGGGCATCGCCTTTGCCATTTTCACGTCGCTGGGCTTCCTGTTCTGGCTGATGGTCATGCACCGGCTTGCCGGGGCCTATCTGCCCGGCGCCGTCATCGCGGTTCTTCCCACGGTGATCCTCAACCTGCGGACGGGACAGAACGGCTTCCTGATCGCGGGCCTGTTCGGACTGGCCTTGCTGCTGCATCGCGGCGGAAAGGCCAGCGCGGGTCTGCCCCTCGGCCTGATGATCGTGAAGCCGCACCTGACAGCAGGCATCGGCGTGCTGACCCTGCTGGACCGGCGATGGCATGCTCTGGCGCTGGCGGCGGTGATCGCGCTGGCGTTGCTGGCTCTCGCCACTCTTGCCTATGGCCCCGCCATCTGGCCCGCTTTCCTGGAAGGCTTGCGGCAGGCGAGCGAGTTCCTGGCGCAAGGCCACTATCAACTGTTCCGCATGACGTCATGGTATGCGTTCCTGCGCGGCTTCGATCTTCCAGCCGGTCTGGCGCTCGCCGCGCAAGTCGTCAGCGCCATCGCCGGGCTGGCCTTGCTGGCGCTGACCTGGCGCGCCCGCGCGCGGCCGCACGTCGTCGGTGCGGCGGCCTGTGTCGCGTCGCTGCTGTTCAGCCCCTATAGCTACGACTATGACCTCACCATCCTCGGGGTGGCCGTGGCGCTGCTGATAACGGATATGGCGCGCCTCGCCCGTCCGGCGGAACTGGCCGCGATGTTCGCCTTGTGCTGGTGGGTGACGGGTTACGGACTGGCCGCGAACTCCTTTCTGGAAATTGCCGGATTGAACACCGCGGCCCTGCAAAAATCGCCCGTCCCCTCCCTCGCAGCCCCTGCCCTGCTGGCCTTGATCGCGCTTGCCGCCACGGTTTTGCGGCGGGGCGAAAGAGGGGGCGCAAGGGAGAAGGCCTCGGCCGGAGCGGCGGAAATGGAAACTTCCCCTTCCTGAGCGCGTTTGCCTCACCGCAGCAGACGGCAGGGAGAAGCCCTATTCATACAGCTTGCGACACAAAGTTACTGGACCGCGCGCGGCGCCCGTCCCAACAATCCTTGCCATGACGCGCTTCATCATCGTCATCGCCGGTTCCGCACTGCTCGCCGGCTGCGCCGCCGGCCCCGATTACCGGCCGCGCGCGGCGGCGGACCTGGGCGTTCCCGAAGGATATTCCGTGCCCTCCGCGCCGGGAACGGAAGACCTCACGCGCTGGTGGCGCAATTTCAACGACCCGGTGCTGGAAAGCCTCGTCGCGCGAGCGCAGGTCGGCAACCTCGATCTGGCGCAGGCCGTCGCCCGGCTGCGGCAGGCGCGCGAGGCTCTGGTGGTCAGCCAGGCCAGCCTCCTGCCCTCGCTGGGCGCGTCCGGCGGTTACAGCCGCACTGAAACGCTGCGCGGCGGCGACAGGACCGTGACCTTGCCCGACGGCACCGTGACGACCACGGGCGGCGGCGGACGCAGCAACTTCTCGCTGGGGCTGGATGCCAGCTATCAGGCGGACCTGTTCGGCGGCGTAGGGCGCGCAGTCGAGGCGGGCCGCGCGGACTATCTGCGCGCGGGGTTCGATTATGCCACCGTGCTGCTGTCCGTCGAAAGCGAAGTCGCGCGCAACTATGTGCTGGCGCGCGTGTATCAGGCGCAACTCGCCAATGCGCGCCAGAACCTGGCCATTCAGGACGACAATCTGGAAATCGCGGGCTTTCGCGTGCAGGCGGGGCTGGTGTCCTCGCTCGATGCCGAACAGGCCCGCGCCAGCCGCGCGCAGACGGCTGCCGGAATCCCCCAGATAGAACAGCAATACAACGCCGCCGTTTCCCGCATCGCGGTTCTGACGGGGCAGGCACCGGGCGCGCTCAAGCCCGCGCTGGAAGCGGTTCGGCCGATCCCGCAGGGGCCGGATAGCGTCGCGGCGGGCATTCCCGCCAACGTCTTGCGGCAAAGGCCGGACGTGCGCGCGGCGGAGCGTTCCCTCGCGGCGGCGACCGCGCGGATCGGCGTGGCCGAGGCGCAGCTCTATCCCGCCCTGGCCATCAGCGGCGGGCTGTCCAGTTCGGCAAGCGGTTTTTCGGCGCTGCTCGACACGATCACCGGCAACCTCTTCGCGGGGCTTTCGCAGACCATCTTCAACGGCGGGCGGCTGCGGGCGCAAGTGCGCTCCAACGAAGCGGCGGCGGAAGGGGCGCTGGCGGCCTACCAGTCCACGGTGCTCACGGCACTGGAAGACATAGAGAACGCGCTCGTCTCGCTCGACGCCGCGCAACGGCGGGAACGCGAAATGCAGGTCGCGTTGGATGCCGCGAACAATTCCGCCCTGCTCGCGCGCAGTTCCTATCGGTCCGGCCTCACCGATTTCACTACCCTCAACACGCAGGAAGCCGCGCTGATTTCCGCCCGCAACGGACTGGTTTCGGCCCGGTCCGACAAGGCGCAGGCGCTGATCGCGCTCTATGTCGCGCTGGGCGGCGGCTGGCGGGCCGATGCGCCGCCGACACAGCCGCAGGCCCTGAACCCCGGACTGACTGCCCCCGAAAGCCCCGCTGATGACTGACCAATCCCTCGACGAATTTCTGGGCGCGAACCCGCAACCGGACTGGAAACGCTATGCCCGGTGGGGAGCGATCGCTTTCGCCGCCCTGCTGGCCATATGGCTGGCCTGGCGTTTCATCGGCGGATCGGACGAGCCGCAATATGCAACGGCGCAAGTCAGGCGCGGCAATCTGGAAACGAGCGTTTCGGCCACCGGGCGCCTTGCGCCGACCAATCAGGTAACGGTCGGCTCGCAGCTTTCGGGGCTCATCACCCGCGTGCTGGTGGACGTGAACGACCGCGTCGCCGCCGGGCAACCGCTGGCCGAGATCGACCCCGAACAGCTCGACGACCAGATCCGCCAGAACCGGGCGCAACTTGCCGCCAATCAGGCGCAAGTGGGGCAGGCGCAGGCGACTTTGGCGCAGGCGCGGGCGCAGCTTGCCCGGCTGGAGGAAGTCCACCGGCTGTCCAATGGACGCGTGCCTTCGCAGACCGAACTGGAAACCGGCCGCGCCGATTATCGCCGCGCGCAGGCCGCGCTGAATGTCGCGCAGGCCAATGTCGCCGCCAGCCAGGCCAGTCTGGCGCAGACCCAGACCCAGCGCGCGCGCGCCGTGATCCGCTCGCCCGTTTCCGGCGTGGTGCTGGCCCGGCAAGTCGATCCCGGCCAGAC
>Ga0265293_10010757_pt1 | contig 12686 bp, 21 predicted proteins | sample Munlanlewell138R_FD_192505 | JGI IMG/M metagenome (GOLD analysis project Ga0265293, IMG submission 192505) | Leachate microbial communities from a municipal landfill in Southern Ontario, Canada - Leachate well 138R | ecosystem: Engineered > Solid waste > Landfill > Unclassified | place: Canada... | reverse complement strand
TTTTGGATCTGCTTCTGCGTTCTGGGTTTGAAGTATGTCTCTTTTTTAGCCATCTTTTAACACCACCCTTGCTTTGTTTGTGATGATCTCATCTGATCTCACACGTTGGAACTTATAGGTTCCAAGTGTTGACTCTTCATGTGAGAGTGAGAGACCGAACCCTTGGATGATGTTTGGCATCTCAAAGGTTTCATCGGTCACTCTTGTGAAGATGCAGTCTGTCTGAACTCCGATGAGCTCATCTTCCAGACCGTAGTCATAAACTGTTTTGAGTAAGTAAAATTTGATATATTGAACCATGTGATAATAAGTGGGACGATCCACGATCGAGAGCCATCCTGTCGATTGAACGAGCATGCTCTTTGCGTTCGGATCTCCTTCTTCTTTTGCTTCATAGAGTTTGCGGATCTGACTTTTCTTGATCTCAAGTGGAGAGTCTCCATGGAAGGAGTATGACTTCGGGATGGATCCTTCTTCTTCTGATAGAAAGATCGTGACGTATTGGATCAGGTTCATGTCAGTGGATGAGAAGACTCCGACTTCACCCCAGACGCGTTCACCATCACTCTTGATCTTCTTCATCTGGATCGCTGAAGCGTTCAGGAACCATTTCACAAACATGTTGTCGACCGAACAGTTGAACTGTATGATATAGAGTGCGATGCGATCAGATAATGGTATCGCGCCATCATGCTTCATCCTAAAGACTCCAGGCTTCTTGATCATGTCATTGATCAGATAACTCGGATATGCGCTTTTTAGATCCATTTTGTCGACTTCGTGATCTGTGAGATCCACTTCTGGACGATAGAAGACGGTGGGTCCAGAATAGACGATCGACTTCTGGGTATCTTCCCATGTGCGTTCATTCAGTTGACGGATGAACTTTGCCTTCTTTCTGGCATCGACCATCGCGTTGATATGGAGCGAGTCATAGGCGAAAAGGCGCCCGTAACCCGCTTCATTATAGCGACCTTGGTTTTCGAGTTCCAGGATCGTGCTTGTTTTGACTTTTCTGTTCATAGAACTCCCTTCGCACTCCCTACTTTTAGCATTTTATAGACATAAGTGTTCTTTTCTGGTGAATAGGCGGTCATCATGACCGATCTGGACAAGTCTGAAATTTGTTTCACACCTGATAATATGTTTCTAGTAATTGCATCATTGATCTCCCCATCCTTCCCCAAGAGTTGGATGTTGGACTCTTTGACGAGTTGAGTCAAAACAAGTGCATGATGGTTGAAGTCTTTTAAGAAGCGATCGAGTTTTTTGATGAACTCAAGCTGTTCTCCAAACGGATCATCACCACCACTGGCCAGGTTGTCGATGTTGTCCACGATCATCATCACGGATCCTTTGCCTTCACACCACTCCTGGATCACGTCCACGCTCTCAAAAGGCGCGACATAGAGATTGTCAGGGATGTTCACGCCCATCGCATCACATCGGTTCTTGATGTCATCGACAGAGAGTTCAAGATTGATATATAACAGATGATCAAACTGACTCCCAAGCCCTTCAAGGTTTGAGAGTGCAAACCACGTCTTGCCTTGACCTGTGGGCGCACAATACACGAGAAAGCCATTTTTTTGGATCATGATGTATTTTGTACCGCGCTCGTGAACATACTTGTAGGTGACATAGTCTGTCTCTCTCGCGGTGTGTGTCTTGAGTCTCACAGGAATCCCGTAGTTGTTGAAGTTTAGTGTCAAAGAGTCAATCAGGATCTTTCCTGCCTTTAGAAAAGCAGATCCCGTGATGTTGTATTCACAGGAGTCATGCTCTCTTAATTGCTTTTGGATGTGTTCTGGAAGGTCTTCAACGAGTAGTCTGAAGAGTGACCTTTTGTATTTGATGATGATCGCATAACTGTTCCATGACTTGGATGTAAAGTCGATCAGTTTCTCCATCATGCGTTGATCACTCTGACCTTTTGATATTCTGTCGTTCTGATGATATATGGGTATTTTGAAGGACATGTGATCTTAAAGACTTCTATAGCTGCATCAACTGAATGAGCTTGTATGTATTCCGTCCCTGTTTTTTCAGTGACTAAATCTCTGTAAAATATAACGAATAGATTTGGCATGATATGCTCTCCTTTATCTTATCACTTTTTATTTAACAATACAAGTCCCTTTTCGACTTCTCGATCAATCAGTTCTTCCAGAGCAGTTGCAACACACTCCGAGAAGTTTCCACGATGGTTCTTTTCTGCAACCTGGATCGCGTCATCATAGAGATCTTGAGCAAGTGTGATCGAGAAGATCTGCTTGCGTTTCTTTTGTTTTTCAATGTATTCATCCACAATTTGGCTTGCTACGTCTTTCATGATGTTTCTCCCTTCAATATGATTTCAATCATATCAAGAATGATCTGTTGGAGCATGTATGGATCCACTTCATTCTTGATCAACATTTTCCAATGTCCTTGTAAGACTGTTCTTTGCTCATCTGTTAGTTTCATTTTTTCAAGTCCCATCGAAGCGCCTTGCGATAGATGATCTCCTTCGTTTTTATATTTTCAAAGGTCAGATATATTGGATCATACGGTGACCTTGATGGCGCTATTCCAATATAACGATATTTTTTCATTTTATTTCACCTCTCATAAGTTTTATAAACTCGGCAATAGCGTTTATATCATCATCGGTCAATTCGTTCACACAATGTATATATACACGGTCTTTACGCTTGTTATATAACGCTATGCCTACCGCTGTGTTTGGTTTCTCATGTCGCCATAATCTCACCTGTGATGTGGTATAGTTGCTATATGTGTGTTTCATTCTTCATTACCTGCTTTCGATAGTTTTTCATATAAATCATAATATTCATCAATTTCATGCAACTCACAATGTTTTTGTTCTAGCTCAAAATACCTTTTCACATCACGCTTCAGTTCTTCAAGTTCGGTGAGGGCTTGTCTAATGTTTTCAAAATATTTAATATAGCCAACATTATTTGACATGCCATCAAATATTCTATTTAACGCTTCTTTTGGTTTCATTTCATTTCCTCCTACGTGGTTATATCTGTAACCGAGTGTTTTTAATTTCCGTAGATAACGGCGTTTTAATTTAGGTGAGTTCATCGTACAACGCTTCCATCATCTCAATATAGTTTTTAAGTTCAGCAACAATGGTTTCTCTATCCGAAGTGAGATATGTTTTTTCAGTTACTTTAGGATAATTTGTTTCACATTCATCATCATAAAGTTCGCACACAGTCATGTAGGTTGCTTTACCATCAACGATAGCATATTCAACTGTCATGTGAACGCCATCCTCATAAAATGTTTCAGTGAGTAAGTCTTCCTTATCTCCACCACACCCAACCAACGCAAGCGTTAAGATAAACGCCATGAGTAATGCACATAGTTTTTTCATTTCATTTTCTCCTTAATGATAAGGGGATCACTTCGACCCCCCTTTGTCTTCTTCCTTTAGAATGGAAGCTCTTCAGCGACTGCTGGCTTCGTTTCTGCTGACTTACTCTTCAAAGCATCGATCTTTGGTTGATACTTTTCAGTCAAGTCCTTCTTAAGGGATGCGAGTGATGACTTCGTGAGTCCAACAGATCGCTTGTTCCACTCTTTTGTCCACTCTTCCTTGATCTGTTCTTCAGTCTGTGGTTCTCTTCGTTCAAGTGATTGGATCTGATCCACGTTGATCTCTGTCACATAGGCAGTTGTTTGATCTGCCTTTTCATAGGTTCTGGTGTGAATGGATCCTGTGATTGCAATCAGTTGACCCTTAACGATATAGTTTCCCATGAACTCCGCTTGCTTCTTCCATGCTTGGCATTGAATGAAGTCCGCGACTTGATCACCGTTTTCATCCTTGAATGGTCTGTTGACCGCGACCGTGAAGTTGCAGACCGCAGTCCCTTCTGATCCGATGGTTCTGACTTCTGGATCCTTTGTGATACGTCCTACGATTGAAACATTGTTTAGCATAGTTTTGCTCTCCTGTGGACTGTCTCTTCAGCGCCTGGAGTCCATCCCAAGCGGACACCCTTAAGGGTGTTTCGACTTATTCAATATAATTATCATATATAATAATATCAGCACCTTCATAAATGTGATCAAAATGAGTATATAATTTATCATAAACTAAAACGATTGAGTTTCCAAACTCTTCCATCAATGATAACAATTCATCAATGGTTTTAATTTCTCTTTCTATTCTAAAATGATGATCAGTTGCTTTTGTAATTTTAACTAACATGTTTTTTCTCCCTTGTGTTAAAGTCTTTCTTGACCTTACACCACTATTATATTATATTAACAAACACTTGTCAACACTTTTATGTCATTTTGTTGAAAAAAGTTTTTTTGGCACTTGCACATCTTGAGTGCTTGATGTATAATAATAGTGTGGTAGGTGATCATGTATCGCTGGGTGAATAGTATGAGACGCTCACACGCGAAGGTATCACATGCGATGAGCATGCTTCACTTGTAGGTCCCGTCTGATACACGGGTATCATGCAACCCTGATGGATCAAGTTTCACAAAATCACACGACACAAAAAAAACAAGGGAGAGTTAAACATGAACAAACTGAACATTCAACTATTTGCAGAAGATCCTGAAGTTAAGGATCAGCAAGAACAGGTCTATCTTGACCAGATTGAAGCATTAAAGAAACAGATGGACGAAGGCATGATCCCCAAGGAACAATATGAAAAACTGCTTGCAGAACACAAAAAACTCTTAAACGATTATGTCAACCGAAGACCTGCTCCAAAGGTTGAAGTCATTCCAACCAGAAAAGCATCTGAAGTTGCAAAGGAACTGATCAAGGTCAAGAACCGTGACATCACGAACCGCGACTACATCGCAAAGGCTCTGGAGTATCGTGAAGCACACTTAAAGGAGTTCGGCACAGATCCATTCACTGACTTCGGTCAAAACGGTCCACAAAAACCAACGGATGACACCAACATGGTCGCATCCACATTGAAGGCGCTTCTTGAAGAAAACCCTTCACCTGTGGACTTCCGCATCAAACTCAACTCTGTCTTACAGGATGACCCGCAACTCATGGCTAAACTGCGCAAGCGCGCGTAAGCATATAAAATAAAAGGAGAAACTCTACTATGGCATATGATGGACAATTAAAGACCAATCTGGTCTTCGCATCACTTTTCAACATGATCATCTCTTTGCAGGTATTTGACACAGGGATCTCGGATCTGGGTGGCATCTATCAATCACGCAAAGTCGATGGAACACTGTTCGGTGATACAAAACTTTATATCTCGACTGATGCACTCAAGTCTTACCCTTGGGATGGCACAGATACACCTGGATCGTATAATCTCTTGACGATTAAACGTCCACCTGCTCCTGTTCAAGAAGCAATCACCATCGACACCTTTAGACAGATCCCTGTCACTGTTGATGAATACTTGACGAAACAAGCTTTTCTTGATGAAGGATCTTTTGGATCTTTCAATGGTGTGATCCTTGCATGGCTTCAAACAACCAAGCAAGTCTATGAACACACAACTTATCTCTCAAACATGCTCGTCTCTGCGGAAGCAAAGGCGAAGGATCTCGGCGACATCGCTTTATATAGTGACTACACAGGAAAAGATGCTATTGTGTTCAAAGCACAAGAACTCTATCGTCAGATTGAAGACTATATGAAAGAACTGAACGAACCATCTCGTTCTTATAACGATCATGGTTTCTTAAGAAATTACAAACTTGAAGACTTTGACATCATCGTTCCACTTGGCGTCTTATCATCTGTTAAGAAGTTAGATGTTCCCTTCTTATACAGCCCAGATGACAAGCCGATCTTCAAGGAAGTTCATTGGAAGTATTTTGGAGCCATCAACGGCACAGGCGCAACACTCGGCGCGACGAACGCCACTGTCAGAGCATTGATTGAAAAAGACTATACAGTCAGTGATGTGACAACTCACTGCTTCCCTGGAGATCTTCTTCCTGCTCTTGCGACTTATCTTGCGAATGAAACGTACACCGCGACATACACATCACGTCCAGACATCTCGACAGACATCACGGTTCTCATGATCCACAAGCAAGACTTTCCAATCATGTCAGCGTTTACTGTTGGAACTTCGTTCTTCAATGCGCGCAGACTTGACATCAATCACTACTTGACATTTGGTCACAACGATGTCTATGATGCACACCTTGGCGAACGTGCGCTTCTAAAACTCTCAACCGTCAACACAGATCCTGAAGCTGAATAACAAAAACCATGAAGGGGTTGGGGTTTTCACCCTGATCCCTTTATTTTTATAAGGAGTCACACATGCAACTCTATTTTATCAAGGCAACGTTCACGAATAACGTCTATAAACTCTCTGACTTCTTCGTGGGATCCAACTACAATCTGATCGCAACCAAGATGCTTGACATCAATTTCAGACCAGATGATGGGTTGTCTTCTTTTATCACATCGAAGATCATCCTTCCGGATACAACCAAGATCTGGGATCACACACACATCATCGTTCCAGAATATAACAAGATTTACCGCATCGCATCGATCGATTATGTCAATAATGATCAATACAATGTCACCCTGGATGAAGATCCTTTGATTGCAAACTATAAAGAACTCGAAACCAAAGACATCATCTTGATGAGATCAAACGATGCTTCACTCTTTCGTGGACTGAATGACATCTCTGATCTGACCGTGAAGGAAACGGTTGAGACCAAGACGATTGAGTCAACGACAAAGACAGGCAAGTGGGCGCTCGTTTTCATGACTTATGACAGTGATGATGAGTTCATTGGACTTCGTTTTCAAGGAACAGTCTTCCCAGCAAACAGAGAGACCTTTGCAAACTTATCAGCACTCACGACAGCATACCCAGAAGTCAACACGTCAAACCCTTCCACTTATGAGTATTTTCAAAAGATTGTCACGGTGACATCTGAAAGCAAAGACTATCAATGCGTATATGATGGATCTGGAACGAACACGCGTCTCTATTGGGTCGAGTATGTGAGATACGAAGAACAGAACGATGTCTATCTTTCGGCATCCTACCCAAACATGAGCAAGATCAACCCTGTGGAACTGACAACGATCTGTCTTGCGCTTCCTTTTGAAAATGACATCTTCCACCTTCATGAAGCAGTCAATGACCGTGTGATGTCATACAATGAGTTCGTTGGTCCTATTGACTCGGGTCGTATTATTGACATCAAGATCGTGGATGATCTATTCATCAAAGGTTCAAGTGTTTCTTACTCATTGACAGGAAGAGTCATGACCAAAGTGTTGACCTTACAGACAGGCGCTGGCGCTGGTCGTGATGTTTTGATGAGTGCAAGTGTTCCTTCACAGATGGATGATTACACATTTTTATTTATGTATAACTTCAAAGACACCATCGACATCTCCGCAAACTTTGACTCATCACTCATCCCAACTAAAGCGGAACCATTCAATAAGTATGATCTTTATATCTTTGGCAAAAAGTTCATCATCCCCTACTATTTATCAAACGACATCAAGATCAAGATGGCAATCAATACGGGTGTGATCAATTATATCATCTATTTCAACAACCCAAGAAACATCCTTGCTTCTGGATCCTATACACACTCGATCAGATATCAAGTGGACAACCTGGATGCGTTCTATAATCAAAACCCAACCTATAAAGAACAGTTTTTCACCAAGATGGCGATCGACTCCATGAAGGGGATCGTAGGCGGTGCGGTTGCTGGATCCGTTGTCCCGGGACTCGGAACCATGGCAGGCGCAGGTCTTGGCTTGGCTTCTGCTGGTCTTGATGCAGGGATCTCCATGTTGAACCTTTACTATCAAGAAAAAGGTCTCAAACTCAAACCTGATCAGGTCTTTGGTGAGATTTCTGAAGTATCGCTCCAGGTGATCAACATCTTTGGTATTTATTGGGTCAAACGCACATCAGAAAATGCTGATCTGATGAAGATTGAATATGACATGCGCGGGTTCCCGACACTCTTTGTCAAGAAGATCAACACACTCACAGGAGCAACGGGGATCTTTGGGACTGCAAAAGTCATCTATGGTGAACTGAAGGGTGTTGTCAGAAATGAGTTTGTCACAGGTTTCATCAATAACAAACTCAAAGAAGGGATCGTGATCATATGATCAACGTCCAACTGCAACCCTTTGCAAGAAACTTAATGACTGCATACATCGGAGCCATCGCGTATCAAAACGCGGTCCTGGTGAGAAATGCACAAGCCATGAAGCGCGATGCTTCAACCCTTCAAAAAGCGAAACAGGATGCTGACATGTGGGCGGAGATGACCTTCGATCTCACAGTCGGCATGATTGATAAACGTTTCAAAGACTCCAAGGACTATATCAGAAGCGGGGGTCAAGGTGGATCCATCAGGTTCAAGAAATCACTATCAGAGCATGAGAGACACTATCAGATGACGATGGAGAAGAACATGCTCAAGTCCAGAACCCGATATGAAAACACCGTTTCACAGTATAATCAACGAATAAACGATCGCAAGATGAGAGCATCTGTCAAGAGACTCGATCTGCGCAAGTTCGTATAAAAGGAGAATGACTATGCCAACAGATCTATCAACCATCCCTTATCTTCCATCGTTCGCCAATGGGATGGGTAACACAAACCCTGTCGGGAAGACAGACTCAAAAGATCGTCAGTTATTGATGAGAATGATGGGTCACAAACACATGATCGAAACGATCGAGCGTTTTGAGTGGAAGAACCTTCCACCTGAACTCACCACTGATCTGATCGAGCGGATCCTTTACTTCAGATATAAGGGCGCATTTTTCAAACACAATGAAAGACACTACTTCCTGCCCTTTGCACTTAAGGGTGAGATTGACTCTTATGGTCGTTATATAGGGATCACGCCTGTGCTTTTTACAGGTCAATGGAAGGTCTCTGATGGCAAGATTACAGAAGACATCTCCTTCATCTCTGGGAAGACCTTCAAGGTATGCTATGACTTGGAAAGCGCAGAAGATGAACTTGATGAAGTCGATCGTCTTGAGTTTGATGACAAAGCAGTGATCCTGACTGACTCCAGCCTTGAAATTTCCCAAGACTTCACACCGATGAACTATCTGATCAGACCGATCGTTGAGCAACTCGTTGACATCCTGGTCCTTGTGAACATTGATCTGATCTCAAGTGCGAAGATGTTCTATGTGGTCGCTAAAGATCCAGAACAAAAAGAAGCTATCGAGAAGGAGTTCAGAGATCTTGACAATCGGATCCTTAATGGTAAACGTGTTGTGGTTCTTACATCCCCAACAGACTTGAAGGAACTGATGGGATCAAGTGTCAAAGACACCGCAAGATACTTCCAATCATATCAATCGATCGAGAACTTAAGAAAAGACATCATCGGGATCGACAATGGTGGAACCTTTATGAAACAGGAACACACAACCGAGATGGAGACAGAAGCGAACACTTCAGGTGGATCTTACGTCCTCAACAACGCACTTCGCATGCGTAAAGAGTTCTGTGACATCGTGAATAAGACCTTTGGACTCACGATTGATGTTGATGTCAAGGGCGGAGAAAAAGATGCTTCTATCGTGCCTGAAGGCGCACAGACGAAAGATAGAACCAACGAAGGCGGTGAAGAGTAATGCCATTTTATGATGATAAAGTCTATATGGACACGCTGAAGTGGGATGACGTGTTCCAATCTGGAGATCAGTTCGTGACGGACGTGGTCTCCGTGGGCGGGATCACCAATGAGGACAATTTGAAGGAACTCTATGAGATCCTTTCCTTAAAATACGTGTCCGCATACACGCGTTATACGAACAAGTTTTCCTTCATCCAAGCGATGAAGCGTGAGCTCTACACCGAGTTCCCTTTCTATCTTAAGAAGAAGGAACTTGCAGATGAGATGATGGAGATGGAGATCCAGGAGATCCAACTTGGCACAAGACAACTCCGAAACGTGGTCGAGACACACGATGAACCGATCGCAAACGCATCCACGGTCCCCTTCGATGATCTATCAACGCAACAAGAATACATCAGGGTTCAGAACAACAAACTTGATGCAGTCAAACAAAAGTATGGAACCATGAACAGAAACTATCTTCAGGGCATCTACAACCGAATGGACGAACTCTTCAGAGTCATTCTGGCGACTGATGACATCCCTGTCTATGAACAGTAAAGGAGAAAGAACATGATCGATCAAATTATAACGTATTTACCCCAAGCAGTCGCAACGCTTGGAGCGGTCGCAGTGCCGATGATCCCAGCCTTTATCATGAAGGCAGTCAGTGACAAAAAAGCGATCAAAACCTTTGAAGGGATCAAGACAGAGTCTTCAAAAGAGCTCAAAGAGATCAAAGCCTTGGCGGAGTCATTAAAAGAAAGAGAACTCTCTATCTCCAGAGATGTCTCAAGTGTCAAGAACATGACCGAAACATTCAAAGGTGAGATTGAACATATCAAGATTGGTGTCCAAGACGAGATGAAGAACGTGAATGAAAGTGTCCTTGCTTTTCAAAACGATGAGATTTATCAAAAGATGCTGAATGGTCTTGGGAGTCTTGATGAGATCCAGCAAACCATGAAACTGAAAGATGATCTGATCGAGAAACAGGCACAAGTGATCAAAGAGATTCACAAGAGACTTGGTGAAATGAAATGATCGTCCGTCCTTTTAGTTTCTCACTCCTTGAATGGAGACATAAGAAGTGGTTTTTAATCCAGAAGACGGCAATCTTCATCATGATTGGTCTGATGACCTATCTCGCGATCTTCAAGACGAACCCCGTGCTTGCAACGAGAGACGAAAAGATGAGTGTGACGATGGGCGTCGTGGTGGGTGTCATTGTCATGATCCTGGTGATGTTTCAGTTTATCAAGTCGATCGTAAAGTTCAAGTTCTTGATGTTTCTGATCGCATGGATCATCCTGATGAGTCTTCAACCGATCATGCAGACCTTGATCTGGTCCATCGGGTTGAACATCATCCCGCTTGCGATTGATGAAATTATATTTAGACCAATCTGGGAAAGTGTATGGTATAATCAATATGAACGCTAAAGTGAAAAAGTTTTTAGAATACACAGGCATCTGGGGATCGATTATCTCTGGGACTGCCTACATTGTAGCAACACTTGTGATCGTGTGGGGTTTTGAGACCAAACTCGAGATGGAGAAGCAGATCCTTTTCTCATGTTTAGGAGCCTTCACAGGACTCATGATCACGTTTTTCTTAAGGGGTCAGGGTGTGTCCTTCGCGAAGAAAGAAGAGACGTCCCAGAAGGTCATGAAAGAATACTATGAAAAGATGAACAAGAAGAAAACGATCAAGCAGCTGCACACGATCAAACACTATCTGATCGTGCAGACGATCCTGGACATCATTTTTAAAGGTGTGAGTGTCGCACTCTCAACTTACTTCTTACTCTACATCTTTATGGAAGGAAACGGAGACATGTCTTTAGTGTTCCTTGCAGTAGCAAACATACTCATGTTCGCGTGCTTTGGTTTGGTGGCACTTTCCAAGGCATATGATAAATATCTTGATGAACACATCCCTGCGATCAGGGAGATCATCACAAAACTTGACCAGGCGCGGTCGATAGCGCAGAAGGAGTTAGAACATGCCAACATACAACAATGTGAACTACCTGTCACTTCCCCAACAAGTGGAGAAGAACAGAACAGACATCCAATCGATCCGAGACTACTTGACAACCTTTGGGGTGAAGGTATTTAATACCGCAAACGTGCTGGAAGGCGCATCATGGATCTCAACAGAGAATCTGATCTTGCTTGATAGAAGTCCTGTCAAGGGTGACTATGTTCTGGGATCTGATGGTTTTGTCGGAACCATCACTGACAGATCTGGAGTGATCTGCACGCTATCTTCACCGATTGACATGAAGATACGTGGACCACAAGGCATCCAAGGGATCCAAGGTGTTGAAGGTCCACAGGGTCCGCAAGGTATCCAAGGTCCGAAGGGTGACACAGGGGACACGGGTCCAGCGGGACCTGCTGGTTTTGGACAACGTATTGAAGCCAACACACCAATATCTATCAGTCAAGACTCCATGATCTTTGTATCAAACAAAACAAACGCGATCAAGACAATCACGTTCAAGGACGAGTACACACAAGATGTCACGCTTGATATTCCGATTGGTGGATGTTTGATCACGTTTGGCGTGGAAGAAAATGAGCTAAAGGTCTATAATAATTGGGTCAAGCATACAACAGGGCTTGATCAAATCATTGGAGATGTTGAGTTTACTTGTCAGACTCCTGTGATTGTTTTTGGTTATGTATCTTAATGGTTTCAACGGATCATCCGTCATTATAGTTGAAACGCTCTCCCCAGAGATAGCACTCCCCCTGGTTTAGTCTTTTCAGGGGGAAGGCTTGACGGAGTGAACCACTATGTGATACAATGACATTGATCCTGTGATCATCGCAAGACAGATCTCATCGGATGATTATCTAAAGATAGTTTGCACTCTCTTATGATGAGTGCTAAAACATGACAAAAATGATGATCAGATGAGCAAAAGTTTAGAAATACTAAACAGCGTAAATTGTGAAAATATGAAAGTTGTTACATTCTTTGATAACTAAATGGCTTAATAAAGCGAACAAGTAGGTATAGAGAGACTGAAAATAATATTGGCACTCTCGGGGTGTTTCTGC
>Ga0265293_10010756_pt1 | contig 12688 bp, 12 predicted proteins | sample Munlanlewell138R_FD_192505 | JGI IMG/M metagenome (GOLD analysis project Ga0265293, IMG submission 192505) | Leachate microbial communities from a municipal landfill in Southern Ontario, Canada - Leachate well 138R | ecosystem: Engineered > Solid waste > Landfill > Unclassified | place: Canada... | reverse complement strand
AAGTTTGGTGATTCCAGCCTTGATTTTGAGGTAGTCTATTATGTTAAAAGCAGCAGCTATTCTGTGTATATGGACATACAGCAGGAAATTAATCTTAAACTTATGCAGGGGCTTAAAAAGCTGAAAGCTGATTTTGCCCATCCAATAAGAATTAATATTAATAAATAGGCTGACTTATTTTGAAAATTTGAGGTTAAGTTAGAATCTATTGACAAAATTATTTATTCGGTTATTTTATATATATGAATGATGTATGCAATTTTAAAAATAAAATTAATCTTCTTACTGATTATTTAAAAGAGAAGATTAGTCCAGTGGTAATTTATTTATTTGGTTCTGCTGCTGGTGATAGTTTTAATATAGAGAGTGATATTGATTTAGCTGTATTAACAGATAAAAGTATTTCTCCTCTTGAGTTTTATAATATTTCTACAGAGCTTTCTGTTTTGGTGAAACAGGATATTCATCTGGTTGATTTTTGGGAAGTTACTGATCTATTACGGATAGAGATTTTAAAAAAGGGGAAGGTGCTATTTTCCAGAGATGAAAGTTTAAGGCTTGAAAATGAGATGAAAGCCCTTTCTTCTTATATAAAATTAAATGAAGAGCGTGAAGTTGTAATAAAGGTAAAGTATGGCGAGGATGTATGGATGTCATTATAAGTAAAATAGAGTCTATGGAAAGATGTATATCCAGGGTATATGAAGAGTATGATGGGAATAGATTAAATCTGGGTAATTATACAAAGCAGGATTCAATAGTTTTAAATATTCAGCGAGCCTGTGAACTTTCTATAGATATTGGCAATTATATTATTTCTATGAACAAATTTCGGACTCCTCGTGTTTCCAGAGATGTATTCATAATATTAATGGAAAACAATGTTATAGATCAAAGTTTAAGTATTAATCTTCAAAAAATGGTTGGCTTCAGAAATATTGCGGTACATGATTATCAGCAAATTAATGTATCAATACTGGAATCTATTATAAATCATAATATTGAAGATTTTAAAAAATTTACTTCATCAGCATTAAGTTATATGGAAAAATAATATTTCCCGTGCTAAAATGTGTGCTCAGCCTGTTTAAGCATAATCTCCAATAAACAAATCTCCTTATAAAATTTTATTGAAATATTATTAGCTGTTATATACAGTTTGAAGTAGTTTAGCCAAACTTAGGTTTTATGTTAGGCGAGATAATATTTTATCATGTTCATATAATAATTAAAAGGTAAAACTTTGTGATACCATTTAAATTCAGAGAATATTAATAATATTATACTTCAAAATTCATTGGACATAAATCTCAAAAATATTATAAGCAATAAAACACCGGGTAACAATAATGAAGCAATTAAGAATAATCAGAATAATAATAGTCGCTATTTGGATAATTGCTATTCTTTTAATATCCTGTATGCGTATAAATGATAACTATTCATATAAAAGCCAGCTTGAAAATATAGTTGCCCAGATAGCCCATGATAAAGATACCACATTCCGTCGTTGGATAGCTAAACAGGGTGGAGTATATGTCCCTGTTTCAGAGCATACTAAACCTAACCCTTTTCTTAAAGTACAAAACAGAGATATTACAACTGATAAAGGCGAAAAGCTTACACTTATGAATCCGGCTTATGTAATGCGACAGGCACTGGATTTGTCATATAAAGAATATAATTTAAAAGGGAGATTAATCAGCTTAAGACCCTTTAACCCTATGAATACCCCGGACAGCTTTGAAAAACAGGCGTTGATAGCTTTTGAAAAAGGGGAAACCATGGTAAGCAGCAATGAAACAATTGATAATATTGAATATCTTCGCTATGTCAAACCCTTTAAGGCAGATGCTACATGCCTTAAATGCCATGGACATCAGAACTATAAAATAGGGGATATAATGGGTGGTATATCTGTCTCTGTCCCCTCAGCAAACCTAAACAAACTGATAAAAAACGAAATTATTAATATAGTTTTAATTCACTCTATTACTTTAATTATAGGAATTGTTCTTATTCTGTTTCTATTAAAAATATTAAGCAAGCAGTGGAAAGCACGAATAAAGGCTGAAGAGGATTTAATAAAAAGTGAAAAAAAATTTCGTACCTATATAGAAAACGCGCCTGACGGAATTTTAGTTACTGATTTGAATAATTATATTATAGATGTCAATCCTGCAGCATGTAAGCTTTTAGGCTACACCAGAGATGAATTAATAACAACTCATAAAAATCGCCTGGTATCACAAGAATATCGAGACAAAATAAAAGCATCTCTTGATATTATACAACAGGCAGAAAAACATTCTGCAGAGGCTGGGTTTATTAAAAAAAATGGGACAACTTTTATTGGTTTACTTGATGCATCAAGGCTGAATGATACTACAGCAATTGGCTTTATAAAGGATATTACACCTATAAAATTAATAGAACAGACATTAAGGGAAAATGAAGAGGAACTAATAGCTTTAAATAAAAATAAAGACCGCTTTCTTTCTATACTTGCTCATGATTTAAGGCAACCCTTTAATTCAATATTAGGCTTTTCCGATTTTTTATTGGAAAATTTTGACGAATTAGATAAAGCAGAGATTATAAAGCAGATTAAAATAATAAATCAGGTATCCCATAATACCTATCACCTGTTGGAAGATCTGCTTCTCTGGTCTAAGGCTTTAACAGATAAAGTAATAATAGATAAACAAAAAATTGATTTAAGCAAGCTTGTTAATGACTTGATAGGGAAAATTAATATATACATGAATAAAAAAGATCTATCAATAAACTATTTTGAAACGGAGAAAATAGAAGTTTTTGCAGATGTAAATATGCTGAAAACAGTATTACGAAACCTAATTTCTAATGCTATAAAATTTACCAATCATAATGGACAAATAGGTATTTACGCAGAATCAGGCCAATCAGGCACAATTATTACAGTATCAGACAATGGAGTTGGGATTGATAAAAATAAAATTTCAAGACTCTGGGACTTTACAGATGAGATTATAGCTGTTGGGACAGATGGAGAAAAAGGCTCAGGTTTTGGGTTATCTCTTTGCAAAGAGTTATTAGAAAGACATGGTGGTCAGATATGGGTAGAAAGCGAATTAGGAAAAGGTAGTGATTTTAAGTTTACCATACCGGATTAATTTTTTTTTATAAATTATTGCTCTGACCCCATCTCCCTAACCCTTTTCTTCGAGACAGATCACTGAACCTTCCTCGATAATCAGGACAGTAAGTTAAGCCGAAAATAACAGAATGGAGGCTTGAAAATACAGGGGAGAAGTTTTGTTGACAGTAGCCATTAAATAATATTTATTAAGTTTAAGAGAATAATAATTGCTGAATATATATTTTAGTGTAAAAAATATTATTATTTTTTTGCCTTTAGCAAACCAGGTGATAGAGTTATTTTAAGGGAATAGGGTATGCATAATGAAAAATATTAAATACACTGTCTGGAAAGAAGATAAATATTATGTTGCTCAATGTCTGAATATTGACATTTCAAGCTTTGGAGAAACAATAGATAAGGCAGTAAGCAATCTTATTGAAGCGGTAGAGTTATACTTTGAGGGCAATGATCATCCTGCTTATACTAAAATTGATAATGTTATGATTGGGGAGTATTTTGTAAATGTCTAAGCTTTTATCTTCCCGTGAGATAATTAATATCCTTGAAAAAAATGGATTTATTTTCAGGTCTCAAAAAGGGAGTCATTGTAAATTTATTAAAGAGAGCTATATAGTAATAATACCTCATCCCAGGAAGGAGATTCCTATGGGGACTTTTATGTCTATTATACGACAATCTGGATTGAAAAAAGAGGATTTTGAATAAAAAGCTTCATCAGCTTTTATAGATTGAATAAATATTGGAATGATTGGAATACTTACATGGTAGAGGTCAGAGCAGGTTCATAATTATTAATGAATTTATTGACAAATATTTATTTGATATATAAATTGTAAAAAGGAGTATTGTGTACATAAATATATAAACACAATGGAGGGTGTAAAATGAAGATATCTGCAGATAGCCTGCTGGGATCAGCCCAGAAAATTAATAATCAAAAAAAACTTGATGAAGCATCTCCTGATAAAACCAGCAGAGAGATGAAAACTGATTCTCTTGATATTACAAAAAAAGTAAACTCAAGAATAGAATCAATTGAAAAAGAAGTTAAGGATATTCAAACATCTCTTTCAAGAAACCAGATAATGAGGGACGGTCTTGATCTTATTCAGAAAACTGGTTCTTTTGAAGAAAAATCCGGAGAAATTCTTAGAAACACTACCTTTGAAGGTTCCCAGGTTCTTAAAGAATATATTGGGGAAAATGTTTCCCGTGAAAGTGTAGCAGCTGGGAGAAAAGATGTTACTGCAATGATCAACAATGATATTAGCAGGCTAACCAGAGTACAGGTTGAGGTTGATAATATTATTGCCTCTGATTTGGCTGGCAGTAAAAAGCCGGAAAACCTTTTAGCTGATATAAATAATATATTCCGGGAAAGCGGGGTAAATGCTGAAAATTTTTCCAATCTTAATGCTGATAAGGTAATGCAGCTGATAAAATAATTTCAAGGACTGTCAATATTTATCAAGCTTGTAGGGGCTTGATAAATATTTTAGGCAGCCCGGAAGTTTCTTCTCTTAAAAATACCTGGATTAGTATATAATAATTATTTAAAGAAATTTATATGATTTCAGTAAAATTTAAAATTTTAATCAGGCTCCTGCTGTGTTTTCTGCTTTTAGCACCTGTGGGCAATAGCTATTCACAAGGCATAGAAAGCATTATAATAATAAATTCTATTAGTGAAATGATTGATGTAAAAAAAAGCGGTTATGTAAAAACGCTTACGCATGAAAATATTACAGACTGGGCTCAGGCAAGGGGATTAGAGCTAATCCCTGACAGAGGGCCTGTTTTTAATAACAATGCTTTTTATTTTATGGATTACAGAGGTGTTTTTAACATTTCAGGCCTTTCCAGAAACAAAAGATATATTCTTGGAATCGATTTTGTAAAATTTAAAAAAAATTCCTATCCTCATCTGTCATATATAAAACTCTTTATAAGGGATAAAAATAAAAAAGAGCATCTTATAGCCTCTCTTGATAAAAATGAGCTTTATAATGAAAAAATATTTGAAACATCTCTCCCTTTCAGATTCACATATGAAGGAAGCTTTGAATTGATTATGTATGAATATTCAGAAACGCCTGGAACATGGGGTATATGGGATATTATTATTTATCCTGAAAATTTTGACATTAACTCAATTAAGCCTATTAATTCCGGAATATCTGAAAAAAGCATGAAACACAATCTGAAAATTTTGGATTAGTACATAAAACCTTTTGACAAAAAGATATGCTTTTTTTCTGTTGTTTAATGGAGAATGCTGTTTTCTGGCATTCTTTCAGGATACAAATAATCATTAAAAAGGTAAGGTTTTGCTATGTCTGATGACTATATGGAAAAAGATTATGATGATGAAGTCTATGAGGACGATTATTACGAAGAAAACTACAATGAGGAAGAGCTTTCTGATTCAGATGATAGTGACTATGGAATCGACGAGGATTATGACTCTGATGAGCCTCCAGTTGAGCGAAAGATAAATATAAGTTACGCCTGTGAGGAATGTGACTATCGCTGGGACGATGTTATTATTAAAAGAAAAGACAGTATTCATGATTTAGATGATGATTATGAATCAGGCACTCTTTGTCCCATGTGTGGTTCAGTAAATGTAACTTTAATATGACAGATCGAAAGCTCATTATTAAAGGTGCCAGGGAACATAATCTCAAAAATATCTCTCTTGAAATACCGCGCGATAAGCTTGTAGTTATTACAGGGCTTTCCGGTTCAGGAAAGTCCTCGTTAGCATTTGATACCATTTATGCTGAAGGGCAAAGGAGATATGTTGAATCACTTTCTTCCTATGCACGCCAGTTTCTTGGGCTCATGGAAAAGCCTGATGTTGATCTTATAGAAGGGCTATCTCCTGCTATATCAATAGAGCAGAAATCAACGCACTCTAATCCGCGCTCCACAGTGGGAACAGTTACAGAGGTATATGATTATTTTCGTCTGCTATTTGCAAGGGTAGGGGTGCCGTACTGTTATAAGTGCGGGAAAAAAATATCATCCCAGTCTATTGATCAGATAGTTGAGTTTATAATGACTATAAAAAAAGGCACAAGGATTCAGATACTTGCTCCCCTGGTTCGCGGGAAAAAAGGCGAACATGCTGATAAGATTGATAATGCAAGAAAAAATGGCTTTATGCGCCTTCGCATTGATGGTGAAATATTTACTGTTGATGATGAAATAAAAATAGATAAAAACAAAAAACATACAATTGAAATCATAGTGGACAGGCTGGTTATAAAAGACGGCATAAGGTCGCGCCTTACAGATTCGATTGAAACTGCAATGGAAATGTCTGAAGGATTTATTATTGTGCTTGTTGATGATGAGGAAAGAATTTTTTCCACGCTTCTTTCATGTCCTGATTGTGGTGTTTCCATGCCAGAGCTTGTTCCCCGAATATTTTCATTCAATACACCCTATGGAGCCTGCAAGGATTGTGATGGCCTGGGCTATCTTATGCGTTTTGATCCTGAGCGGATTGTTTCAAATCCGGAAAAATCTTTAAAAGACGGAGTGCTTGAGGTCTGGGGGAAAAGCACAAGCTACTGGTATATTGATACAATTGAAGCATTGGGCAGAAGCTTTAATTTTGATCCTGCTACTCCCTGGAAAGATCTTTCAGAAAAAGTAAAAAAGGTTATTCTTTATGGTACTAATGGCGGAAAGGTGAATTACGATATTAAAAGAAAGAACTCGGAGTTTAAGTTTGCCAGATCCTTTGAAGGTGTTATTCCAAATCTTGACAGAAGGTACAGGGAAACAGCCTCAGACGATATGCGGGCATGGATGGAAAAGTATATGTCCAACAAGGTTTGTCCAGGCTGTAATGGCAAAAGATTAAGGCCGGAAAGCCTTTCTGTTCTGGTTTCAGGAAAAAGCATTGATGATGTTTCTGCCATGTCCATTAAGGAATCCTATAGGTTTTTTATGAATATAGATCTTAATGAAACTGAGAAAAAAATAGCTGAACAGATTTTAAAAGAGATTAAATCCCGTCTTAAATTTCTTAATGATGTAGGCATAGAGTATCTTACTCTTAACAGGGCAGCTGGAACCCTTTCAGGTGGAGAATCACAAAGGATAAGGCTTGCTACGCAGATCGGGTCAAGTCTTACAGGGGTTCTCTATGTGCTGGATGAGCCGAGTATAGGCCTTCATCAGCGCGATAATGAAAAGCTTCTTGATACGCTTAAATTTCTTCGTGATATAGGAAATACGGTTATAGTGGTAGAACATGATGAGGATACCATTAATGCTGCTGACTATGTTGTGGATCTTGGTCCTGGTGCTGGTTTAAATGGCGGTTATATTGTTGCTGCAGGAACACCGGAGGAAATAAAAAATTCTAAAAAATCCCTTACTGGCAAATATCTTTCAGGAGAAAAAAGCATTCCTCTTCCTTCTTTACGCAGAACTCCTGTGGGATTTATTACAGTAAAGGGTGCCAGGGAAAATAATCTTAAAAATATAGATGTGCAATTCCCTCTGGGGGTATTCACAGCAGTTACAGGTGTTTCCGGATCAGGAAAATCTTCACTTGTAATTGAAATACTATACAGGGCACTTTCAGGTCTTATAATGAGATCAAGGGAGTATCCCGGCGATTTTGATGAAATTACAGGTACTGAACATATTGATAAAGTAATTGATATTGATCAGTCTCCAATAGGCCGTACTCCACGGTCAAACTCTGCAACCTATACAGGACTTTTTACTCCTGTAAGGGAACTGTTTTCCAGGCTGCCTGAAGCTAAAGTGCGGGGGTATAAGCCGGGAAGATTTTCCTTTAATGTAGCTGGTGGAAGATGTGAGTCATGCAGTGGTGATGGAGTAAAAAAAATTGAAATGCATTTTTTACCTGATGTGTACATTACCTGTGATGTGTGCAAAGGGAAAAGGTATAATCACGAAACACTTGAAGTACGATATAAGGGTAAAAATATTTTTGAAGTGCTGGATATGACTGTTGATGAGGCTGTTCCTTTTTTTGAAAATATTCCCTCTGTTATTTCAAAGCTGCTAACCCTCCAGAATGTGGGTTTGGGATATATTAAGCTTGGCCAGCCTGCAACAACCCTGTCAGGCGGGGAGGCTCAGAGGATTAAACTTTCTACAGAGCTTTCAAAAAGGAGTACTGGTAAAACTGTTTATATTCTTGATGAGCCTACAACAGGGCTTCACTTTGAGGATATAAAGAAGTTATTAGAGGTTCTTAACTCCCTTGTAGAAAAGGGAAACAGTGTTATTATCATAGAGCACAACCTTGATGTAATAAAGACTGCAGACTGGGTTATTGATCTTGGCCCTGAAGGCGGTGATGCTGGCGGAACAGTTGTTGCAACAGGTACTCCTGAGGATATATGCAAAGTCACAGCTTCATATACAGGAAAGTTTTTAAAAAAAATTATTAAGAGGAAGTAGTTTAAGGGCTGATCCCATAGAGTCACTGTACTTTTAACAGTAGAGTTGCATTGAGAAGAAGGCAAATACTCTTTAAGACCCCATCTCCCTAACCCTCTTCCCCGCAACAGGGAAGAGGGGATTATGACATGAATTTTCTGTAAGTATTGAATTTTTTAGTTTCATGAAATTTTATGATTCAAAGCCCTCTCCATGTGGAGAGGGCGCGGCAGAGCCGGGGTGAGGTCTTGAAGAAGGCGGATTAAGGGGTCAGAGCAATAAAAAATGCTTTTTTGTCATTCCGGTTGTAGCGGTAACGGAATACCGGAATCTCATGGAGAGAATCTATTGTATGAGATTCCTGCATTCGCAGGAATGACAGAAGAAGAGAATCCTGAACATTACCTCGATACACTGACTGCGTCGGCGTTAGGTAACCGATCATAATCGATTCGCTGTACTTCGAGTGGTTCACAAAGCTGTATCGAGAAGAAGACTAAAGAAATAGGGTCAGAGCATAACATTTCAAAACTTTACCTTTCAAAATCAAAAAATTCTTTATTGACAATATTGCAATTTAAGATAAGTATTATGTCTTATTAAATGAAGTTTTTTTCAGTTATGCCGATAAATATAATATCTAAAAATTTATATTATTTTTATCATTATAGGGGAAGGAAAATCTTTTTATGCCCTTAAAACGCTTGTTTGCAATCATCTATATTTTAATATTCCTGGTTATCCCTGCTGCTTCAATTTATTCCAATGATGGAAGTTTTGTAAAATTTGAGGTGGCAAAGGAGCATTTTCGCAAGGGGATTGTATATTTTAACAATATGCAGTACCTTGCAGCTGTTGAGTTTTTTAAAAAATCCTTGCAGGAGTACCCTGATTATTATACTGCAAGGGATTTTCTTTCCAGATCCTATAAGCTGGCAGGATTTAAAAATAGCGCACTTGAGGAATTACAAAAAGCCATTCAAATCTATCCTGACAGTATTGCTGCAAAAAACAGAATAGACAGCCTTCTTTATCGCGGAACAGCGCCTGGCAATGACCTTTCCAATGAATATGTTTTACAAAAAGAGATTGGTTCTCGTGATATGAAAAGGTTTGGCTTTCCTGATGCTATAGACATCACACTTGATAATGAAAAAAATATTTACCTCACTTCTTTTTCCTCCCCAAGGGTTGTCAAGATAGATCCCAATGGAAAGGGCATTGATATTTTCAGGCCTAATATAAAGGGCGGATTATATGGGATAGATTATTACAAAGGTACGCTTGCTGTAGCTGACTTTAAAGGGAATGCTGTTTATTTTTTTAATACTTCAGGGAAAATAATTGGCAGGTTTGGATCTTCCGGTTCAGAGGAAGGCTCTTTTCATGGACCACAGGGTCTTACCTTTGATAAAAAGGGGCATATATACGTTGTTGACAGTGGCAACTTCCGGGTTCAGAAGTTTGATGAAAAGGGCAATTTTATTTTAGGCTTTGGGAAAAAGGGAAAGTATGAAGGCGAGTTTAGTAACCCTTCTGGTGTGGCTTTTCTGAATAACAGGGTTTATGTTACTGATACAGATGGTGCTAAAATAGCAGTTTATGATGAATATGGAAATTATATTACTGATATAAAAAACAGAGAAATTAAATCTCCCAGGGGAATTTCTATAAATGGTGATAACATTGTAATTGCAGATGAAACCTCCGGACTCATAATACATAATACTTCCAGCAGCACTACAAAGCTTTTTGATTCATGGGGTGACAATAGCAGGTTCCAGCGTTCAGTTGCATCCTGCATAGATAGCGAAGGCTATATGTATGTTATTGATTCCATACCTGACATGCTGTACAGCTTTTCTCCTGTTGAAAAACTTTATACAAATATGGAAATAGAGATTACATCTGTTGATATAAAAAAATTCCCTGTTGTTGCTTTTTATATGAATATTAAAGGCAGAGATGGAAAGCCTGTAAAGGGGCTTGTTTCTGAAAATTTTAAAATTACAGAGGATAGCTCTCCTATCACAAATATTTATACAGATTATTTAAAGAACAAACCAGTGAGTGCTTCTTTTTCAATGATTATAGACAGATCTGAACCTATGAGGGCATATCACAATGACTTGTCCTGGTTCGCAGATTTTGTGCTTCAAAAGATGAAGAAGAATGACTCTCTTGAATTGATAAACTTTAACAACGATGTATGGACAGGGAATAACTTTGACTGGAGCAGAAGGAAAACGCTTGATGCTGTTAGGAAGAGGGACTATGCAAATGGCAAGTCAACTGGTGTTGCCCTTTACGCAGGCCTTTCCAGCCTTGTACCGCAGATTAATAGACGGGGAGTGGTTTTTATTACTGATGGCTCCATTGATGACGATTCCTTTAGGCAGTACACTCCTGAAATTATTATGGATTATGCAAAAGAACATTATATCCCAATTTATATAATTTCAATCAAGGAGCCTGATTCAGTGCTTGTTAATATTGCAGCAGGAACAGGTGGAGCAGTAATTCGTCCTGCGGAAATAGACAGGTTGCGACAAATTTATGATAACATAAGAAATCTTGATGAGATGAGATATGTTCTTGTTTATAATACATATAAGCTTCCATCTTTTCGTGGATGGTGGGCTGATGTAAAAATTGAGGCTGAATTCAGGGGGCAGCAGGGTATTGAATGGGGAGGATATTTTGTACCATAGCAGCAATGACAGGATGAGTAATGCCAGGGTTAATATGGTGCGTAAGCTGGAACAAAAGGGTATTTCTTCCGGCTCTGTGCTTCAGGCAATGCTAAAGGTTCCAAGGCATATTTTTGTTTCTGATGCTCTCTGCTATAGGGCCTATGATGATACTTCCCTGCCTATAGGTTTTGGGCAAACCATATCCACACCGTCTGTTGTGGCTTCAATGGTTCAGTCTTTAAGGCTTACAGGGGATGAAAGGGTGCTTGAAATTGGTTCAGGGTCAGGGTATCAGGCTGCGATTCTTGCAGAGCTTTCCAGTCATGTTATAGGCATGGAGCGGATAGAAGAGCTGGCAGACAGGTCACGAGGGGTTATTTTTAGCTTAAAATATAGCAATGTGCAAATTGTAAATAGCGATGATTTTAATTCTATTGAAGGAAATTTTGACAGGATTATTGTTGCAGCAGGTGTAAAAATATTTCCTGTGGAATTGTTAGAAAAGCTCAATCCAGGGGGAATTCTTGTTATACCTGTGGATGATAAAACAAATAATCATGTTATTAAAAGGTTTGTAAAAAAGAAGGATTCTGACTATTTTGAAGAGGAAATAGGCAGAGCCAACTTTGTTCCCTATCTTGTAGGGGATTAGCTTCTGCTATTTCGGTTAAGCGCAAATGAATGTGTTATAATATCAGCGATCCATTTTATTGATGCTTTCCTTTGTTTATCCCCTCCGGGTTTTTCACCTTCATCAGGATATACTTCTATATATTTTTCGCACTGCAGCCTGTTAAAGAGTCCCATTACACATTCAGTTGGTGAGGATGTATCTTTAAGGCCTGTTATGAAAAGTGCAGGGCATTTAAAATTATCGGAAAAATTAATAATGTCAAAGTAGGTGAGATTTTTTTTAATCTGTCCTTTTTTATTTTTTTGTATGGCAATAATATCGTTTATTTCACGCGCCACATCGCTTTCAGAAAGGTTTTGTATTAAAGGGATATTGCAAAAGAGTGGAGAGTCCATTACTATTCCCTTTACTCTGTCAGAATAGATTGCTGCAAAAAGTCCGGCAGCAGCACCAAAGCCTTTACCAACTATTCCAATATCAGAGCAGTCGATAAAATCAGCAAGGCGCAAAAAATCTATAGATCTGTAAACATCGAGAAAAACAGATCTGACATAATATGTTTGCAGATCAATTATATTTTCCACAATAAATCCCAGTGCACGATCTTCGCTTTCATCTTTACTGCGATTTTTAATCATCTCATGGCCACGAAGGATGAGGAACAGATGTGCGCATCTGTCATCAAGAAGCTTAACCGAATCTTTTTCAGGATACCTGTTGTAATCATGAAGATGGATAATTATTTTGGATCTTTCTAAATTTTTGGGTACATACATGAATCCT
>Ga0265293_10010755_pt1 | contig 12689 bp, 12 predicted proteins | sample Munlanlewell138R_FD_192505 | JGI IMG/M metagenome (GOLD analysis project Ga0265293, IMG submission 192505) | Leachate microbial communities from a municipal landfill in Southern Ontario, Canada - Leachate well 138R | ecosystem: Engineered > Solid waste > Landfill > Unclassified | place: Canada... | reverse complement strand
GCGGTAGCGCCACTGCTCCTGGGGCGAAAGCGACTCGTACCTTTCGTCGAACACCCACGGCCGGCCCAACGCGCCCCGGCCAATCATCACGCCGGCGCAGCCGGTTTCGTCCATCATGCGGCGCGCTTCGCTCATCGAAGTCACATCGCCGTTCCCGGTCACGGGGATGCTCACCGCCTCCACGACTTCACGAATGATCTCCCACGGCGCCTTCCCATGGAACCGCTGGGAACGCGTCCGCGGGTGCACGACAAGCGCGTCTACGCCCACGTCCTCGGCCATCTGCGCCACCTCGATCGCGCTCAGGTGTTCGTCGTCCCAACCGCCACGGATCTTCACCGTGAACGGCACCCGGATCGCCTGGCGCATCGCCGTCAGCAGTGCTGCGGTCTGCGGTAGGTCGCGCATGAGCGCCGCGCCCTTGCCCTGCTTGGTGATCTTGGGCATCGGGCACCCCATGTTCAGGTCGATGATGTCGGCGCCCGCCTCCTGGAGCATCTCGGCGGCGGGCACGAGAAGGTCGGCGTCGCAGCCGAGGAGCTGCATCGCGAGCGGCCGCTCCGCCGGGTAGTACCGTGCGATCTCCGTCGCCACCGGGCTCTCCCGCAGCAGCGAAATCGCGTCGATCTCCTCAGACGTCGTCAGCCCACTCCCGCATTCCTGTGCGATCAGCCGAAACGGCGCGTTGCTAATCCCCGCCATCGGGGCAAGCCGCGCCACTCCCCGCACTTCAATATCCCGGATTCTCATGCGATTCGAGGCTACCAGACGACGGATGCTCAAGGCAGCATCCACTCTCAGGAGAGATACTGTTACACGAAGAGCCGCTCCCGCCGCCTCACGCCCGCCCGCGACGCCGCCGACAGTCCTCGCACCCAGTACGCTGCTCGTCCGACCCCGGTCAGCTTTCTCCGCAACAGGAGGTTCGCGACCGTGGCTCGCGTCTGCTCCCCGGCAATCCGGACGATTGGTCCGAGCACCATGACGTCGCCACAACGCAGATGCTTCGCCAGCACCGCGCCCTCCCCATAGTAGTAGCCGCGGAGGAGCTGCTGGCCCGTGCCATCGGCATAGGGCCTCGCGCCCCAGTGGATGACGGCATTGGCGGGATCCTGCGCCACGCAGAACCCTGCTCTGAGCGCCCGGTAATACAGGTCGAACTCTTCGCAACTCCGAAAGCGTTCGCCGGGACCAATTCGCTCGTCGAACAGCCCCACAGCGTCGAACACCTCCCGCCGGGCAAAGAGGTTCGCCCCGGCGCCACCCCGGATGTGCGCGTGAGACGCCCCCCGAACGGTCCGGAACGCCGGCGGCCGGAACTCCGGAACGAACGCCTCCGTCGGATCGTGGGGGCAGGCGAGCAGCGCCCCGAATACAAGATCGACTTCCGGCCGCTCGCGCAGGAGCCGTTCACCCTTGCGAAGCCAACCAGGAGCCACCGTGCAGTCATCGTCGGTAAACGCCAGGATGCGCCCTTTGCTCTGCCGAATCCCCTCGTTCAGCCCTCGTGACTTCCCGGCGACCCCGGGCGTGTAGATATAGCGAAGCCTCTCGTCGTGACTGAGTCTGCTAGCGTTGTCGCTCTGGTCCACCACCAGCAGTTCGAAGCGCTCGTGGTCGTTCCCCAGGATGTCCGCGACCACCGTGGCGAGCCCTTCCGCGCGATTTCGAGAAGCTACGATCACCGAAAGCACTGGCAGCTCGCCCATGCGTCCAACCTGCGCCCACGGCCTCGTTCCGTTGTTGAGTGGGAGTGACGGCGACCAGTCCTCAACCTTACTTCGATGTACTTCCGTCAACCTTCGGTTGCCACCAGCCAGGGGGGACGAACATGGAGCGCATTCCCGTCGCCGGGCCATGGGTCACCGACCGCGAGATCGCCTACGTCACCGATGCCGCACGCAATGGCTGGTACGGGAATTGGAACGAGTACATCGACCGGTTCGAGCGCGCGTTCGCGGCCGCCATTGACGTCCCCTACGCTATCTCCCTCCCCTCCGGTACCGCCGGGATCCACCTCGCGATGGCTGCGCTCGGCATCGGCCCGGGCGACGAAGTGATCGTCCCGGAGGCGACATGGATTGCCTCTGCGTCGCCTGCTGTCCATCTCGGCGCCACCCCCATTTTTGCCGACATCGACCCGGCTACATGGTGCATCGACGCGGCCTCCTTCGCCGCGAACATCACGGGCCGGACCAAAGCCGTCGTCGTGGTGGACCTCTACGGAAGCATGCCCGACATGGACGCGATCGAGATCATCGCGGCACGCCACGGGATTGCCGTCATCGAAGATGCCGCTGAGGCGCTCGGCTCCACCTACGCCGGCCGCCAGGCGGGGAGCTTCGGCCACGTTGGCGTCTTTAGCTTCCACGGCACGAAGACGATGACCACCGGCGAAGGCGGAATGCTCGTGACCGCCAACCAGGATCTCTACCAGCGCGCCCTTGTCCTGCGCGACCAGGGCCGCGACCCGAACGAGCGCCAGCGTCTCTGGAACAACGAACTCGGCTACAAGTTCAAGATGAGCGGGTTGCAGGCAGCATTCGGCCTGGGCCAGGTGGAGCGTATCGACGAACTCGTCGCGAAGAAGCGGCAGATTTTCGGCTGGTACGCCGACCGCCTCTCGGCATCCCCGGGAATCACGCTGAACGCCGAGCCCGCCGGCGTATGGAACTCCTACTGGATGACCACTGCGATCTTCGACCGCTCCACGGGCATCACCAAGGAGCGGGCGATGGACTTTCTCGACCGGCAGGCCATCGACAGCCGCCCCTTCTTCTACCCGCTCAGTTCGCTGCCGCCGCTCGCCGGGTACGGCCCCGGTCGCGAAGCGAATCCTATCGCCTACGACATCTCTGCCCGCGGGATCAATCTGCCCAGCGCTCTCTCCCTGTCCGAAGATGACGTCGACCGGGTGTGCACCGCGCTCAATCGCCTCCTCGCGGCGGTGCCGCGGGCAATGACTACTTCGTCCTAGCGCAGCGTTCGGCCCACCACGTCAGGCACTCGCCGTATCGGCAGCACGGTGCAGAAGCCGAGCAGGCTGGCCTTCGTCTTCAGGGGTAGTTCCGCCCGCGCCACCGATACGAAATACTCCTCGTACCGGCGGTACCTCGATACGAACGTTCCAATGCTCCCGGCCATCCGTGGGTCCAACACCCGCTGCCATGCGCGAAGTTGCCCGTTGCCCATGAGCGCGCTCGCGTGACCGGGAAACACCCGCAGGTAGTTCGTTGCCCCGGGAACAGGCACAAAAGTGCCCTGGAGCACCATCTCCGAAAGGAGCGTCGCGTCAGCCCACATGTGGCCACGCATCAGCCGTGTGCGCCGCACCGCATCTGTGCGCATCAGGCCGAAGATGTAGCGCGCCACGCTCGGCCGGTGGAGCGCGCTATACCGGCGAAATCGCTCCGCTGCCGAATGCGACGAAAGGTCCGGCTCGGCGCCGAGGTCGTAGTCCGGGAGGATCTTCCCGTCCGCATCGATTGCCACCGCCGTCGGGTAGGCGAGTACCGCCCCGGGGTTGTCGTCCAGTGCCGCCAGGGACCGCTCAAGCGCCTCGGGTGAACTCAGATCGTCGTGGGCCATCCACTTGAAGTACTCCGTCTCCGGTTCACCGAAGGCCAAGGAAAAGTTCCGTGCCAGCCCGACGTTCCGTGGGCGTCTGAAGTAGCGGATGCGGCAATCTCGCGCTACGAACTTCCTGCAGATCTCGCGCGTGCCATCGGTTGAGCAATTGTCATAAATGTATAGGCGCCAATTCCTGTATGTCTGCTCGAGGAGCGACTCGATGGCGAGTGCAACGAACTCTTCGCCATTGAACACAGGCAGGGCAATGGTGATGCGTGGTTGTGGCTCACGTGGCAGCAAGCAGTTCCCTCGTCTGTTCGAACGTAAGTAGCGAGACCTCCGGGACGGGAAGTAGCAGCTTCCCCCCTCGCCGCAGGTACTCGGCCTGTTGCCGCACGATCTCGTCTTTAAAGTTCCAAGCCAGCAGAAGCACAACGTCCGGCTGCTCGTCCAACAGGGCCTCGACCGGCCGGATGGGGATGTGGGCCCCGGGCATCAGCAACCCGTGTTTGTGGGGGTTCCGGTCCACCACGAAGTCGATGCTCTCAGTCCCCAGGCCGCTGTAATTGAGCAGGGTCGCACCCTTCGCCGCCGCTCCGTACGCGGCGACCCGCTGACCCTTCGCCTTCAGCTCGGCGATGAATCGCCGCAGCTCGCTACGAATGCCCTCCACCCGCGCCGCGAAGCTCTCGTAATACTCCGCCTGCGTGACACCCGTTTCCGCCTCGTCCGCGAGGTACTGCTGCGCCCGCGCGGTTTGCGCCGCGTTCGGACCGATGTGCCAGCGCAATGTGCCGCCGTGCAGCCACGGGAAGTACTCCACATCGTTCAGGAACAGCCCGTGGCGCCGTACCAGCCGGTCGACAGCGGTACACGAGAAGTAGCAGTGGTGCTCATGGTAGACGGTGTCGAACTCGCAGTGCTCGATGAGGTCGCGCACGTACGGGTTCTCTACGGTGATCACTCCGTCGTCGGCAACCAGCTCCCGGAGCCCTGCGACGAAGCCGTTCAGGTCGGGAACGTGCGCCATCACGTTGTTCGCGATGATCACGTCGGCGCGCTGGCCCTCTGCCCGCAGCCGCTCCGCGAATTCGATGCCGAAGAACTCGCGCAGCGTCGGGACACCGATCGCCTCTGCCGCGGCCGCCTGGTCCGGTGCAGGGTCGATCCCCAGCACCGGAATTCCCCGTTCGGCGAAATTCTTCAGCAGGTACCCGTCGTTGCTCGCGACCTCGACCACCAGGCTACCCGGCCCGAGCCGCCGCTTCTCAATGAGCCCCAGCGCGTGCTCCCTGGAGTGTTCGAGCACCGACGGCGAGAACGACGAAAAGTACAGGTAGTTGTCCACGAACAGCACCTGCGGGGGCACGTTTTCGGTCACCTGCACCAGCGTGCAATCCGGGCAGAACGCCATCTCCAGCGGATATGCCGGCTCCGGTTCCGCGAGCTTCTCCGGCGGAAGCAGCGCATCTGCCAGTGGCGTTTCCCCAAGGGACAGGAATTGCCGAAGGTTCCGGCTGCCGCAGGAGCGGCAGCTCTCTTGGCGGCTCACGACACCCCTCGCGTGCCAACAGGCACAGCCTGTGCTGCTCGTCGCAACGACGAATCCAGCACGCCCTCTTGCTGAAGCTGTTTCACGCGTGCGATCCGCTGTAGCCGCGAACCGACGAGGTCCTCCAGCGTGAGGCCATAGCTTCGGTACGCATCGTGGAGCTCCTCTGCGCCCGCCCGGACCGTCCACTTCGGTGCGAAGCCGGGCAGCGCCGACCGGATACGTTCGCAGCTCACCCGGTAGTTCCGGAGGTCCGGGCCCGCGGTCGCGCTGAATGCAACGCGACTCCCGGGCACGACAGCCTCTACAATCGTTGCTACTTCACGGATCCGGTAGTTCTCTGCTGAGCTCCCAACGTTGAACGCGCGCCCATGTACCAGTTCGCGCGGGGCTTCCAGCGCTGCAATGAACGCCCTGCTGATGTCTTCGATGTGTACCAGCGGGCGCCACGGCGTCCCGTCACTCTTGAGGAACACCTCGCCGGTGGTCAGCGCGTAGCCGACAAGGTTGTTCACGACGAGGTCCCCGCGGAGCCGTGGCGAAAACCCGTAGGCAGTCGCGTTCCGCAGAAACGTTGGCGAGAATCGCTCGCTCGCCAGGCCGCTGATCGCCTGCTCCGCCAGGATCTTTGACTCGCCATACGGCGTCACCGGGTTGAATGCGGCGTCTTCGTTCAGCAACTCGTCGCCGCCCGCGCCATACAGGCTGCACGATGACGAAAAGAGGAAGCGCTCCACTCCGGCGGCGCGTGCCGCCTCCGCCAGTCGCACCGAGGCGCGGTAATTGATGTCCAGCGTGGTTTCCCGGTTCAGATCGCCAACCGGGTCATTCGAAATGGCCGCGAGGTGAATCACGGCGTCGAACCCCCGGAGCTGTTCCCCGCTGACATCCCGTACGTCCATTTGGATCGCGGGAACCGGCGCCGGTCCCGGACCGATTACACACTCGCGGTAGAGCCCGGAGTCGAGGCCCACCACCTCGTGTCCGCTCGCCGTGAGCATCGGCGTCAGGATGCACCCGATGTAGCCTTCGTGGCCCGTCACCAGCACTTTCATGACGCCCAGATCCTCCACGCTGGCTCACTCGCCCAGAGCATTTCGAGGTACTCCCGGTCCCGGATCGTGTCCATACACTGCCAGAAGCCCTCGTGCTTGTACGCCATCAGTTGGCCGTCGTGCGCGAGGCGCGTCATTGGCTCGCGCTCGAAAATGCTGTCGTCCCCGTCGATGTAGTCGAACACCTCCGGCTCCAGGACGAAGAAGGCGCCGTTGATCCAGTAGCCGTCGCCGCTCTCGGGCTTCTCCGTAAAATCCATCACGCGCTCACCTTCGAGGTGGAGGTGGCCGAATCGCGCCGGCGGCTGCACCGCCGTCAGGGTCGCGATCTTCCCGTGCTCCCGGTGGAAGGCGAGGAGCCGGTTCAGGTCCACGTTCGAAACCCCATCACCCCACGTGAGCATGAACGTCGTATCACCGACGTATGGCGCCAGCCGCCGGATGCGCCCGCCGGTCTGCGTCGCCTGCCCCGTGTCGATCAGGTCCACCCGCCAGCCGCGCGGCGCCGAATCATGCCGCCGGACGGAGCAGTCTCGGAAGTCGACGGTGATGTCGCTCGTCAGCGCCGAGAGGTCCACCGCCCACTTCTTGATGTAGTCGCCTTTGTAGCCCAGCGCGATGACGAAGTCGTCGAATCCGTACGCCTCGTAGTACTTCATGATGTGCCAGAGGATCGGCTTCCCGCCGATCTCGACCATCGGTTTCGGCCGGATATCGGTCTCTTCCGCAAGCCGAGTGCCACGCCCACCCGCCAGGATGGCCACCTTCATGGTTGTTCCCCGGTAACGAGAGTTGCTGGACGCTAGCCTCCCCTTGTGTCGCAGATGTTGAGCATTCGCGTCTCCTTCGTTGCGCCTCGCCGTTCACAGCTCCCTCGCGCGTTTCCCTGCCCATGCACCCTCTCTCCGTTCCGCCCCTGTTGGGCGCCAGAGTTCCCGTGACTGATGCTCAACGAGCGCGCAATCTTCCTTCGCTAGCGTCCGGCACCACCAATCAGAACCGGAGGCTTTTGCATGTCGAGTGTCAGCGAACCCGTCACCGCTGCCCTGCACATACAGAGCGACGTTGTAAGCAGGACAGTTGGCGACGAAATGGTGCTCCTCGACCTCAAAACCGGCACGTACTTCACGCTGAACAGTGTTGGTGCCTTGGTTTGGAGTGGTGTGGAAGCCGGACTTTCGGTGGACCAGATCGCTGAAATGGTCGTCGCCGAATTTTCCGTCGATGTGGCTACTGCAAGAGCCGACATCCACGCGCTTCTCAGTGAACTGGTGCAGCAGTCCCTCGTTACTGCGACATGACTACCCGTAAAGCCGCCCGCGCCCTGGATACTGCCCGCGCGTGCGGCGTTCTCCTGCGCCTGCATCTCCTCTTCCGCCTCCGTGGGAGCACTGCCGTCGCTCGCCGCACGGCCGCGGCCATGCGCGTCGAAGCCAGCTCACAGGCGATGCTCGATGCCCGGCGCGTCGACGCCTGGCACACCGCCCGGGCCGTCTGGCGTGCCAACCGGCTACTGCCCCTCCACTCGACTTGCCTCCAGGTCGCCCTGGCCATGCACGACCTCTTCGAACGCAAAGGCTGTCATGCCGTCGTCCGCGTCGGCGTTCGCGACCCTGGCGCAGCCGCACACGCCTGGGTGGAGATCGGTGATTTCGTCCTCGACGACCAGCGGCTCAGTACGAACTTCCTGCCCTTCGAACCCGGCGCGGAGGTGCCGCTGTGAGCGGTGTGATGGCACTTCTTTCGCTCAATGGCCGCCCGATACCGCCAGAGCTTGTCCGTGCCCAGCTCGCGGCCATTGCCCATCGCGGCGAATCGCCCCCGCGAGCCTGGGAGGCGCCCGGCATCGCCCTCGGCCACGCCAATCTCCCTCGCACTCCCGAAGCAGAACGCGAGCTGCTCCCCACCTCCGACGCCACCGGCCGCTACTGGATCACCTGGGACGGCCGTCTCGACAACCGTGAAGAACTCGACCGCCTCCTCGCGATCGACCGTGGCCAGGCAGCCGCGATGACCGACGCCGACTATGTCCTCGCCGCCTACCGCGCCTGGGGCCCCGGCTGCGTCAGCCATCTCCTCGGCGACTGGGCCATGGTCATCTGGGACAACCACAAACGTCGCCTTTTCATCGCGAAGGACCCGGTGGGCTATCGCCAGCTTTTTCACCGAACCGTGGACGGCCTGCTTCTCGTCGGCTCCGAGCCCATGCAGCTCTTCGCCGGCACCCCCGGCCGGCCCGCACCCGACCGTGAGTACACGATGCGTTACCTCGCCGGTGCCATGCAGGACGAGGCGCGGAACTGGCTCGAAGGCGTGTCAAACGTGCATGGCGGCGAGCGCATCATCGTGGACGCTGACGGTCTCCGCTCTGAACGTTACTGGACCCAACCCCGTGTCACTCCCCGGCCCTACAAGCGGCCCCAGGAATACGTCGACGAGTTCGTCGCGACCTTCGACGCCGCTGTAAAGGCCAGGCTCCGGTCCAACCGGCCTATCGGCATCTACCTCAGCGGCGGCGTCGACTCCTCCTACGTCGCAGCCGTCGCCTCGAAGCTCGGCAGCCACCTTGTCGCCATCAATTCCTATGATCCTCACGGCGAAAAACTCGACGAACGCCGTTACGCGCGCCTGGTCGCCAACCATCTCGGAATCGACCTCCACGAACTCGACGCCGGTGACTGCTGGACGCTAAGCAGTAAGTGGCTGGACCAACAGGCTTTCGATGCCCCCTTCGTGCCCGGCCAGGGTGCGCACCACACCAGAATCGGTCAGCTCATCGGCCAGATGGGCGCTGGCGTGGTTCTCGGTGGTGAAGGTGGCGACGAGTGGTGCAACGGGCCTGAACGGTATCTCGCCACCACAGTCGCACGGGGCCGCGCGCGCACCGCCTGGCACCTGGCGCGTATCAACCGATCACGACGTGGCGCCGCACGGGTGTTGGGCAAGCAGGTCTACCGCGGTCTCGCCCCACACGCTGTGCAGGCTCTCCTCGACCGGTCGCGCAACAAGCGCAGCCCCGACCCCTTTCCGAGCACCGTGCCTCTCGCTCCCGCCTGGGAGGACATCGTCTGGCACAAGCAGCGCGCCTCCGAGTGGTCTATCGCCAGGGCACAACGGGTCGATTGGGATGTCTATCGCCAAATCAACTGGCTCGAACCCTCGTGGCGTGACCGCCACGAAGTGCATAAGGCCGGTGTCGAGCGGCGCCCGCCATTTTTCGACCTCCGAGTCATCGAGCTGATGGCTTCGACACCTCCCTGGGTACTGAGGTTCCGCGGCAGAAAGAAGGACGTCCTGCGCGAAGCCGAGTATCCCGTCCTTCCCCACGAGATACCCGACCGCATGGACTGGTGCCTCTTCGACGACCTCTTCTTCCGGGGAATGAACGAAGAACGTGAGCGAGTGCAGCTCGCAGGGGAGCATCTGCGCGCGTTCCTTGGTCTCGACCACAACCCCATCCAATCGCTCACCACCGGCCAGAGCGAGCGGCTTATCCGCTGGCCCACGTGGCGAGCCGTCTCCACCGGGCTCTGGTTATCCACCCTGTGCGCCCCGGAGCTGGCCGAGAGCAACCCTCTCAGCCTCAGTTCCGTTTGATTGCCCCTGTGCGAGGGGCAAATGCCTCAACGAAAGGAGGTGAGTCATGTTGAAGAAGTACGAAACCCCGAAGCTCTCCCGCCTTGGCGACATCCGCGAGCTTACGCAAAGCGGCAGCCCGAACCAGTCCTTGGACGCTGGGTCTATCTACGACTTCATCGGCCCGGACTCCCGGGACTCCTAATTCTCCCGCTGGCACTGGGGCGCAGGGTGCCGGCCGGGGCAAGTCTCGGCCGGCACCCACAACCCACTAACCAAAGGATGAATCGTGACGAACTCTGCGCTCTTCGTACCTGCGGATGACGCCCGGCAGCCACCGCGCGAACGCTACTGCGGTCCGGCCGGCGTGCTGCGCTCCGACTTCCCTTTCCTCGACCTCCATCGCGCAGAAACGGGAAGCGAAGCGCTGCTCGACGTCGTCCAGGTGCCGGCTCCGCTGCCAGTGCAGGGCAGAGAAGTCCGCGCCCTCTGGGACCCCGAGCGCAACCAGCACACCCTCCGCGTCTTCGAAGATGAGACAGGCCTCACCTGGGACGTCCCCGGCGTCGGCCAGTTCCACGCCGATGCCGCCGGCCAGGTCGTCCGCTACTTCCTCGAACCAGATGCGCTCGAAAGCGACGCGGAGAACATGCTCGTCGGCCCGGTCCTCTCCGTCGCCGGGCAGCTCGCCGGCCACGTCATGCTTCACGCGAGCGCCATAGAGTTCGAAGACGCAGCACTTGCCTTCTCCGCGCCCTCCGGCTGGGGAAAGTCGACCCTCGTGGCCTCTTTCCGTGACGACGGGCTGCCCCTCATGTCAGACGACGTTCTGCCACTCCAGTTCGATGGCGACACCACGTTCGCCGTCCCCTATCTGCCGAAACTGAAGCTCTGGGCTGCGAGTCTCCGCGGCCTGGGCGCCCGCGAGGCCGCATTCACGCCCGTGCTCTCCTGGCGCGATAAACGCCGCGTGAAGGTCGAAGCCGGCTGGGGTGAACTCGCCCACGATCCGCGGCCACTGCGCATCCTCTACCTGCTCGCTCCGCACCCCGATCCCAACCAACCCATAGCCTTCGAACAGGTTGAAACCACGAAATGCTGGGCCGCGGTGCATTCATGCATGTACATGGCCGAGATGCTGCACGGTGCTCGAGCCGTGGCCGCCCTCGATGGCGCCGCGCGGATTGCCGCCAGCCTCCCGGTACGCGTCGTCCGTTACCACCGCTCCTTCGACAACCTGCCCGCCATCCGCGAGGCCATCCTCCGTGACGCGGCCGAGGTGACCACATGACCGGCCCGGAACCGGCCGGCCCGGAACCGATGGTGCAGCTCTGCGGCATCCAGAAGGCATTCGCGGAGCGCTCGCTCGCGCGCACGCTGCGCTTGCGCCGCGGGGGCCAGGCGCGGCAGCACGTCCTTCGCGGCGTCGACCTGTCCGTCGCCCAGGGCGACTTTCTCGCCCTCCTTGGCGCCAACGGAGCGGGCAAGACCACCATCCTCAAGATCGTCGCCACCCTGCTCCTCCCGGACGCTGGTTCAGCGCGTGTCCTCGGCGCCGATGTCACGCGCCATCGCTCCATCGCCGCCGAAAACGTTGGCTACGTGATGGCTGATGAACGCAGCTTCCATTGGCGCCTTACCGCGGAGGAGAACCTCGACTTCTTCGCGCGGCTTGATCGCCTCTCCCCGCGCGAACGCAAGCTTCGCGTCCGCGAGTTGCTGACGCGCCTCGATCTCCACTCCGCCGGTAACCGTCCCTTCGGCCAGTTCTCTACCGGCATGAAGCAGCGCCTGGCCGTAGCTCGTGCCCTCCTCAAGCGGCCGTCCATCCTCCTCATGGACGAACCCACCCGCAGCATCGACCCGGCCCACGCTGCCGCCGTCTGGCAGCTCGTCCGTGAAGAAATCGCCGCAGCCGACGGCTGCCTCGTCGTCGTCACGCACCAGGTCCAGGAGGCGCTATCGCTCTGCAGCCGCGTCGCCATCCTCGCGGACGGGCAGGTCGCACTCGATACGACCGCGTCCACGATGGAACGCTACGCGGGGAACCTGACGGGCATCTCCCTCTCCGTCCGTGCCCTCCCGCAGGGAGGCATCGAGCAGCTCCGCTGCGTGCCCGGTGTTCGCGACGTGCGCGTTGCGTCGCAACTTGGCGGCGAACAGCTCCTTGAGGTCTGGACCGCCGACGGCGACCTTCCGCTTGCCGGGCTCATTGGCGAGATCACGGGCATGGGTGGCGCCGTCTGCTCGCTGCAGCGCGCTACACCCCTGCAGGCCGTCGTCGAACGCCTGCTCGCGCCCACCCCGGCGGAGGTGGCCTGATGACGGCAATGCGCGCGTTCCTCTGGCGGGACTTCCGCGTCGCATGGAGCTACCGTGTCAGCTTCCTCTTCCAGAGTGGCAGCCTGCTCTTCACGCTCGTTAGCCTTCGCTTCCTGTCCGACCTGCTGGGCGAGTCCTCGCCAGTTGCCCTCGACGGCTACGGCGGCGATTACTTTTCGTTCGTCATCCTCGGCATGGGCCTCAGCCTGCTCGCCTACCCTGTAACGAAGAGCTTTGCGGGTGGGGTCCGGGCCGCGCAGATGACCGGCACATTCGAGGCGATGCTCACAACGCGCACACCAGCCGTGGCGATCGTCTTCCATTCCGGCCTCTATCCAATCCTGCTCGCCTGCACTCAGCTCGCCGCAATGTGGATCATCGCCGCCCTCGCGCTCGGCGCGGAGTTCCGGGTTGGCGACCTCGCCCTCGTGCTCGTTGTGCTCCTGCTCACCATGGCGGTGCTTGCGGGCATTGGGCTGCTCTCCGCCGCCTTTGCAATCGCCTTCAAACAGAATGAGCCCCTTACCACTGCCTTCCTCGCCGGCTCCCTCCTCGTGAGCGGCATCATGTACCCCACCTCCGTCTTGCCCGGCTGGCTCGAAACAATCGCCCCG
>Ga0265293_10010754_pt1 | contig 12691 bp, 13 predicted proteins | sample Munlanlewell138R_FD_192505 | JGI IMG/M metagenome (GOLD analysis project Ga0265293, IMG submission 192505) | Leachate microbial communities from a municipal landfill in Southern Ontario, Canada - Leachate well 138R | ecosystem: Engineered > Solid waste > Landfill > Unclassified | place: Canada... | reverse complement strand
TTAGCTCTCAAAGTAATTGGGGTGCCATGAGCATCAGTTCCCGATACATAAATAACCTCATCTCCCTTAAGACGGTAATAACGGGCGATAACATCACCTGGTAATAAAGCCGCTAAATGACCGATATGTAACGAATTATTCGCGTAAGGCCACGCCCCCCCAATATATATTTTCATCTGGTATCACTCCCTATAATTTTGTTAATTAGATATAATTTTAATATAAAATATAAATTAGATAATTACTATCTTTTAAAATTGTAACATAAAATAACCTTTTTATGTTAATAAAGTCCCCCAAATATTAAATAGTATAATCTAATTTATCTTTTTAAAGTTAATTTCTTTTGCTTAGCCACAATTTTACCATACTTTTGAAAAGGATTATCAATGACTATCCTTCCAACCTCACAATCGCTAAGGCCACTGAATAAGTCTACCACGCCATTTTCCCTTGGGATAATACCGCTGGTAAAAGCACAATCTATTAAACTCGGTTTTTTAGTGGGGCCTTGGGGATAGCAATTACGCGTCCCAATTATTGAAATATCAATAACTTCATGTTTAATTGGATCAAAAACAAAAGTAATATTGGTATAAGTAGCAACATTTTGCTTATTTTTATCCCTTGTTTGATAACACTTATGACCAATCACCCCAATTAAACCACTTTCTAATTGATACGCTTGGTTACAGCCGCCCCACTCACCCTTACTAAAGAGATTAGGAATGTATTTAGCATTTTCAATAACTTCTTCATTAAGTTCATCTAAATTATTTATAGTAGTAAACCCAACTATTGCTTCCGTATTATATAATTTTTTAATCTGCTCATTTTTGGGGCGCGAAAAAACACCAATCTGGTTATTAGTTAATTCCACTAATCGAATATCCTTCATATTATCCGGACCGGTAGTAAAATAATATAAGTTATTTAAATCCGTCCCACGATAAAAATAAGTATTATACTTATCTATTTTACTTTGTTGATATCTAACATGAACTCCCCCCAATACTAATTCATCACCAATGATGGCAATAAAAGGGTCCTCCAGTTGATAAATCATCGTATTAGGGACTAGAGTCCATTCATCATAACCACTATTTTCAAACAATCTAACCCAGGAGCGAGCCCACTCATGACGTTTCTCAATGCGCCCAAATAGGTACTCTTTTCCACCCCATTTAAAAGGTAATGATGGATTATAAACATCAAAACCATCTACCCCTAAAAAGGTCAGTTTACAACTATCATAAATCCTTTTTTTCTTTTCGAATATCTCCCGTTTGGATTTAAAATTCATACTATCTCCATTAATATTATTTATGTTTTCTTTATCTCTTTTGTCAACTTTTTTATTACCTTACGTATATAAATTTATATTAAGCGGTCCAATAGTTTACCCGCCTTAAAATGACAATCATTAGAACAATTATAATCGCCCGATGTACATCTAGCCCCTTTAGTATATTTTTCTATATCAGTGACCAGAACATGATTACTCTGTTTTAAAACTTGGGCATATTTAAGTAAAGTTTTATGGGTTTGTTGGCATATTTCTAATTGAGCATAAGTACATAATCGTTCCTTTGTTTTTAAAATAAAGTTTTCATATGTACCCCGTTCATTGATAGAAACTAAAAGACCTTGCGGGTATAAATCCCCAACTTTATTCATATCTTCTAACCACTCACTAACCAATTCTTTATTATCCGCAATAATAGGGGGAATATAAAATTCCTTCTTTGGTAATAAAGTTATTGTGTAGTTTAAGGTTCGATGTCTATGAGCCTGGGCGAGTTGTGCTAGACTACCTTTGTAAGTTGTGCAATATACATCACCAAAATATTCAACCCGATTCAACTTTTGAGTAAATAAAGAAAAACTTCTATTCTTATTATCAGTAACTAGATTAGGCTCAATATAACCTGTTTTTTCTAATTCCTTGGCAAACTTAATTAATGAGGGGCGCAGTAAATTTGCCAACTCACTTTTATCTTGTGATATCATTTGTTTTATCCAGCCATAAATATAATTAAGTTGACGGTAACTTACAGTATAAGCTAAAGAAGTAGGAGTCATCACCGAAATTAAATAACGACTGTTTTCTTGCGCTAGTTTTTCAATTTGTGCTTTATTATAAAAGTTTCCATATACCTTGGTTATCTGTTGTTGAAAAATATCTAACCATTTATAATATAATTTTTTTTCTAAACCACTCATCGCCATTTTTGTATAGCGGGCTGATTTTTCCGATGTAGTATACATTTTTTCGTTGTTTAATAACATCACCAATAATTTTGGCACTTGATCTAAGTAAAGCATAATGGTAGGATGATCGTAAACACTATGGTGTCCGGTCACTTGGGTCCTTTTAATTCTCTTTTCGGTCTCCCTTACATCTTCATTCAAAATAGCTTGAAATGTATCCGCCATATAACAAATACCGGCAGCGTGGCCCCCTAACTTGTCAAAATCTAACTTTGATGTCTTACTACCTGGAACTGTTGTAGCCATTACTTCTACTTTCATTTAACCTCCTATTTCATTTTTTCATTTATAACTTAATTATAACAAACTCTAATTATTAATGAAATCATTATTAAAAAAAATCATACTATCTTAAATAGTGTCAATCCTTTTAATCTACGACCGTTTTATCTTAATCTCTGCCTATAATAAAGTACTTGTTACAACCAAAAAAGAATGATAATAAAATATCATCCCTATTTATACCTAATGCTTATTAGTATTTACTTTCGCAAATGCCTAAATAGATAAACTTGAAATCTAACCCCTCCGAAACCAGGTTGAATTATCGCTGGGGTTTTTGGGGTTAGAATATACCCTGGTATAAATTTTATCATCATTTAGACAAAGCTCAGAAACTTTTTTTCTAACATCATCAGTCTTTACACTAAAGTGATCGGCGATTTCCTTCAAAGTGGCTCCCATGGAAACCGAAATAAAATTAAATATATCCTCTTTAGTAGGATTATCTGGCAATTCTTTTATATTTTTAAATATCGGCATATTTTTAGTTTTTTGTTCTAATTCATATATTCTTTTTGATAGAGAAACATTTGAACCTTTAATTTCCACCTTATTCTTTTCTAACTGTGATTGAAGATATATTACCGCAAAAGGAATAAGTATTGAAACAAATATGGCGGCCCACCGACCAATGGCATTAATGGCATCCCAACTAGCCCATTTTTGTTCAACAATATGATATGAAGCACAAACTATAACAATAAAAATAAAAATTAGTAAAAGGAGAGAAGAAAAAATTGTTTTTAAAAAACCACCTTTGGGTTTTTCTTTTAATGATTCTGTCATCAATAATTCACCTCTTTAGAAGTTTATTAATTTTAACCTTAATGCTTTCTAGTTCTTCATTAAAAAGTCAATAATGTAGACATTGCTGCTTGTTCTAATTAATCCTATGTAAGTTTAATAAACATATGTTATAAAAAAGTGGTTCCAATTACGTTTTATCTTTTAGTAAAATAGTTAACTATTAATTATAAAGGTGGTCTTCCAGTATTAATCTTCTCTCTTATAATATAACTCTTTATCCTTTTCTTCTATTTTTACTAAGTTTTAAAACATCCTGCGGATTACTAACTAATTTCATTATAATATTCATATTATCATCTTCCGCCATAATGTTTTTTTTAATTTCACCACATTTTTGACAAACATATATTATTTTATATAATGCTTTTTTAGATGGTTCAACCGCTACTGGTTCAAGAATCCCGTGACAATTATTTCCCCTATCTCCTGGATTGTCATCGACATGTTTAGAAAATAAACAATTAGGGCAGTGATCGCGCGCTGTATATTTTAAAGGATTAACATATTTACCACAAATCACACAACTAAATCCTTCATCCATCATTATAAATTGTTTTTTCTTTTCCATAAAACTTCCGCCTTTAAATTTAATTTTGTACTAGCCTTAAAATTATAAATTATATTTTAATTAATATCTGTTTTAATAGAATTATTCATAAAATCAATAATTTGCTGACTCGTTTTAATATCTTTTTGATACAATTTTGTTTTCAAATATAAATTATTCAAGTCAATACACCTTGATAAGGCAACATATGTCTGACCGCATTCAAAGGCCCCGCGCCCCATATCAACTAATACATTTTGATAGGTCATGCCTTGTGATTTATGAATTGTTATTGCCCAAGCTAATTTGACCGGATATTGCCTAAATTCACCAATTTTTTCTTTCTTCAATTCGCCTACCACTTCGTCATATTCATATCGGTATTTCTCCCAAGAAGCTTTATCAATTATATGTTCAACTCCATTAATCGCTACCTTTACAATATCTTCACTTAAGTATGTAATAATACCGAGTGTCCCATTAACCCATCTACGATGGCTCTTTCCTCTTCCTACAGCTGATTCCATATTATCGTTTTTTATCATCATAACTTGGGCACCAACTTTTAATTTTAGGGTAGCTTCCGTTGGATAATCACCTCGAAGAATATCCCCAGTAATTTCAGCGTTGTATGAATATTCTTTGCTTTGGATATTATCTAATTTTCTTGTGTTTATTTCACTAGCTTTTGCATTGGTAGTTACTAAAGTTAATATTCCCTCACCACACGCTTCAAGATTATATCTTTTATTTAAAACAACAAAGTCGCTCTCCTGCGGTCTCCCAATTCTAATCCGGTTTAATATATCGATGAATTTCTTATCTTTTTGGCGAAACATTTCTGATAGTTCATACGTTTTAAATGCGTTTTCGTTATAAATTGAGGAATTAAAGAAAAATATACCTCCATATGTATCTTCTAAATAACGGGAAATTTGCCCGTCTGTTATAACCGGCGGAATTTGAAATAAATCGCCAAACATAATTACTTGTTTGCCTCCGAAAGGAAGATTATTATTGTTAGCAACTTGCATTTTCCTATTAATCATGGCAAATATATCTACTCGTACCATAGAAACCTCATCTATTACCAACACATCAATATTTTTTAAAATTGTCCTCAACCTAGTCGGTATAAAGCCAACCTGTTTAGGATATTGTACCCCAAAATCTAATTGAAATAGCGAATGAATAGTCTGTCCCCCTATATTTAAAGCCGCTATGCCCGTTGGCGCTACTACGGCTACTTTTTTGCGGGTATTACTGGCAAAAAACTTCAGTAAAAAAGATTTCCCGGTTCCCGCTTTACCAGTTATATACATAGACTCTCTGGTGTTTTCCATTTTCTCATATAAAAATTGTTGTTCTTTCCCTAAAATATCTAGATTAACATCACTATATTGATTGCTTTCCTTTTTACCCGTAACATTTAGATTTATAGAAATTTTCTTAAATCTTTGTTGTTCTTGTCTTGATATTCTTATAGTTTTAATTCTTTTTATTATTACTAAAATCATACCAATAACAATTAATATTTCCATATTATTAACACCTCCAGCTCACTATAACGCTAAATAATACTTTTTCGGTTTATATTATTGTCGATAGAATAAATCATATTTTATACAATAGGAATTACATATTTTACCGTACCAGGTTGTGATGATATTTGTAATCCTTTTCCTTTTTCTACGATTCTCTTCGCTTTAATATTATCATTAGCCAAAGTTATAAAAATTTCCTTATACCCCAGCCTTTTTACCTCTTTAATTAATTCATTAAATAAAATCTCGCCATATCCATTTCCCCTATATTGATTTAATATTAAGAATTCTATTTTGTTTGTACCATCTGTATTAATTCTACCGCAACCCATAATAACATTATCTACCTTAAAAAGATAATTATGGTCAAGGGGGCTAATTTTTAAAAAACTTTTTATCTCTTCATTAATTTTTTCCAATTCAATCATTTTATTACACCTCCACTATATTTATTGGTTTGTCTACTTATTAATTCTGGGAAATTAGTTTTAACAAAAGTGTTAAAACTATCATATTGCGCACAATATAAATCAATAGTTTTATAATAATCGTCTTCATCTGTAAGCGCGATAAACTGTTTGGCTAAATCCATTAATTCCGTATCATTTAATACTTTGCTTTCGCCAGATGGCAACTTTAAAACGACATTACCAGTATAGTGATAATTGTTATCATATTCCAATTGAATTAAACCCTTAAAATGTGGGTTATTTAATAATAGCAAATTGACATAGGTTTTTACCCAATCAACATTAGATAATTTAACTGGAATTTCATATTTTTGGCATAGTTTCATAAATTCGGGCGAATCTTTTTCTATTCCTATACTTTCATTTAGAAAATGGGCTCTTAAAACAGTGTATCTATGTAATCCGTTAGTAGAAATTACATATTCCTTATCAGATATCATTTTTACCATAATCGGTTCCGTTATAAAACTATCTTCTAATTTTTGTATTATTTCATCCGCCGAATAATCTAACAGCCCTATGCTTCTTTGGTGATAACCATCGCCGGTGCTATTAAAATAAGTGCCCAAACTTAAAAATAAATTCGGATGTTGAGTTTGAAACCGAGAATAACCACAAATATCAGCCACACTAATAGTGGTATCTGTGGCTTCATGATGAAAGCCATATTCAAAAACTATTGAGTTTATCTCATTCGGCGTATATATATAACTATCTTCTAACTTTAAAAGTTTCTCTAAGTCCATATTATGCTGTTCAAAAAAGCGGACAGCATCATGATTAACCATTTATTTCACCCTGTTTTTATTATATCATAGATGATTTATATAAATAATCTAAAGTTCAATTTAGTTAGGTTAAATTGAGAAAAAACTTACTTGTAAAAGTAAATTCCACATCTAAGCGGAATTAAAGTTTACAAACCAAAAAGTGGAATTTAATCTTTCAAAAGTTTATAATAACTCCTCGATGGTGCTTACGTATTTGAAAGGAGTTGTTTTTTATGTGTAAAAATAAGCGCTTATCTTTAAGAGAGCGATTTATAATCGAAAGAGAATTGGAGTTAAACAAATCTTTTAAATCAATTGCCAACTTGATTGATAGAGATTGTACCACTATTTCTAAAGAAATTAAAAGTCATTATAAAGTTCAAAACACCGGAGCTTATGGTAGAGTTTTTAATAACTGTTTGTTTAGAAAGACTTGCAAAATCACCGCTTTATGTTCTGATTGTTATCAATCTAAAAATAGATTATGCAAAAACTGCATACTTTGTAGGAACAAATGTGATAAATTTGTAAAGGGAAAGTGTTCAAGGCTCACTAAACCTCCTTATGTTTGTAATGGTTGTAAGGATAGAACAAAATGTACCTTAACTAAAAACATCTATGATGCAGCTTACGCCTTTGAGGAATACAAACTTATTTTATCTGAATCTAGAAGTGGCGTTACCATTGCTGAAGAAGATATAGATAATTTAAACAGTATTTTAGAACCATTAATATGTAAACAAAACCAGTCAATTCATCATGCCTATATTAATAATACTAATAAAATTATGTATAGCGAAAAAACTATTTATAAGTTGATTGATTTAGGGGTATTAAAAATTAAAAACATTGATCTCCCTCGTAAGGTTAGATTTAGAAATAGAAGAAAAAATCAAACTGTTTATAAAGTCGATAAACAATGTCTTGAAGGTAGAAGGTATGAAGATTTTCTAGAATTCATTGAGCATAATCCTGATACTCCTCTTGTTCAAATGGATACTGTTGAAGGTAGAAAAAGAGGTAAAGTTTTACTTACAATCCACTTTGTTTCATCTTCTTTTATGCTTGCGTTTATCCGCGATTATAATGATGCTCAATCTGTTATTGACATTTTTAATAACATTTTTCAATTATTAGGCATAGATAAATTTAAAAAGCTATTCCCTGTTATTTTAACCGATAATGGGTCGGAATTTTCTAACCCAACAGAAATTGAATTTGATATGACTTCTGGAGAACTAAGAACTAATGTTTTTTATTGTCACCCATCAAGTCCCTATGAAAAGGGTTCTTGTGAAGTAAATCATGAATTTTTAAGAAGAATTTTGCCTAAAGGTAAATCATTTGATGAATTAACACAAACAAACATTAACTTGATAATGTCACACATTAATTCTTATAAAAGAAAAAAACTGAACAATAAGCCACCATACTTAATGTTCAGCACTATCTATGGTAAAGACACCATAGATAAGTTAGGCATTCAAGAAATTGAACCTAACAAGGTTAGTTTATCAAAGTCACTCTTAAAAAAATAAACTAACTTTGTAAGCACCATCATTAAAAATTATTTTACTATTCAAGGTGAAATTATGAATTTCAAAAAAATTTTAATAATTCGACCTACTTTAATCATGTAATAAAATAATCTTTTTTTGTGCTTTCTATGGTATTTTACACCAAAAAAGAGTAAAAAGCTATACTTTTGTTCTTTTAGTCCAACTTTTCTTTGTAAAGGTTGAATTTAATCGTTCAAAGTGGAACTTAGTTTTTCAATTGAGCTTTCGGAAATTTTTATTACTCTTAGGGTGACAAAATAAATGATAAATTAATAGAAAGTACCCTAAAAATAATTATTCAATTAGAATAGTACCTATTTCTAATCCTACTATTAAAGTTTTAAAAGATTTATGGGGAAGCAAATGGGAAAGTACTAAAAAGAGCTTTAAATCTAAAGATGGTGATTCTGTGCATCCAGATGTTCCAAGAAAAATATTTGAAGTAATATTAAAAAAGCATAATCTTCCTATTATAACTTTTCATTCATTAAGACATACTTCAGCAGCATTACAAATATCTAGAGAAATAGGTGTTGCTGATATTTCTAGGCGTCTAGGGCATGGTGATATATCTACCACTCTTAATATTTACTCATATACATTTAATTCAGACAATAAAAAAATTATTAAAGAATTTAACAATATAATTAATATAAAAACAGAATAACTAAATATCATTCTGTTTCTTTTTTTAATTTCCTGTCAAGGGCGGAATCTCCTCTTTTTAACAAATATTATTATACAGTAATTAATTCAGTTTCTAATATTTCTATTATTTCCTCAGTTGCCTTTATTGTATCAGAATATTCAACTTTTGTAATATAATTAACTTTACTTTGGAATCCCTTCCATCTTTTATTCATTTCAGGACTTTCTTTGAGTTCTGATACAATTAATTTAAATTCATCAATGTCAAACTTTGTTTCTCTATTAGAAAATGTGTTTTTAATAGCTAATATCAAATTTAATTGATTTATTTTATCTTTACCATTTATCAAAGAATAAATATCTCCAAAATCTTTCATTCGAGTGTTTAAAACACCTCTACGAATAACTGTTTCAAATTTTTCAGCTAAAATAGTTTCTAATGTATAAGCCATTATTGAAATCTTTTTGTCATCAAAAATCGAATTGTAGTTGTAATTCATTTCTCTTGGAGTAATTGCATCCCCTACTGTTAAATCGATTGCTACATAGGTTCTATTGTTATCTAAAGTAGCTAAAATATTCAATTTAAAACCGTTGTAATCGCCGTCCAATCGAATTTCTTTAATATTATCTATTTCGAAGTAAACTCCGTCGTCTAATTGAATGTTTAATATTTCACTAAATATTTCTAAGATCTTTTCTTCAGATACTAGAGTGCCTTTTAAGGTAGCGTCCATATCTCTTGTCGTTCTTTCATCAATACCAATAATTGAACTTAATAATAATCCACCTTTTAATATGATTTGGCCTTTATATTTACTAATTGATATTCTTTCAAGTATTCTCTCAAAATAAAACATTTGAAATAATCTTTGTGAAGCATCGCTATCGCCTAAAGATTTCTTAGAAATAAGAGCTTTTAATTTATCCGCATTCATTAAATTAAAACCTCCATGTACTCTCTAACCTTCTTATCAATCTTTAATGGCTTAGCATATCTCATCAATTTATTTAGATCTTTAGATTTTAATTTAGAATATTTTTGTAATGCTCTAGCAAAAACTTCTGAGTCCATTTTATTTTTATTTTTGATAATATCACAAATAGTTCTTTCAACATCATAAACTCTAATTTTCATTCCAAATGGAGATTCCATTTCAATTAATCCTAAATTTAATAGTTCTTTTTTTACATAGTGAAGATTTACATTCTTTTCTTTCTTGTAGCTATTCCCCGCACTGTAAGGGACTGTAATATCATATACAGATGGGTTTCTATCAGATAGATTATGTAAGTAAAGTGCCGTTGCATCTGAAAAAATAGCCTTTTTGCTTTTTGAAAGCATAATATAAAAATTGTCGGCGAAACTATCCTTCAAAGAATAAAAACCTCTTGAAATTCTAATAACTTCACCAGCTTCAATCAACGTTCTCAAATGATGTCTATTAATGTTTCTCTTTTGAATTTCATTAGCTGTAATATACCCGCCATTATTTTTAATTACATCAATAAGTTTTGAAGTTTGATTCACACCAATCACCTCCTTCTTTGAATTAATTGTATCACCTTTTGACAGAGAATGCGCAAACTTTTAACTTTTTGCGCATTCTCTGTCAATTAATTATTTTTATAGTTCGTTAAAAAAACAATAAATTCTGTCACATCAAATCCCATTTCATTTAGTTCATCAACAATTGAAAAGTAATTGCTCAAAATAATAGCTTTCGCCATTTAATTTTCTAATATTTCGTTTTGCTTTCCTTTTCAAAACACCATCTTCCATTTTCTCGACATTAACCATTAGTTTTTTTTAATTATAGCAAAATGAGAATTATACATTTTCTGAATTTCTGGGTCAAAATTATCATAACTTTTTGCGACAGTTTCAAACTTGTCAAGAATAACTTTCATTGGATCTTCACCATTTTTTATTGCGCACATAATTTCTTCAAACAATTCCTGTTGAAACTCTTCTTTTTTTATAACATCATACTTGTTTTTTATATCAGTGATAGTTATTCCCAAGTTTAAAATCCATAATTGACCACATATTCATAATTATTGTAGTAATAGTCGCAAAGTATTCATTAAAATTAACAGAAGCAATATATAAAATTGACACCGAAAAAATAATGAACATTATAATAATGACTATGAGCTACTGTATTTAAAAAAGATTTCATGTTCCATCTCCGTTCAACTTATCTCAATTGTATCACTGCTTTTATCGAAAGTTAAAAAAATGGTGACAAAATGCCGGTTTTTAATATTTTATTAGTATTGATTGTTTTTTAATTAAAACTATTAAATGTATATTAAAAAAGTTTAGCAAAATTATGCTGAGCTCTTAATTTCACTTGGCAGGGCATTACTTCCCTTAAACGAACTTTCGAGTTCTTTAATATCTGGAATTTTACCCTCAAAACGCTTGTCTTGTGTATTAAAAACGATTATTATACTTTCATCATATAAGAACACCTTATCAATTAAAACACTAATAATAGCCTTCTTATACTTAATATCATTAATATTTCCGTTCTTAATTTCGTTCAAAAAGAATTTTACTTGCGGTTTTGTTATAATAACATTTTGTCGTTCTTCTAATAACAATTCTTCTTTTAAACGCTTATTGTTTTCTTCCATTTTTGCAATTTCTTCAAATATGGATTTTTTAACACTGTCAATTTCACATAGTTTTAAACTGCTAAATAAGTTGTCTTTTTGTTTTTCATTTTCCTTAATTATTTTGTTCAATCTTTTTATATTTGAATTATCCATCTCAGCTTTGGAAAAATCAACTACTCCTTTAGCAATCATATCAATTCTGTCAGCAGTTAATAAATCTCTTGCTATTTTTATTACATAATTTTCTATATAATCTTTCTGGACATTCTGTTTATTACATAATTTTCTTCTTGTTCCAGTGCATCCATAATAGGTATGAAGTTTGCCGCTTTTTGATGTGCCGGAAGTTCCAGTCATCATGTTTTTACAATGACCACAAAACAATTTTGTTGTTAATAAATATTCGGTTTTTGCTCTTGCTCTAGCAGGTGCTTTTTTATTTGTTTTCATTTTATTCTGAACATTTTCAAAGGTATTATCATCTATCAATTTTGGAATAGCATTTTTAACATCTTTGCTTTGATAACTATAAACGCCATTATATCTCTTATTTGTTAATATTGCTCTTATGCTATTTTTACCAAATTCATTACCATAGGCTGTTTTAAAATTTCGAGAATTTAGATATCTTATGATTTCAGCCATAGTTGAATTTTCCAAATACATATTAAAGATTCTTTTAATAATAGGGGCTGTTTCATCGTTAAGAGCAAATTTTTTCTTTTTAACAATTTTCCCACTTGCATTTTTAACATTACTGTCAACTTCAATTAACTTAAATCCAAGTGGGACAGTTCCTCCGTTATAGTAACAATTATCTGCATTAATTTTCATACCCCTTTTAACTTTTTGCCCCAATTCAACTGAAAAATATTCTGCCATTCCTTCTAAAACGCTTTCCATTAAGATTCCAGAAGCATCATCATTAATATTTTCTCTTGCCGACAAAACTCTAACATTATTCTTTTTCAATCTCGCTTTATAAGTAGCACTATCATATCTATTTCTTGCAAATCTATCTAATTGATAAACAACTATGCCATTCCATAATTTTTTTTCACTATCTTTTAGCATTTTCTGAAATTGTTCTCTATCATCTTTAGTTCCGCTTTTGGCTCTATCAATATATGTTCCTAAAATATTATAGTTGTTGCTTTTTGCAAATTTT
>Ga0265293_10010753_pt1 | contig 12691 bp, 7 predicted proteins | sample Munlanlewell138R_FD_192505 | JGI IMG/M metagenome (GOLD analysis project Ga0265293, IMG submission 192505) | Leachate microbial communities from a municipal landfill in Southern Ontario, Canada - Leachate well 138R | ecosystem: Engineered > Solid waste > Landfill > Unclassified | place: Canada... | reverse complement strand
TCCTTGAGCAGTCCAAGTAGGTAAACCAGTGGCTGGACCAGGACGAGAAACGAGATAAAATACTAAACCAATTTCAGCAATACCACAATAACTAACGGCTTCGTTCATAAGAGCAAAACCACCACCTGAAGTACCAGTAGCGGCTCTAGCCCCAGCAAAAGCAGCACCGACAGCAATATTAGCAGCACCAATTTCATCTTCGGCATGAATAACTTTAAGAGAATCAATAGAAACACTTTTAGCAGCTAAAAAATGCATAGTACCAGTAGCTGGGGTCATAGGATAAGCACTATAAAAATTACCATTTCCTTTTAAAAATCCCCAACCAAAAGATTCGTTCCCTTCATAGAAATGAGAATTTTTAGTCTTTTTAAAGTTATTTTCAATTTTTAATTTTGATTTAGAAAAATTATTGGCAGCGTATTTATAGCCTGATTCAAGAGCCCGATAATTTAAATTAGCAAAATTTTTATAAAAGCTACAAACAATATCTTGGCAAACTCCAAAATCTAATCCTAAAAGATAAATAGCAACTCCTAAACTAATAGTGTTGGCGACAACTGGGCTACCAATTTCGTTAGCTAATTCCTTGAGAGGTAAATTATAAAAAATTCCTTTTTTAAGGTCTGATTTATTTAAAGTTTCATCAGAAAAAATGAGAGTTTTGGGATTGAATTCGGATCTATGTTGTTGCCAATGTCCTCCTAAAATAGAAAAAAAGAGATCGACTGAATAATGAGGAGCAAAAACTTTTCCTTTAGAAAAAGAAATTTGATAAGTATTGTGCCCTCCCCTAACCAATGATGGATATTCACTATAATCAGCTAAATTAAAACCATGATCAATAAGAATTTTAGAAAAAATTTGACCAATTGATTTAATTCCCAACCCAGCTGGACCAGCAATTTTAATCGTATAAACTTTTTCCGCCATAGGCTATTTTACACGATCTAGTTGTTAAAATCATAGCCTTAACATATAAATATATGTAGAGTGAATTTTTTTACAAAAATAAAAAAAGGATTTAAAAAAATTGGACCAGGTTTTATCACGGGAGCAGCAGATGATGACCCATCAGGAATAGCCACTTATTCAATCGCTGGGGCTCAATATGGATACAAAATGACTTGGATGGTAATATTTTTGTGGCCAGCAATGGTAGTAATACAAGAAATGTGTGGAAGGATTGGATTGGTTTCAGGAAAAGGTTTAGCGGGAGTAATTAGAAAATATCGATCAAAGAGACTTTTGTTTATGGCCGTATCACTATTAGCAATTGCTAATATTATTAATATTGGTGCAGACTTGGGTATAATTGCAGCTTCAATGCAGATGATTTTTGGATTTTACTACTATTATTGGTTGGTAGTAGCAGGGTTGTTTATTATTTGGATGGAATTAGTAATCCCTTATAAACAATATGTTGGAGTTTTAAAATGGTTAGCTTTAATATTGGTGGTTTATATTATTACGGCTTTTACAGTGAAGCAAAATTGGGGCCAAATAGCTTTGGATATTTTTGTCCCCCATATAGAATTTAATTTAACTTATATCATGACAATGATTGGATTTTTAGGAACAACTATCTCTCCTTATTTATTTTTTTGGCAAGCTTCTGAAGAAGTGGAAGAAGAAATTGGAGCTGGAAAAATAAAAGATTTCAATATCAAGCCAGAAGTAAAACCAATACAAATTAAAGTAATGGGTTGGGATACAAAAATTGGAATGTTATTTTCTAATTTAATGGCCTTCTTTATAATAATAACGGCAGCATCAACTCTACATGCTAATGGAATAACTAATATTGAAACTCCTCAACAGGCGGCCTTGGCTTTAAAACCATTGGCAGGAAATTTTGCTTATATATTGTTTGCAATAGGGATTATTGGAATTGGTTGGCAGTCAATACCAGTGTTAGCTGGATCGGTGGGTTATGCCTTGTCTGAGGCTTTTAATTTTAAGGAAGGTTTGTCAAAGAAATTTAGTAAAGCTAAGATGTTTTACCTAATAATTGCCTTATCAACATTAATGGGTTTGGGAATGAATTTACTCCATATAAATATTATGAAAGCGCTTTATTATTCAGCCATAATAAATGGAATTGCAGCAGTTCCTTTAATTATGTTTATTATTAGGCTATCTGATGATGAAAGGGTTGTAGGTAGATTTAAAACTAAAAAAAGAAGCAGGATAGTGGCTTGGATAACTTTTGGAATTATGTTGGTTTCAGTATTATTAATGCTTTGGCAGATAATTTTTAGATAAAGTTGCTTTTAGAAAAGGGTGTGATAGACTACAAACTGATTTAAGCAATTGAAGAAATCTTGTAATAAATTGCCCGAGCACAATTAAGTTTGTGAATTAATAATTTTTGGGCATTGTTAGTCTTGAGGTTAAGGCCAAAAGACATTGCTGCTCAAAAAATTATTATGTACAACAATAGAAGCTCGTCCTATGGACGAGGAAATAGAAACAGTTCCCCTAGTGCTGGTTTTAGAAATTTTAATGCCCCAAGGCCAAGTTTTGGTTCAAGACCAAATGGTGGGAGCAGATTTGGAAATTCCCGAAAACCAAGAAGATTTGGAGAAAATTTAGACGCGTCTTTATTTGTCAAAAAAGCCTCAGAAATAGTTACCATTGAAGAAGCAGAAGTAAAAAATACTTTTGAAGACTTTGGATTTGATCAAATTTTATTAAAAAATATAAAAGATAAGGGTTATACAAAACCAACCCAAATTCAAGACCAGGTCATTTCTTTTGTACTTTCAGGACAAGATGTATTGGGAATTGCGTCTACTGGTACTGGGAAAACAGCTGCTTTTGCCTTGCCTTTAATTGACCAAATAGTTAAAAATCCAAATAAAAGAATAATTATCTTAGCACCTACCAGAGAATTGGCGATGCAAATAAGACAAGAAATCAGATCATTCACTTTTGGATTAAAAGTTTATGTATCTTTGGCTATTGGTGGAGCTTTTTTGAAAGAACAAATTATGGATATTAGAAGGGATCCTCACATAATTGTAGGGACTCCAGGAAGAATAAAAGATCTAGGAGACCGAAGAGTAATTAATTTTTCCAAAATGGATACCTTAGTTTTAGATGAAGTTGATCGAATGTTGGATATGGGATTTATTAACGACATCAGATCAATTGTTGATAAAATTCCAGCTAATAGACAAACTTTGTTTTTCTCAGCCACTATGGACCGAAAAATGGAAGGATTGGTTGATTCTTTTTTACAAAATCCAGCCAAAGTTTCAATTAAAACCCAAAATACTTCTGACCATGTGGAACAAAATGTAGTCGTGGTAAATCGTAATAATAAACAAGAAATGTTGATTAAACTTTTAAATCAATCTGAATTTAAAAAAGTATTAGTATTTGGAGCCACTAAAAGAATGGTGGAAAGAATATCTGATAATTTAATAGATACTGGATTTAAAGCTGGATCACTTCATGGTGATAAACCACAACACAAAAGACAAACAGTTTTAAGAATGTTTAAAGAAAATCAAATTAATGTATTGGTAGCAACTGATGTAGCCGCTAGAGGACTTGATGTGGCTGATATTTCTCATGTAATTAATTTTGATAAACCAAATAATTACGAAGATTATATTCACCGTATTGGAAGAACTGGTAGAGCTAACGCAAAAGGATATGCTTTAACTTTTGTAGAAAGTAGATACTAAAAATTATTTCTTTTTAGAATTATTATATTTTCTGCCGGTGGTGGCTTTGGTAAAAGCCTCACGGTAAGCAATTTTTGGAAGACTATCTTTATTTTTGGCTAAATAATCTAAGACTTCGTCTTTATGAAATTTAACTAAAGCACGTAGAGCCCAAGAAATTGCTTTGGTAATTAAAATTTCTTTTTCTAATTTTAAATTTTCAATATTTTGAAAAGCTAATTTAGGAAGTCTAGAGTCATCTGATTGGCTAAGCGATTTAGTAAGTAAAACTAGACTAGCTCGACGCTTATTTATATTGGGACTTTTGTTAAATTGTTTTAATATTTTTTTCCATTCATCCCAATTGGAAAGTAAAATTTCACTAGTAAAATTTGATTGACAAAGAATATCGTTTTCTGCCCATCCACAGGTATAATTTAGCCATAAATCAAGATTTTTTGGATCAAAATTTTTAAGAGTTTTGGGTGATCGAGCTAAAATTAAAGCAGCGAGAGCAATTTCAGTATAGGTATCCCCTTGACTATAAAGAGAATTTAACAATTCAATAGTTTTTCCTTCATCTAAATTATTTTCTTGAACAGTTTTGCGAGCCAAATCGACCATTTGGCCAGTAGAAAATCCATGAAAGATTTTGTCACTGCCTAAATATTTTTTAACCCAATCAATTTTGGGACAATTGGATTGAAGTTGAGATATCTCTTTAAGAAGCCAAAGGTGAATTGGATTAACGATTTTTCTTTTTTGATCTGACTTTTTTAAAAATGACATATATAGGAATTATAAGTAAAAGTGATAACCACCACCAGTCGAGTAAAGACTTAGTACTGACACCTAAAACTTTACCTAAATTATTAATATCATCCTTTATAGAATCTCCTACTTGATTTTGATTGTCAGTATCAGTTCCTAAAACTTCTGGAGAAAAACCTTCGGCTGGTTGACCTGGAGTGGTTCCTGGAGCACCAGAAATATTGCCAGTATTAACTTCATTACTATCGACACTTTGATTTTGAGCTTCGTCTACAGCCTTAACGATGAAGTAATAATTACCAGCTCCTAGACCTTGGACAGTGTAAGAAGTGACGTTTCCAACTCGAGCGCCAAATTGATGAATTCCCTGGGTTGAACCGTACCAAATAATATAATCTTTGGCATCACTGATTGCATTCCAAGAAAGATTAACGGTGCCTGCTGTTGTGCCAGTTAGAGTAAGAATTGGAGCAGCTGGACCAGTTCGATCAACAATTACATCGATAGAGTTATCTTTGGTTTTGCCACTTTGATCAAAAGCAACTACTTTGACGGTCCAACGGCCTTCAATTAGTTGGTCAATTTCAACTTCAGTTGTACCAGCTCCAACAGTTTTTGAATAAGAGAGAGGATTGTTGTTATCATTCAATTTCCATTGGATTTCATACTTATCAATACCAATATTATCTTTGGCTATTTCCCATTTAATCTTGGAGATACTACCGCTGGTTGGATTTGGATTGGCAGAAATATTTTGAGGACCATTTTCTAAATCTGTCTGATCCCATTTAATATTTTTGACACCGTTATCGGAAGAGGTATTACCAGCTAAATCAGTGGCTTTATAGTAAAGAATATGAGCACCCTCATTCTCTAATTTAAATGGAGCAGCGTAATTTACCCAACTACCGTTATCCCATTTGTATTGGATTTTATCTAAATGAGAATCAGTATTAGTAAGAGTTATCTCTGGTTGGGTTTTATACCAACCGTTTGAGGCATCTGGATTAGATGGATTAAGAGAAATACCAACTTCTGGAATAGTCTTGTCTAAAATAATTGTCAGAGTGTAAGTGTTTTCAACATTACCAGCATTATCAATGGCATGTGATTTTACGGTGTAACTATCCTCTAGAGGATTGGTTAGACCAAAATAACCCCAAGTATTGGTAGATTCATTATAGGTAGCATCTAATAAGAATTCAGTGTCTTCGCTAAAATTTGATCCATTAAAATATTTATTGGCTCCATTTTTAATCGATACTTGAACCCCAGCAACACCACTTAAATTATCAGTGGCATTTCCAGATAATGACCCATCCCATGAACTACTATAGACAGTACTATTATTACCCCCTCCATTAATAGTGCTAGTTGGATCAGTAAAATCTAGATTAGCTGGATTTGAAGTGACAGTAGTAGTATTACAATTTCCAGCTTTATCGCAAATATTAGACACAATTGAACAAGTTTGGTTTGAACCTTCAGTATTTATAATACAATTTGGATCAATATAATCGTCTCTCAGATTTATATCACTATAAGTAAAATATGAAGTTTGAGTGGTGTTGTACCAATTAGAAAATTCTGTTTGTAATGGAAGGGATGGAATTACATTATCTATTGTCATTTTTTGTTTTCCACTCCAAGGACTTTCATTACCAGCTAAATCGACCGCCTTAACTCGCCAGTAGAAAACAATATTTTGATTTCCACCAACTGTTCGACTGGTAGTTTTTAAATTATTTTCTGTGTAAATTACGTCTGTCATAGCAGTATCTTTATAACTTTCATAAATATAATGGTCAGTTCCAATTACAGAGTTCCATGATTGGGTGGGGTTACTTTTTACATAAGCATCGTCGCCTGGATTAATTAATGAAGGGGCTAACGGAGCAGTGGCATCGTAAGTAATTTGACAACTGTTGGCTAAATCTAGAGATGTCCAATCGGAAACATTACCAGCTTTATCGACAGCTCTGACAGCAAATCCATAAGTACCTTCACCGCCATTTAAAGTCCCTGTTCTAGAAAAAACATCCCCTATATTTCCAGCGGAATATATCCATCCAGTTGTTGGGTTAAAAGATTGATATTCATAATTAGAAAAGTTGGTATCAGTTGAAGCACCCCATTTAGCCACAATTGTGTGTTGATTAGTGGTTTTATTACAACCTAAAACTGTACCGTTTGTAGTTGAAAAACTAAGATCCAAAGGTTTTGAAGGAGCAGTTTTATCGACTATGAAAGTGGTAGCACTTGATTGATTTCCAGATTCATCTTTAGTGTAGAGAGTATATGTTCCTTCGTTTACAAATGCAGCACCAATTTGACCGGAAGTGCCCTTATTATAATAACCATGGCCAAAAATTGGATTGTTATTTAGATAAAGGGTATCACTGACAGATTCTTTAGAAAAACGAATAGTATTACCGTTATTATCTCTATCACCCAATTTATCTGGATTGATGATGACTCCATTGGCAATAGGGACAGATGGATTACTATCATCAGTTAGTTTGAAGGTTGGAGCGACTTTATCAATTGTAAAACTGTATTCTGTTGAATTGTTTGCTTTATCAATTACAACCATTTTATATTTACCATCACTAAGCTGAAATAAACTAAATTCAGTGCCAATTGATTCCTCATATGTTTTAAATGGAGAATTACTACCATCCTGATAAAGTTCCGTCTTCAAATAATTATTATCGATTACATGGACATTTATATCTGTAGAGCCATTATAAAAAGATTTTGGAGCAATATTGTCGATTGTGGCTATTGGTGGAGTATTGTCTATAGTGAAAGTACGAGATTGAGTTGAACTGGTATTAGCTGCTTTATCACTAGCATTCGCTTTTAAAGCGTATGTTCCATCTGTAAGACTAGTCAAACCCAATGTCACAATTTTTTCAGTAACCATACCGGAAAGAATTGGATGGCTCCAAACGGATGGTACAAAGTTATTATTTGAATCAGATAAATGAGCAACTATTTGATTGAGTGCTTGATCATCAGTATATTTAACGACAATATTCCCGTTTGATTTGACAATTTGACCGTTAAAACTTGGTTCTATAATCTCTACTTTTGGCTTAACAATATCAAAATTATTTAATGTGGTTATTTCGCATTCACTATTACAATAGTTACAATTAGAATTGTATCCCGGAATACATTCTATTCCGTTTTGACTACCATTATCGCATTCTTCATTTAAATCTAATCTACTGTTACCACAAAGAGGGTTAACAGTAATTCCGTTTGTAAGTTTAATTGTTTCGCAATCATTAAAGGGATTTAAAGGACAAACTTTAAAATAAACATCATAAATTCCAACACTATTAGGAGCAGTAAGATTAAAATCTTCAGAAAAATGTTGTGTTGACCATATTAAATTTAAATGATCAGGTGTATCAATATTATTCCAATCATCATTACCTATTCTCCAAGCAGAATATCTCCAACCAGAAAATTTATTTAAATTAACATTAAGAGTGGCTTTAATTATATCGTTTGGATAAACCGTTACTTGTGACTGATTGTTTAAAGTAGCAGTGGCTAATGTGGCTGACACTATAAAGATAGTAAAATGGTCAAGACTTTTTATAGAAACAGAGGTATCTGTATTAGTAATAGTATTTTCGACTGATTGGGTGGAATCAATTTTGGAAATGTCTTCGGCGAATTTTATATCAACATCTTGGCCTTTTGAAGAGTCTGGAATTGGAAGTGAAAGATTGTATTCAAAAGTGCCGTCGGTCATGTCTGAAGTAATGTCATAGGCTTTGTCAGATAAGGCACCGGTCTGTTCAATTTGTTCTGGTGTTAAAGTAATTTCTTCAATTTTAATATTGCCAAGGCTATTGGGAAGTTTGATAAAAGTTAATTTAACCCCACTGTTTTGAGGAGCAACATATTCTTTGTTTAGCTCGACATTTTGAAAAGTCCAATCGGAAGTGTCACCTAAAACTGAAGAATTTAAAAAATCATTTTCTTCAGCAGTTAAATCTGCTTGAGTTGAATCTAGTTCTTTAACAACAACTAAAACATCATTTTCAATGGTGAAAAATTGTGAATAATACTGATTGGAGTCTGTTTCAGTTTTTAAAATACCGCGATTGATATTTTGAGGAAGACAATCAGAGGAGGAACAAGTCCCTAGATAAAAATCACCTTTACTCAAATCATTGCCAACAATGGCATCAATTTTCTCGTCAGTTTTATAAAACAATTGATAGGCAATTTTTTGAGAGGTACCGGTGTTGATATTAAGTTTGTTAGTTGATTGGTTATACTCAACTGTAGGGATAACCGCTTCAGAATTTTGAGCATAAACAGGTTGAGCTACTAATAATAAAGGTACAAAAGAATTTAATAAAAGGGATAAATTAGCAACAATGGCGACAGTCTTTTTGAATACTTTTAACTTAAACATAAATTAATCTGGACAGATTAAAGTTGATAACGACTCTAACAGAAGTATATAACTTTAAAACAAAATTACAATAATCTGGAAATTACCTGAAAACTGGTTAAAAAGTGTAAATAATTTTTTGGAAAATACTAAAATTTATTTTCTTCAATAAATTTTTTGGTTGAAATTAAATCTTCAAAAACACGAGCATGAATACCAAAACTAATAGCTGTTTGAACATTAGCTTGGCTGTCGTCAAAATAAATACAATTTTGGGATAGAAGATGGTTTTGATCTAAAATATTTTGAAAGGCTTTGATGTCAGGTTTGATAAATCCGGTTTCCCAAGAAAAATAAGCTCCATCAAAATTATTAAACAATTCTGGAAAATTTTTACGGTAATAATCTGTTCGTTCTTGGAGATTATTGGAGAGAATAAAAATTTTATAACCATTATCTTTTAATTCTTTAACATAATTAAGCATTTGGTGATCAATGCTTTCCCCAGAAAACCAAAAATCTAAAAACTCATTTATATTAATTTTAAGAAGGTCAGTAATTGGTTGCCAAATATTAGGACTATGTTTTTCAGGGCTTCGAGTAATTTTTAAAATTTTTTCAAATTCTTGATAAAAAAGATCACGGTTAATATTAAATTTTTCTTCGACTCGCTGACTAAGAGGAGTGGAATTAATAAAGATTCCATTGAGATCAAAAATAATTGCATCAATTTTGGTCATGATTGGTGATTTTTAAATAATTAAATTATCATAGCAAATGAAATTTTTTATTTTTTATTTTCGATAAAATATTTTTTACCTTTTAGTTTGTCTGGGAGTAAATCTTTTTTGGAATACATTTCATAATCTTTGCCATAGCCAGCGTCTTTCATTAATTTTGTGTCAGGGTTACGAAGGTTAAGAGGAATTGGCAAATTACCAAAAGTTTCAACATCTTTAAGAGCTGAATGGAGGCCATTGTAAGATTCCCTATTTTTTGGAGACTTGGCTAAATAAACTACCCCATGGGCTAAATTAATAGAACATTCTGGTAAACCAATTTGAGTGACGGCTTGAAAAACTTGGTTAGCTAACATTAGGGCAGAAGAATTGGCAACACCGATATCTTCGGAAGCAAAAACAACCATGCGGCGGGCAATAAATTTCGGATCTTCACCAGCAGAAATCATACGAGCTAAATAATAAAGAGCGGCATCAACATTTGAAGCCCTCATACTTTTTATAAAAGCAGAGATGGTGTCGTAATGTTCACTCCCCTTTTTATCAAAACGAAGAAATTTATTTTGAAGAGTGTTGACTAAACTATTTTTATTCAAAGAATTATAAAGAGTAAAAGCGTTATCAATCATAGTAATGGCTTGACGAGCATCACCATTGGCCATTTTAATAAGCCAGTCACGAGCATCTTTAGTAATTTTGGTTTTTAAAATTTTAGTAGCTCTTTTAATAATTTCACCAATTTCATCATCAGATAATTCATTTAAAATAAAGACTCGGCAACGAGAAAGAAGAGGTGAAATAATTTCAAATGAAGGATTTTCAGTAGTAGCTCCAATAAGAGTTAGAATCCCTGATTCAACATAAGGAAGTAAAAAATCTTGTTGAGCCTTATTAAAACGATGGATTTCATCTAAAAATAAAATCTTTTTATAGAGACCAGGATTAGATTGATTGGTTTGACCAATAATTTTTCGAATATCATCTTTACCAGCAGAAACAGCTGATAATTCAAAAATTTCAGCATCAGTTTCTTTAGCAATTATTTTAGCTAAGGTGGTTTTACCAACACCTGGAGGACCCCAAAAAATCATAGAAAAAATTTGATGATTTTTAATAGCCAAAGCAAGTGGTTTGTCTGGTCCAACTAAGTGAGATTGACCGACAAATTCATCTAAATTTTTAGGACGAAGAAGAGAAGCTAAGGGTTGATTTAACATTTGGGTTTTATTTGGGTAATATCCCAGTATAGACTAGAGATGCTTGATGGTCAATTGAGGAATTGTGGTGGTAGGGTCAAGAGATAAAATAAAATCAATTGTTTTGACAACTTGACTAGGATCTAGTGAGTTAGAAGGATCGTAGTCATCTGTACCTTGAGTAAATTTAGTTTTCATTAATCCAGGATGAAGATCAACTATCTTAATTCCAAATTCGGATAACTCTAATTGAAGGGATTGAGAAAAACCAGTTAAGGCCCATTTAGAAGAATGGTAAACAGAATTTAGAGCTTTGGGGTGAAGACCAGCAGTGGAATTAATATTGATGATCATTCCCTCTTTTTGAGTTTTTAAGAAAGGAACTAAGGCCTTAGTAGTAAAAATAGGACCAAGGCTATTAACTTCATAAACTTTTTTAATTAGTTTGGGGTCGTTGGATTCAATAGGACCATCAATATAAATTCCAGCACTATTAATAAAACAATCAATTTGATGGTATTTGTTAATAACTTTTTTAATGGAATTGGCAACTGAATCGTAATCGGAGACATCACAAAACTGATGATCACAACTAAATTTTTGAGAGACAGTTTCTAATTTCTTTTTATCAATATCAAAGATAATTACTTGGAATTTGGGAGAGAAAAAAGCAGTTAATTCTAAACCTAGACCATTGGCCCCACCAGTGATACAAATAACCTTTTTCATAATGATAGTTTACATTAAATTTGAAGAATCGATAATTAAAAAAAATGTAAGATAAAATACATACTAAGTTTAGAAATAAAAAAGAATCTAAATTACTGAAAATTAAGTTTAAATTGGGAGTAGTTTAAAGCTCAAAAAATAGTTAAGATAAACAAGTAAATGTCTCATTTTTTTGTAAAAAAAACATTAATAAAAATCCTTGACGGATTTTTTCTATTATTAATTGTTTTAAGTTTTTTTTTCAACCCAAAAACAACCTTAGCAGCAACATACACGTGGAATCAAAGTGATTGGTCAGATGGATTAGATAATGGAACTTTCCCGACTCATACAAGTAATCAAACAAATTGGACTAGATATTTTTCAAAAGACTCAAGTGTAAAATCTGAAACTGGATTAATGACTTTATCACCAACAGCGGGATCGATTAATCAAACATCAGATACTGATTTTGGATTAGGAACAACTTCAAGTGTGTCAATTTCAGGAACAGAGGCAACAGGGAATGTCACTATCGGAAGTAGAGAAATGACGGGAACATTAAGTTTAGGTGAAGCCCATACTTGTTCTGTAAAGGGTAACGGAACGGTATTTTGTTGGGGAGATAATAGAAAGGGTCAGCTAGGGATAGGAACAACAGCAAATAAAACAACCCCCGTTCAAGTAATAGGAGAAGGTGGAACTGGAGTGTTGACTGATGTTGAAAAAATTATTGCCAATGAATACTCAACCTGTGCCTTAAAAAATAATGGGGATGTTCTTTGTTGGGGATCAAATGACGAAGGTGAGGGAGGAATAAATGGTACAACTTACAAAATGTATCCTGTCCCAGTATTGGGAGTAGGAGCAACAGGAGTGTTGTCTAATGTAGAGTCAATTAGTGGAGGACAAAAACATAATTGTGCTGTTAAAACTGATGGAACTGCTTTTTGCTGGGGATATAATAGTACTGGACAAATAGGTAATAATACATATGGGGCTAATGTTCTCTACCCAACTCAAGTTGTGGGGGCAGGAGGAACAGGGGTGTCAAATTCAATTAGCCAAATTGCTGCTGGAGCAAGACATACTTGTTTTACAAAAACTGATGGAACTGCTTTTTGTTGGGGTGACAATAGTGCTGGTCAAGTAGGGAATAATACGTCTGGTTCGACTAAAATT
>Ga0265293_10010749_pt1 | contig 12698 bp, 19 predicted proteins | sample Munlanlewell138R_FD_192505 | JGI IMG/M metagenome (GOLD analysis project Ga0265293, IMG submission 192505) | Leachate microbial communities from a municipal landfill in Southern Ontario, Canada - Leachate well 138R | ecosystem: Engineered > Solid waste > Landfill > Unclassified | place: Canada... | reverse complement strand
ATCGTCTTCAAATTTGATTCCAATCTTTCTTAGTTCTTCAATAACTTTGAATTTATCTGGAGCATTAATTTCTACTGCCTGAGTTTCCCATTCATCTCTCCAAGTATAAGGATAGGTTTTTACCCACCCGATAAAAACATCTCCACCTCCAGTATTGCTTTGCATAATATTAATGATTACCCCAGAATGCCCTTCAGTATAAGGCAACCATTTATCATCCCAAATATCATCAATTCCATAATTTTTCAGATTATCTCTTGAAATTTGAATACCTCTAAGAAAAAATGTATAACGATTAATACTCATTTTTGTTTTCCTCTCTTTTTTGCTTATATACCAGAATAAATAAAAATATGGCAGGGGTGGGGAGAATCGAACTCCCAAACATCGGTTTTGGAGACCGAGTCACTGACCCGCAGCTCACCCCTACTGCCCAGCTTCCTCCATTACTTTGGGGATTCTTTCCATAAGCTCTATTGAACTACTACCATAATACAAATATAACATATAAGTCAAAATACAACATATAGCTACCTGAATATACAGGGGGTTAAAGTAATTAAGCCCAAAACTTAAAATTATAATTAATATTACTGAAATAATTAAATGATTAACTATTTTACTTTTCTCTTTTTTCATCTGAGCTTCTTTAATAGTGTTTACTTTTGTTGCTGCTTTTGCCCAATGAGCAAAATCTTTATTTTTAGCATTAATGAAAAAAATGCCCCAAGTAAAATAGTCAAATCCAAAAAATAAAATTGTTATACCTAACATTATTAATAATGGAGTAGTTAATTCCAAGCTAAAGACTAAATAAACTGCCCCTATAATAATGAGTATGAAAAGCCACATTTTATTTTGGACTATATTACTTACATTATTAATTTCTATGCTCATCTATCAATGGCTCCCTTGGATAAGTAGAAACTAACCCACCCAAACGAATTAGCTGTGTAATCATATCTTTGATAATTCTATCTAGTTTATAACCCTTTATCCTATTATCAAAGAAAACAATCTGCTCATCATTTTCAAGTGAATAACCATCTTCAACAAGTTCTAGTGAATAAAAAACATGTTTGTTTTCGTTTACATGATCAGTTTTTAAGATTAATTTATAAGCAGAAGTGTTTTCGCTCACTGCTTTCTTCATTTTGTGCAACTTCTTTGTCAATTGATTAATACTATTAGTGAATTCTTCTTTATTATAGTTTTCATTTAATAAATAATCTTTTTCTTTCGCTCCCCTCTGTGAATCAGGCCAAAGATTAATAAAAAAGGGTGTATCGTCCGTTCCTTTTTCTCTCAACAAAATAGTATACATACCACTCATTTTTTATGTCTCCTTTTCAATATTTTCTGTGTTTTTACAGTCAGGGAATGCCGAACATCCCCAAAATTGTTTCCCGCTTAATAGCCCCTTTTTTGCCATTCTTTTTACCATTTTTTTACCACACTTTGAGCATATTTTATCATCAGGGCCAGGATCAACTCCACCAGATTTTTTACTTCTTTCCCTATCTATATATTTACAGCTTGGATAGCGGTTACAAGCCCAAAAAGTTGACTGAGTTTTAGCCGAAAACTTCTCCACTATTAACCCATCACACCATTTTTCTGGACAAGGCTTTATATCTTCTTTTATTTTTTTAATTAATTTAGCAATATTTTTTTGTAATCGTTCTAAGACATGAGATTTGGCATTATTTTTTATTGAGATACTTTCAACAGGATAATGAGTAGGATTAATAGATTTTTTAATATCAAATTGTATAAAATCAAATGCCCTTAATTCTATTGAACCTAAAATTATACCAGATGCTCTATTCACCCCTGTATAAACATAAATATTTACTGGAATATTTATGTTTATGTCAATAGCCAAAATAATTTCGTAAGGACTCGAGGTAAAAGCCCCCCCTTTGATCATAGTTGGGTTAGTATTTTTTGAATAATAATTAATATAACGAGGGTTTAAAAGTTTTTGCTCCTTTTTAGTAACCGGTCTGCTTGAAAAAGGTCTCAAAGCCCTCATGACATCTGCATAATTATATTCAAAATCTAATCCTGATGACATAATTAATCACTAAATTCATAATCAAAAATTCTAAAATTAGGTTGCTTATTTAACTCTTCAACTAAATAAACAACATCTGTATTCATCCCCAAAACATGCCCCTTGCTTTTTTCCACCTTATCAACCAAAACTATTTGTTGTTTATTATTTCTCACGGCATAGCAGGATGAAATGCGGTTTTCTTCCTCTTTATTTTTATCTAATACAGGTATAAACCTGGACAATTTTTCATCCAAAAGAATTAATTTCTCACAATTCGGACAATGAAGCGGATGGACTAATTGCATATAAGAGTCATTACAATTATCACAATTCAAAAGGGCATAATCTCCTGTAATCCAATCGCAAATAATAACAGATTTAAAAATTTTATTATTTGGCATGGGATTTTGGTTAATTTCTAAAGTTTCTGCTTTATAAACAGGAATTGAAATGTCTTTCATTGTTTTTAAAACTGACTGCCTAGTTATATATTCTTGATCCATATCAGACTCTTCAAATTTTTTCTTAGACATCCAACCTTCTGGAGTCCTTATAATTATTTCTCCAACACTAAGATTTTCCTCAATAGGTTTTGCACTAATTTCAATATCTTGAGAAATAACTTTAATTCTATTGCAAGAATCACACATAAACACATGAAATAAAGGTTCTACATTTTGCTCTCCACAAATCGGGCAAGAAAACAAAACATACTTAATCCGTTGACTGTTCATAATGGCTTGTCCAAAAGAAGCAGCCAAATCATCATCAAGATTATTTTGTTCTTTAATTTTATCTAATGCTGCCTGAGTTTCTTCATCCATCTCTTCTACTTCATCTTCTACCAAAAAAATATGCTTCATTTTTTAACCCTTTCCTGTCTTTTTTATCTTTAACCAGAAAGTTGTTTTTTTCTCACTTTTATCAAAAAACTATTCGCCCACTCTATTGCCTTATTATTTTTTTCTGGCAAAGAAGAGTTTTTATAAGCTATTTGAATTTTTTCCTCTAATCTACTTTTTTCCTCTACAATTTCCTCCCAAGTTACTTTCCCACTTCTTACTTTTACAATTAATTCGCGATTAGAGGGCTCAACCATTACATTCCCTGTTCTTAAAATATGTTCTCCTACTGCCAATAAACGCAATAAGTGTGCAGCATTTTTGACATTTAAAACCCTCTCTCCTTCAGGGCGTGGAATTTTTGTTTCCACCTCAATTGTTCTCTGTAATTTAGCATCCCAATTATTTCTGTCGTTCTGTTTTCTTAATTCAGTTAATTTTTTCTCATATTCCTCATTGTTAAAGACTGTTACCTTCTCTTTTACCGTTTTAAATTCAGTATATAAATTTTTCATACGAGAAAATTGCTGCAAAGCATAACCAGTATAAGCATGATAGATGCTATTTTTATTTAGAAGTTTTTCAACATTATCTCTTAATTCAGAAACAATATCTGAATTAACTATTACATTGTTTTCTTTAGCACAAAGAATATCAAGAATATTCGGATTATTTCCAACCGCTAAGTAAACAAATTTAACTAATTCATATAGCTCAATATCATAATCATTACTGTGCCTTAAATAACTTGACCCCTTGCTATTAGGTGTTGGGGGGTTTAATTTGAAAAAATCTATAGTAGGAGCCAGCCAAATCCCTTTTAAATCAATATCTGATTCTGTTGTGGCAAATCCATAGGCATGAGAACCAGTAACACATGCATAAATCACATTTTTATTTTCTATATTAAATTCTTTTTCCCAATTCTGATAATATTCGTTTGCCTGTTGAAAAATCTGTTGGGATTCTTCTTTTGTTAATTCTCTTCCGGTTGTTAACATTCTTGTCTGCATTATATTTCACCAAGTCTTATTACCAGAACTATTTAAAATTGTTTCTTCTATTTTCTCACAAATAATATGCCCTATCATCAAATGGGCAGATTGGATAATGGGAGTTTCGCAGGAAGGGATTTCTATGGTGTAATTTGCCAATTGGGAGTCATTTAAACTACCTTTTTCTCCAACTAAAGCAATAGTAGTAATACCCAATGAATTGGCTGTTTTAATAGCTTCTATTACATTTTTTGAATTTCCACTTGTGCTAAAACCAACAAGAATATCCCCGTTTCTTAATTTCGCTTCTACTTGGAATGAAAAAACATCATCAAAACTATAGTCATTAGAGATCGCACTTAAAACAGCAGGATCATTAAATGAAACTGATGATAATCCAATTCTTGTTTTCTCTGTATATCTATTCACTATTTCTGCCATCATATGAGAAGACATTGTTGCAGAGCCCCCATTGCCGCAAAATGCTATGGTACGTTTTTCATCCACCACCTTTTTTGTTATCAGTGAAGCTATTTCTTGAATTTTTTCTATTTGTTGAAAAGACCCAAGAATTTTCTTTCTAACTTCCACTTCTTTTTGGATAAATATTCTTACATCCTCATTCATTTATCTCCTTCCTTTTCTTAAAAAATAAATAGTAACACTTAATATAATCATATAAGTTTTTAACAAACAAATAACTACATGTAAAAATTGTAGCATATTGCAAAAGGGGTGGCATGTAGTTATAGGTTAACATGATTCCCAAAATAGAAAAAAAAAGTTTTAATTCTCTTATCATCTTTATCACCCCTGATATTATACCATAAGAATGACAAAAGAGTGTGGTTTTCCACACTCTTTTGTCATCTATTTAGTTTTTTTCACAGCATAAGGATAAGATCAGCCCTCACTGTGATGCCTAACTACTGCGGCTACTACCTGTTGGGGAACATTATACTTTTGTGCTGTATATACACTCGGCTTCCCCATTTTTTGTGCCTTTTGTGAATTATAAGTCCTTAGAATATCGTACCTTTGTCTTGGAGATACAGGCATATTAATTTCACCTCCGGTTCATTCCCATATAAAGGGACAAATTTCACTTCATTTCAAGCCATCTTGCTTATTGCTTGCATATTATTATACCAGAAAAAATTATTTTTTATCTTTAATTTGGTCAGCGAAAGTAACATAATCAATAATTACATTGTCAATATCATTCCAATTATATGTTTCCGCGATTACTCCCATAAACATTTCTCTTTCATCTAAACTGTCAACTGCTTTGCCATTAATTGAAATAACATCTCTAACAATAAATTTGTCTGAAAAATTCTCATCTATAATCAAACGTCCTGACATGGAAATATCAAATGGTATTCCTCGTATTTGATCAATCCCTGGAAATTCATTAGGATCTACATTGTTGCCCTTATAAATAATGTTGACTTTACTGCCATCTTTTCTGATAATATGTGGGGAAATACTCTCTTCTTTATTCATAACCCAAACAAAAGCTTTAATTTTATGCTCAGAATGACTAGCAATTTTGCGCATTAAATCATTATCAAAATCAAAAAAACTAATTATCCAATCTACAACCTTACTTATAACTGTTTTTTGTGGCATTTCTAAAAGTTGATTAGCCAATTCTTTTGAGGCACAGGAATTGTTAATAACAGAATTAACTACCATAACTACGACTTGTTCATCTTCATGGCTTAAATACTCTTGAATTAGATTAATATCCCACTTTTTAGTTGTAGTCATATAATAAATAAAAGCTTGCATAAAAGCCCTAAATTCTTCATTTGTCATTTTAGAGGTTTTATTCTTGATATAATTATCTCCTACCTTGTCACCCCTAAAATCATTCTCAATATAAGCATGATGTTCTAAGTTCGCATGTTTACCAAAAGTAAGTGTTTTCATTTCTGCTCTCCTCTCAAATATTTTCAAATCAATCTTTTTATTTTGCAAGTTTTCTTATATCTACTTCCTCATTTTCTAAAACTTCAAAATTAGTCTTAGCTTCTGCACTTATACTAACCAGAACAAAATTAAATTTTTCCATATACTCATATTTATCCGGCAATTGATTTTCTAATTCAATTGCTTGCTCTTTTTTACCAGATTTTTTCAATTTTGCCACCATCTTATATTGAGGCACAATTTCCTTTCTATACTCCTTCATAATTCCGCTAACTATATCTTGCAATTCTATCTCATCCATTTTTCTTTTGTGAAGAAATAATTTATCATTAATTTTATATAAATGCATTTTTGTCTTTAAACTCATCCTTTATTTTTTTTAAGAATTTAATAACCCAAGCTTATTTTCCACCAAATCTGAGGAGAAGCCAAAAACTTCTAAGTAATCAATTTTCTCTTCTTTTGTTTTTAGTTTCTGATCTGCCACAGAAAAAATATCATATATATAAAGTCTATTCCCCATAATTTTCCCAATTAAGGTAAATGGAGCTTTCGTTTGAATGGCATTTTTAATTTGGACAAACTGAAGTTTAAGTTTCTTACTTTTTCCATATATAAAATCCCAATGAAAAATATCTATTTTGTTTCCATCATTTTCTATAAAAATCATTTCGGAAAAATCAAATAATGAATATTGGTTTGCATTTTTTCTTGAATAGATTTTTGCTATATCAGTTAATCTATATTTTTTAAAAAATAATTGATTTGAATAATATTTTTTTCTGTAAAATCCACCTGTTATATTTTTCTTATTTGGAGGAACTCTTTCTAAATCATTTATACAACTTTCAACATATTCCTCCATATTATTAATGGCTTCCAAAAGAGAATGAATCGGGTCACTTATTTTAATTTCTTCAATTATTATTGTATCATCAATTTGCTTAAAATAACAGACAGAATTCACTAAAAAAAGAAATTTTTGTGGATAATATTTAATATCTATTACCACTTTTCTAAAATTATCTTCTGGATAATCAGAAAATAATTCACGACATATTAATATATAATCCCCGTATAAATCTACACCCTTTAGCTGAGTTGGAAATTTATCTGAGTTAAAACTAAAAACATGTCTTTCTTCACTTACCTCTACCTCACAAAACGAAAAGATTCTAATTTGACTTAATGCTTCCAAATATAAATTTTCCTCTGAAGCTACGTATATCTCTACTTCTTTCAGTTGTTTGTGATTCAAGTTTTCATTTTCAAATTCAAAAATCATTATTTTCTCTTTTATGAATATTTTTTGGAGGCAGAGGTGGGAATCGAACCCAACAAATTTAACCGCTTTGCAGGCGGTTGCCTTTACCATTCGGCCACTCTGCCTTTATCTACTATATTATACCATTATATATTCTTTTTAGAATTAACCAATTTTTTTAATGCCTCTTCTTTCTCTTTCGGGCCACCATCCCAAGATAAATCCCAAAATATACCTGTTGCTACATCTGCTACTGAAAATTTCTTTTTAGCAGAAAATTTTATATTTTGCAAATCATCCTCGAACAAAACATCTATTTGAGGATTTAATTTAATTTCTAATTCCAACATATCTTGCAATGGAATAAAATCAATTCCATATTTTTCTATAGAACCAGAAGAATATTGATCAGGAGGACCAACACCATTAAATCTCGTATTAATGCTTAATTCTTGTCCTTTTTCATTTGTATCATACATTGGCAAATTCCAATATTCATTTCCTTCATTCCACAATTCAGAATGCCAAGATAACTCTAAATAATAGAAATCAGAATTTGTTAACGCAGGATTATTTTTTACTTTTTTAAACTCTTTCACATAATCTTCCACATATATATTGCCTGTTATATTTTGCCATTTTTCTGAATTAGCTTCTATAATAGAAAAAAAATCTCTCATAGTAATAGAGGAATCCCAATGAGAAATTATATATTGTGGACATCTTACAATCTCATTAGGATCTAAAATACAAGAGTATCCTTTTGTTGATTCTATAAAAGCTCCATTTTTATAAATTTGTATTTCAAACATTTTACTCTCTTTCTATATTTTTTCCAACTTATCTCTATTTGTTAAAAATTTTGTGTTATAACACCATTCACCATCAATTAGAGATAGGTGTCTTTTTCTGTGGCAATTAGCACAAACTATTTCTAAATTTTCTAAAACATTATTTTTTCTATTCCCATCAATATGGTGAACACATAGTAAATATTTTTTATCTTCTCCACAATCTACACATTTGTTTGGTTTATTATTAAATGCATTTTTATTATAATTATATTTGCCATTACCTATGCCATAATGATCAGGTCTAAGGTTATTAAATTTTTTTCCACTTTCTAATCTTTGTGCTTTATCTTTGCACTCCCTACTGCAAAAAACAAGATTGGATTTTCTATTTTTTAATTGTGTTTGAGTTTTTTCACAAATATTGTCACAATAATCACATTTTATTTTAATTGTATTTTTTTGAAATTTATAAAGACATTCTCTACAACAAAAATGATTTTTACTATTTTTAATAAATCTTTTTCTTTTTAAAAAATCTTTCCCACAATTATCACAACAAATTTTTACTGCTTCACTTCTTCTACCATTATTCTCCTCTACATACAACTTTTCCATATAGATTAACCTCCTAAAATTTGAAGACTAATCTATATTTCTATATTATTGTGGAATATCCTTTTTTTGCAATGCGAAATTTTGGTGGACCTGGTGGAGATCGAATCCACAAAACCTCCGCCTTGCAAAAGCGGCGCTCTCCCAATTGAGCTACAGGCCCAAACTTCTCATGTATCTATACCAGAATTAAATATTTTTTTCTATACTAACACTCTCACTATAATAACCATTTGATGTTCCGTACCATCTTAAGCTCACTGCCCCACTAAAAGTTGTTATGTGGTAAAATGTCCATAAATAAGATTCATCCTCTTTATCTAATGGGGGAAAATCATCTCTGTTCGTGGTTTCATACGCACTTACTATTTCTTCTCCAATTATATCTTCCCATTCTCCGCAAATATCTTCCAAAAATACATCTTCACAACAATCTTGTTCATGATACATTTTTATCTCTTCACCATCTTCAGTATAAAAAATAATTTCTCTATTTTCTATATTTTGTACTTTAGTTAAAATCTTGCCCTTCAAACAACTGATATCTATATTCTCTTCAGACATTCCATCACCCCTCAGACATATGGCTTAATTTTATTTCCTACTAATGCTTCATCTAAATCCCTATATTGAACAACAAATAAATCTTCTGGAATCTTAATTTCCAAACAAGTGGAATAATCATTTAATTCAGAGTTAGTTATTTTTATTTCAGGATTAAAATTCTCATGTCCTTCCTCCACCATATTTACAGCAAAACACCAACAGCCGTCATATATCGCCCAAACTTTACAATATGTCTCTCCATCACAATTTGTAATGTAAAATTCTCTATCTTTTTCTCGTATAGCATTAAATTCTTCTCCGTTTATTACCCCTCTACCGGAAGCCCAACAAGGTCCATCTACCTCTACTAAATCATCACTAGCTCCAGAGAATTTTATGGCTATCATTTCTTCAGAATCTCCTTTTTTTATATGATTAGAATTCTCCACTTCTTTCACATTATACTGTGGACCAGATCCTTCATTAACAGTATCTAATAAACTTTCAGGGGGTAGACATTCATTTTCCATTTTTTTAATATTTGCTATAACTCTTCTTATTTTTATGTTATAATTATTTATTAAGTCTGAAGAAACAAAAGATGCTTGCTGATCATGATCTCTGCTTGGAACCATAGTATATTTTATAGAATTCTCATCCATAAAATTTTTAATTTTATTATATATCTCTGTACAGTCTTCATCTGTTTGAATTCTGATCCCATCTTTTTCTATACTTCTTGGGGGCAATAAATAAAGCACATCATATCTTTTTGCATCTTCCATTATAGCTAATTCATACAGCCTTGAAAGAACATATTGGTCAGCTTTATTTTCCTTATCTGCCAACATGCTTCCGTAAACAAAAGATAAAAAAACTGGAGAATCACTTAAAACAATATCATAAGATTTTAGTTTTTGATTTTCCCATTTAATTTGCCCATCATGAATAATTAATTGTTCGAAAACAGTCTGTGGTGGCCTTTCTGTTTTTTCTATCCAATGTCTTGCATATTCAGAACAAACCTCCCTACTACCGTCTATTGCATATCTCAAAAAATGAGACATAGTAGTTTTTCCAGCACTAGGAGGCCCAATAATTCCGATTAACATTTTCATCTCCCTTATACAAATTATTTTGTCTTATATACATTTCAACCAAAGCAGGAACTAAATCTGAAATATCTTCTCCATTTTTTATTCTTTCTCTTATTTTTGTCGAAGAAATACCTTCTCCTTTTCTCTCTATAATTTTGCAGGAGAAATTCTCAAATTCAGCCACTTCATAATTTGCCCTCTGTACAACCACTATTTCTTCACACATATTATATAGTTCATCTACTCTATGCCAAAATGGAAAATTCTCCCATTCATCAGAGCCCATAACCAAAAAAAGCTCCAATTCAATATTTCCCTTTTTTACAAGTTCAGAAAACTTACTATGCATATTTTGTATTAAATTAAAAGTATAATTGGGCCTCGGTAAATTTTCTTCTCCTCCCACAACTACCTCTCTAAATCCAAAGTATCCTTCTGTCACATTTTTTGCCATATATCTTGTCATAATCATTCTATCTTCATAAGAAGCGAGTGGGGGATGTTTGTGACATGGACTGTGGCAAACACTTACCAAAAAAACATCAAAATTCATTTCCTTTTGGACTGCTTTGATTATTTCTAAGTGTCCGTTATGAGGGGGATCAAACACCCCACCAAAGATTCCTATTCTTAATTTAGGTTTTGACATTTATTATCAACCCTTATTGGTTTTTGAAACTTTTCCGCCCTTGATATTCTTGTGCTTTCTACCTCTCAATATTAATAAGGAGATGTAATAGGAATCATTACTTCTATTTCTTCTGCATAATATTTGTATTCTTCAGGTAAATTTTCTTCCATGAACTTTTTAAAATCATCCAACAAAGACTCAGCAGTATCAATAGCTTTTTTCATATCTTTCGGTTCTATCCAACCCACCCCATCACCATAAAAGCTGTTTATTTGTATTCCAACCACATCAGAATAAGCTTCACGCATTACCTCATACCCATTAAAAGACAGATTAGCAGGCATTTTTCCTTCTTGCTCCCAATTGCCATCATAATCACTTTTGGGTTGAAATCCTACCATTACAAGCACTTCTACCTCCATTTTTATCTTCTTTTCTGATCTTAAATATCTGATGCTTCTCTTTGCTTTAAATAATCTCTGCTTTTCAGATTAATTATTTCTTTTTTCTCTGTTGTAAAAACTTGAGTCACAGTCCAAACATTTTTGTATCCATCAATTAATAACTTTTTTCCTATTTCTGCAAAACAATTAGGAATCCAAGCCACATCTTTGTATTTGCCAGATCTTAATTCACACTGAGTATAATATTCATCATTCGAGCTCATATATGCCTCCTATTTTTAATTTGGTGGAGGAGGAAGGATTTGAACCTCCGACTACACGATTATCGGTCGTGGGCTCTGACCAACTGAGCTACTCCTCCACATTATTATTTTACATCTTCAAAACCACTACTCCTTGGACTAATTTATGGCTATCTAATAAACTCCCATCATTATTTTTTAATTCATCCAAAAGAAGCTCATTCACTGCTATTCTCTCATCTAATCTTTCTTGAGTATCATAATGTTCACTTAACATTAAATTTAATTCACTATAAAACTTATTTGCCAGCTGAACATAAATATCATCTGCTTCTTTATTACCAGATGAAGATGAATTTTCAACATATTCAATTAGTGTATCTCTGAATTTTGCATACGCATTTATAATTTGAGGAGTTAATGGTGAATCTGCTTGACTAATTAATCCCATAAGGCCCATATTAAAACCAATATTCTCCATTGCTGAAAAAATATCTAATTCCTTATTTTCTTCCCACAACTGTTTTAAATCTAAATTTTCTGGATAAGGATCATTTTCTCTTATCCCTCTTAGCAAATCCCCCTTCTGCTCATCATAAGAATTATAATTAGACCTATCAAAATATTTAGGTAATTGATACATTATATATCCTTTCCGAGACAATATTTTCTAATATATGCTTTTTCTATCTCTTCCCCCTGCCCATAATTGCCCATGTGAATCCCAAATTCCCCATTCTAAAGACTGAACAAATGAGAATTTTGCAATATCTAAATCCCCCCAAGTTTTTTGTTCATTGTGCAATAGGCGAGTATTTTTGGCGTATTCGATAAATTCTTTTACATTATGAACTTTTACAAAACCCAAACAACCTTCACCAATAGTTTTGGCTAATCCAATTAACATTTTTTTCCAGCCTTTCTATTATAATATTTGGCTGCAGGGATAGGATTCGAACCTATGACCTTTTGATTCAGAGTCAAACGTGCTTACCAACTGCACCACCCTGCATTACTTCATATTACCAGAACATAAAATTTTTTGGGGTGACTGAGGGGACTTGAACCCCCAACAAGCCGGGTCACAGCCGACTGCTCTAACCGATTGAGCTACAGCCACCACACTAATTAAATAATTCTTTCTATTGATGGAGGCTTACCACTACCTTCACATGGTATTCCTTCATTATTTTTATGCCCATTTAATATATAACTACTCGGCCAGGCAGTAACTATATCATCATCATCATCATCATCATCATCATCTTTTTGTATGA
>Ga0265293_10010748_pt1 | contig 12700 bp, 12 predicted proteins | sample Munlanlewell138R_FD_192505 | JGI IMG/M metagenome (GOLD analysis project Ga0265293, IMG submission 192505) | Leachate microbial communities from a municipal landfill in Southern Ontario, Canada - Leachate well 138R | ecosystem: Engineered > Solid waste > Landfill > Unclassified | place: Canada... | reverse complement strand
GGATGTTCATCAGGGAAACGGAGTGAGCCTGGACTATCAAGAAGACCTCAACGTCAAGATTCTAGATGCTTATAACAGCGATACCTATCCGGTGTTCGGGGAGTCGGCTCGGGGAAGAGTGGATGTGGATATCCCATTGCAGCCGCAAACCGGTGACGACGAGTACCTGCTGGCGGTGGAACAAGGATTGGAGAAGTTTGAGACGCTGGTCGCCGGGACCAAGCTTCTCATCTACAACGCCGGCACCGACATCTACCGAGAAGATAAGCTGGGAGGGCTCCTGGTTTCTCACCAGGGGGTGAACCGCAGGGACGCCACGGTCACCCGCTTCGCTCGGAAGTTGGGGCTTCCGATGGTGGCTCTGGCCAGTGGCGGCTACTCCCGAACGAGCGCAGCTCTGCTGAGTGATTTTGCGGTATTTTTACTGGAGGGCAGCTAATGCGAGATCTCTTTCCCAAGTCTCAAGCTCTGGTGGGCATGGTTCATGTTCAGGCCTTGCCCGGTACACCTGGAAATACGCTCAGTGTTCAGGAGATTGTGGAGCAGGCTGTAGAGGAGGCCCTTCGACTGGAGGAGGTGGGTTTCCACGGGGTGATCCTGGAAAATATGCACGATCTTCCGTATCTGAATCGGCTCGTCGGACCGGAGATCGTGGCCAGTATGGCTTGTGTTTGTCGAGAAGTGCGCCGTGCCATTTCGGGGGTCCTGGGTATTCAGATTCTGGCCGGGGCAAACCAGGCGGCCCTGGCCGTGGCCCAGGCCGGGGGGGCAGATTTCATCAGGGCCGAAGGGTTTGTCTTTGCCCATGTCGCCGATGAAGGGCTTATGGAGGCCTGCGCGGGGCCTCTCCTGCGCTACCGAAAGCAGATCGGAGCCGACCGAATCAAGATTCTCTGTGACATCAAGAAAAAGCACAGTTCTCACGCCCTGACTCAAGACGTCAGCCTGGCCGAGACTGCCCGGGCTGCAGAGTTTTTCCTGGCCGACGGCGTCATCGTCACTGGGATCTCCACGGGCGCCGAGACGGCCCCCGAGGAACTGGAGGAGGTGGTAGGCTCTACCCGCCTACCGGTGTGGATCGGATCGGGGCTCACTCCCACCAACCTTCACCACTATAAGCAAGCCCACGGTCTGATCGTGGGGAGCTGGCTCAAGCAAGAAGGGGACTGGAAACGGCCCGTGGATCTTGTGCGGGCGAAGGCTTTAGTCTCGAACTGGCAGAGTCTTAACCTTTAAGGGCAAAGTCCGCTGAGACCATCCAGTGATCGGAGGCTTCTTCTGACTTAGGGTGCTTGTGGGCTTGTTCTTCGATCTGGTCTTTGGCCAACTCGGGCGACAGCAAGATCTGATCGATCCTCTTGTAGCCCCACTTTTTAGCCGTTTTTTCCCGGGTCGGATAGGAAACCGTTTCCGGTTCTTCCCGAAAAGCATCCACCAGGCCCCAGCCCTCCTTGTCTTTGCTGGTCAGGATCTCCACCGACTTGGAGTCGGGGGTGTCGTTGAAGTCACCCAGCATGACGTATTTCTGCCCCGGGAAGTTGGCGGTTTCTCTCTTAATGATCTCGCGGGCCGCTGTGGCTTCAGCTTCGCGCATGGAGTCGGAGCGCTCGCCTCCTCGTTTGCTGGCGAAGTGGTTGGCGAAAAACCTTACCGGACCGTACTCGGGAATTTCGATGTCAGCCTGCAAGAGATCGCGCAGGAAGCCTCGAGGTTCCTGGCCCTTGACCGGAAAAACCTCGTCTTTGTGGGAAACCACGTTCTTGATGGGGTGCTTGGAAAGGAGTGCTACGTCGATACCCCGTCCGTCATTCCCCTCGACCAGGACGACGTGAGGGTAGTCGTCGGCCAGGCCGTTGGAGTTGCGGAACTCAGTCAAAATCTCGATGTTTTCAACTTCTTGAAGGGCGATGACGTCGGCTTGACTGGACTCGATGACATCGGCCAGCGCCCGCTCGCTCCCGGGGGATTTTGCAGGGGTACCTTCATCTTTCTTGTCGGGATCGTCGATCTTATCGAAAAGGTTCAAGACGTTGTAAGAGGCAATGCGAAAAGAGGAACGGGCAGCGATGGAGTTCATGAGAGCCATCCTTTCAGGACAACACAGTACTCATTGTTGCTATCAAAATTGTTAAAGGATTGTTTCCAGTACTCTTTTATGCCGTGACCCCGGAAGGGGAGGGGAGGATCTGGGGCTTTTCTTTGGAGACCACCAGGGTGCCGGGTAGGCGCATTCGCTCCTGCAAAATCTCGGCCAGGTACCTGGCGTCGTCTCTGATGCCTCTCAGGAACTGGCTGCGGATGGTCCGGCCATGCTCGTAACCCAGGAAAAAGAGGTTCTCGTGCTCTTTGGTCTCCAGATTAGAAACCTCGGGCTTCTTGCCGTTTAAAATGGGCCATAAGTGGGCCAAGGCCGGCTGGTAGCCGGTACAAAACAGCAAGACCTCAAAGCCTTCGGTATGGCCGTTTTCAAACTCCACCTCCAGCCCTCGAACCTCTTTGATATTCGGGTGAGTGGGCACAATACCCCGATCCAGGAGCGATTTCTGGAACCCCCGGCGCAACCGGGGATTGAGGTTGGGCGGCTTGGGGGCGTTGATCCTGGCGGCTATATGCTCCCAGGCCATGCTGAAAGGGGAGAGCAGGGCCTCTTCGGTGGGAGAAGGCCAGTACTTGATCTTGCTGCGATGGGAGAGGTGGATCTCGTGTCCCATCTTGTGCAGTTCTTCCATCAACTCGCCGGCTGAGAGACGGCTGCCCACGATCAAGATCTTTCCAGTGGGCTTACCCAGGGCGTCACTGATGGTCGTGGGCCAACGATACTGGGCCGAATGCAGTTTGATGACATTGCTCTCCTGGAGTCCGGAGAAATCTGGAATGTAGGGGTTGCAGTAGTAGCCGGTTGCATTGACCAGAACGGTGCAGGAGTACATGCCCTGATCGGTCTCGACCTCATACCCGCTCTCGGTTTTGCTAGCAGACAGCACGGTGACGTTCGTCTTGACCTTGATATTGTGCCGGCTCCGATATTCGGAAAGGTAGCGGGCATACTCGCTCCGGGTGGTGCGGGCAAGCAGCTTACCCAGCGGCACGGGACTACCGGCCAGGGTGTTGTTGACCCAGGGACCGTACTCGGTGGAGTCGGTCATGGAATAGAACGTACTCCCCACCTCCGATGATTTCTCCAGGACCAGATAAGGAAGGTTGCGCTCCGAGAGTTGGTACCCGAGAGAAAGGCCCGCCGGTCCGGCTCCTAGTATTAAAATCGGTATGTTATTCACCGCTACACCCCAGTTTTTAGCCTTGACTTGCTAACATTAGATCGTGAGAAAGTTTGGGTCAAGAGCCAAAAGACCTATCTGGCCAGGAGATCACGAGAAGAAAAAGTAACTTCCACGCCTCCATTCTTTTTGAGGTGAACGGTTTGAACAGGAAACTCGGTATCATCGGTGTGCCCCTCGATCTCGGCGGCAATCATCGTGGTGTTGACATGGGGCCTTACGCCGTGCGGCACGCAGGTCTTATGCAGCGGCTCCGCAAGGCGGGCTTTGAGGTCCGTGATTTTGGGAATATTGAAGTGCCTGTCCGGGGTGAACTGGAGCGAGGAAATCGTAACGCCCGATATTTAAAAGAGATTACCCGGGCTTCGGTCACTCTTTGTGAGCGGGTCAAGAGCATGCTGGAGGCGGGATATACTCCCATCACCGTGGGAGGGGACCATTCGGTAGCCCTGGGAAGCGTGGCCGGTGTGGCCGCTTACCGCCGGGAGCACGATCTGGGGCCCATGGGGCTGATGTGGGTCGACGCCCACGGAGATTTAAACACCCCGGAGTCGTCTCCCAGCGGAAACATCCACGGTATGCCGGCCGCGGTGGCCTTGGGAGAGGGTCCCGAGGAACTCGTAAACCTGGGTTTTGAGGGGGCCAAGGTGGAGATGAAAAATCTAGTCCAGATCGGTTTAAGAGATCTCGACCCTTTCGAGACCTCCCTCTTGAGCAGGGGGATCATCAACTACTACGCCATGAGCGAGATCGATGCTTACGGGGTGCACGACGTGACCATGGCCGGCTTGGAAAAAGCCACCGGCAACTTCACGCATCCGATCCATTTGAGTTTCGATCTCGACGTTTTGGACCCTCGGGAGGCACCCGGCGTGGGTACCCCGGTGGAGGGTGGCCTGACCTATCGGGAAGCCCATCTTCTGGCGGAGCTGTTGGCTTCGGCCCGCCTGCAAGACGGTTCACCGGTGGTAGCCAGCCTGGATTTGGTGGAGGTGAACCCCATCCTGGACCACCGAAACCGCACCGCTGATATGGCCGTGAGCCTGGCCATCTCGATTCTGAAAGAGCGTCCACTGCGTCTCAGACCGCTTCATCAGGATCCGTGAATGATCTGGTAGTCGCGAAAGCCTATCCCTAAGGCGGCACCCCACGCTCCAAGGCCGTCGGCTACCAGACCTGCTGCGTCAACTCCTTTGTGAAGCCCTATTAAGGACGCGGCAGGGATGAGTAGCACGCCCCCGATAACTGAGAGCGCAGCTCGTAGCAGTACGGTCGCCCTCTCTACTTTGGTGGCGCCCAGGGCGTCCGCCGTTTGCAAGCGCTCGTGGCCGTGTCGGTAGCGTCTTTGAAGAATCCATTTCAGGCAAGCTCTGGTAGGGGGGACCTGTTCAAAGACCAGAAACTTTTCGAGCCACGCGGTGGTATACCCCAGAATCTCGGCTCGGCGGAAAAAGACAACATCCTCACCCCCGCTGAAGTTGAAGCTCTCCTCAAAGCGAAGACCGCCCCGGCGAACAATTTCCATCGAGAAAATCACGTTGCCCGTATAGGCGGGGCCACGGATCAAGCCCCGAATTGGTCGTTCTTGTCGAGGGCGAAAAAGACTTGTGAGACGGATCCATTCCGGGGTTCTGCTCCTAAACAGGCTGACCACGGGACCTGTCACGATCTCGGCTCCGGTCACTTGGAGTTGAGAAACCATGTCATTGAGCCACGACTCTGTTACCGTTTCGTCGTCATCAATGAAGGCCAGATGGCTGACACCTTCTTCTAGAGCGGCCTTAAGGGCGCGGTTTCTCGCAAAGACAATACCAGCGCTTGGCTCCCACACGCGGCGAGACAAGAATGGCAATTTCGCAAGCATTGGCTCGACAGTTTCTAGAGCAAGTGGAGTATCATTGTTGTCTACTAACAAAAAAGTGATTTCTACCTGTTGAGGAACCTTTAAGTAGGAGAGTGAGTCCAGGCATTCTGAAAGGTAAAGATAACGCCCCCTTGTTGGTACTGCTAGCATGATTCTCATTGTCCGTGGACCTGCCGATATTCCTCTGAGCCGAACCCTAAGTAGAAGGCGATCGCGCCCAAGCTTATGCTCAGTCGGCAAATCGCATCCACGGTGAACCGCCGAGTACGAAAAGCGCTTATTAGGATCGTAATGATACAAAGAGTGCTGTTGCCTGCTGCGTGGGGAACCGTTCTGAGTAGCGCCGAGGGCAGCACGTGTCGGTCAAGAGTACATCTTGATAGGTTTAGACCGTACCTGAAGCACCTCTTCACTACCCAACGCAAATTGGAGCGAGTGGCCGGCACATACTCGAAAACTCGGGCATCTTCTGACCAGGCCACCTTCTCTCCCTTGACCAAGAGTTCTTCAAAGAACTTTGAATCGGACCCTCCACTGAGTGAGTAGCGGATATCAAACCGAACATTGTTACGCACGACTGGGTCGAGGCGCATGAGAACGTTGTTGGTTGCGGGGAGTTTGCGGCAGGGAAAAGGGAGCCCCTGATACTCGTGGACGAAAGGGATAGCAGACTTAAGTTCTGTTGAAGTCTCAGCCTCAAAAACCCTGGAAACCGGACCGATACCTATACTGCATCCGTATCGGTCGAGAGCTTCATGGAGGGCGACGAGCCAGTTTGGCCTCACGACTTCATCGTCGTCTATGAAGGCTAGGTGAGTTGCACTTTGCGCAATGGCATAGTTAAGAGCACAGTTTCGTGCCGGCACAATACCTCGTTGGGGTTGATGAAGGTAAACAAGATGAGAGGTGCCGTCCCTTCGAAATGATCGCACCAACTCTTTGGCGTCTTGTCCCGGGTTGTTATCCACCACAACGAGCGTGGTTTTGCATTTTAGGGGAGTCTCGAGGTCTGAGAGAGAGCGCAAACAGCGAGCTAGATAAACCGGTCGACCGTAAGTAGCGACAGCAACAACCGTATGCTTGAAATACTTAGGCATTGTTCGATTTGAAAGGTTGGCTCGGTACCTACGAGAATCCTCCAGACTATCGGAGGCTATGTGAGAACATTACGAGAGAAACTGATCGAGAAGCTTGATAGATCGAAGCCTTTTGCCGATGGGGAATTAGTAGCCAATCCAGCCTGTAGGCGGCCAACCTTTGACATTTTTATCGAAACTGAGAATTTGGCGGGCTCTCATGATTTTAGCCGCCTTAGGTACTGCTTAGATTCTATTAAGAACCAAACTTTATCTCCCGAAGAGTCCGCCACAGTGAGTTTGCTCTGTTCAGAAGAGGATGAAGCCAGAGCAAAGGCCATATTGGAGGATTATTCATGGATCGGTCTGTGTGTCTATGAAAAACCTGGCCTTAATCTTCCAACGTGTTATTATTACTGCAAAGCCAAAGCCAGTGAAGTGAGCCAGGCTGACATCATCGTCTTTTTGGATTCCGACTGTGTGTACGAGAGTAAGACAGTCGAGGCATTGGTCGAAGCTTTTCAAACCTATCCCGAACTCAATGTCGCCACCGGTCAAGCCCAGGTTGCCAGAAACTCAGTCTATGGAATGGCCATGCACCTGTCTTTCGTTTTTCCACAATGGGTTGAATATTTCGAGATCTTTCAATATCCTGGAAGAGGCTATATAGCAAACTGCGTAGCCTTTCGGCGAGAGGTGCTGAGAGCAAACCCCATTGTCTACGAACTTCCTCACTATCGCCAGGGTTGCGTGGCGCACACAAAGGCCCTTCGAAAAGCGGGTGAGACTATCGCTGTCATATCGGCTGCAAAGGCTACCCATCCCCACGTCGATCCCTCCGAGTTCTTCAGCAGGTTCTTCAGAAACGGTGAAGACCAGTATCTTTATTGGCTTCGTGACAACGATCTGCTTGACTCACCTCTTACAGTCAAATTCCGCGTCGTCTTGAGTTCAATAGTCTTTCGGCTCCGTACATTAGGTAGCAAGATTATCAGGCTACTGCTCGATTCGCCTCGAGAGATTGGTCTAGTTTCATTGTCCATCCCAATCTGTGCATGCGCTGAAGTTACCGTTTTCAGTGGTATTTTGGTGTCTTTCTTACGGCAACATTGGGGACCCAGTACCAAGGCCTGGTCTTCTCAAGAATCCAGACTACCCTCGAGTTAGAGGGTGTTGATGATTATGCAATATTTCAGCTTTCGGTTACAGAACCAGTCCACAGCAGTATGCCACAATTGGGACCTTAAGGAGTCCCTGAGTCATGCAGATCAAAACCCCTTCCCAATCGGAGCAAACCTTCTCGGCCCGGGGCCGCAAATACCACGGCCCCGAGGACGGCCGGTCCCGGCCCGCTAAGTCCCTCCTGAAGAAGGCCGCCAATGCTGTCCTGGGTCTGGCTTATAAGGTGGACATCCAGGGGGCGGAGCATCTTCCGGCCGAAGGCCGTCACGTTTATGCCCCCAATCACCCGGGTTATTTCGACCCCCTGGTCCTCTCCAGGGTGACCGGTGATACGGACCTTCGCTTTATGGCCGCGATCGAAAATTTTGCCAACCCTCTTACCGCCAGGGTCAATGAATGGGCGGGAGCCTTTCCGGTGGATCGCAAAGATCCCCATCCGCAAACCATGAAGCACGCTGAGGATCTGATCAAGGAAGGTGCTAATCTAGGGATTTTTCCCGAGGGCAGGGGTCCTGAAACGGTTGGTGTTCTGGGGGCGATCAAGCCGGGAGCGGCGTTGTTTGCCGTGAAAGGCGAGGCCGACTCCATCGTCCCCATGGCTTTTCATTACCGGGAAGGAGAGCCCACCTCCTCGGACTCCAAGAAGAAGAGTCTCTTGAAGTCGGCTCTGGCAGCCGGCGGAGCGGCTATCGCCGGGGCCCTGGGAGGAGCGGTGGGATTGGCGGCTGCGGCCATCGGTGTAGGAGCGGCGGCCGGCTCGGCCCTGGGGGCCCGGGTGGTGCGTCAGTTTGTCGAGAATCCAAATCCCAGAACCCCCTTTCCGAAGCTCATCGGAGGCGCCCTGGGAGGGCTGGCCGGAGGAGCGGTGGGAGTGGCCGGGTTACTGGCCCTGGCAGGTTCTGCTCCACTGGCGGTGGCAGCCGGCTCGGTGGGTCTGGCCGCGGGCGTGGGTACCTACCTGTGGGACCAGTGGTCCCAGGGACGCGACGTTGTTCAGGTCAGCGTAGCCCCGGCTCTCGAGGTGGGAGAGTACTCTCAGGGGAAAGGCCAAAGAGAGGCCGTGGCGGATCTTACCGAAGCTCTCCACCGGTCCATTGGAGGCGAACTGGAGAAGCTCAGTGAGATCCCTTACGATCACGACGCCCCCAAGATCCGTTAAGACAACTGCCCCTTTCCTGTGAGGAGATCTGCCCTCGGTAAAGAAACGCGAGGGGTGATCAAAGAACCATTATTCGTTGAGGCGAAGCTCGAGCCCCGGGTATGGGGTGGCCGCCGTCTGGCTGGAGCGTTTGGTCGTGAACTACCAGATGGTCCCGTGGGGGAGAGCTGGGAGATCCACGGCGACCTTCGGGTGATCGGTCTAGACCGTACCCTGGACCAATTGGTGGAGGAGTTGGGGAGCGCCTTGGTGGGTACCCGAGTGGATAGCTCGGCAGGGTTTCCTCTCCTGACCAAGTGGCTGGATTGCCAGGCCTGGTTGTCGGTCCAGGTTCACCCGGACGATGATTTGGCCCGAGAGTTCACAGGTGATCCCCGAGCTCGAGGCAAGACCGAAGCCTGGTACGTGCATCAGGCTGGCGATGAGGCCGAACTCATCCACGGTCTGGCGGCAGATGTGGAGGCCGAGCAACTCCGGATGGCCCGGGGAGAGGCAATTCTTCCTCTGCTCTCCAGATTTGTACCCCGGGCAGGCCAGCTTCTGTTTACCCCGGCAGGCCAGGTTCACGCCCTGGGTCCGGGGACCTTGATCTACGAAGTTCAGCAGAGTTGCGATCTGACTTATCGATTCTATGATTGGGGAAGAGACCGGGAACTCCATCTGGAGAAAGCCGTTGATTGTGTCTTGCGCAGCGAACTGGTGAGTTCTACGATTTCCGAACGGAGCCTGAGCTGTCCTTATTTTTGCATGGAGTTGGTAGAAGGGCCTCTCAAATGGGAGGTGCCCCCCGAATCGTTTCAGATTCTGGCCGCTACGGTAGATTCGGAATTAGAATGGAGTGGTGGTTCCACCTTGCTTCGGGCAGGGCAGTCGGTGCTCTTGCCGGCCGGGCTGGGGCAAGTTGAAGCAGAGGGGAAATTTTTGAAAGTAGGTATTCCATGATTGTCGTCATAATGGCAGGAGGCGCCGGCACGCGCTTCTGGCCTTTGAGCACCGAGGAGCGACCCAAGCAATTTCTAGCCCTCACCGGTGACCGAACCTTGCTGCAGATGAGCTACGACCGGGTCGTGGAGTTAGCAGGTCCGAAAAAGATCTTTGTGCTAACCAGCGAGGCGTATGTAGACCTCGTGCGAGAGCAGTTGCCGGAATTGCCGGCTCGTAACATCGTGGGGGAGCCCTGCCGCCGAGATACCGCCGCTGCCGTGGCTCTGGCTTCGCTGCTGGTAGAGAACCGCTTTCCTGGAGAAACCATGGTGGTATTGACCGCCGATCACGTGATCGAGCCGATCGAGGACTTTCATCTGGCCTTGAGAGAAGCTGCTGATGGTTGCGGGGAGGGGCGGCTGTACACCCTGGGAATCAAGCCCACCTTTGCGGCTACCCAGTTTGGGTATCTGGAAATGGGAGAGGAACTGGAAGTGGGTGATCTACCCCATTTTCAGTTGAGCCGTTTCAAAGAAAAACCCGATGCTCAGACCGCGGAGTCTTTCCTTGAAGCCGGCAACTTTTACTGGAACAGCGGGATGTTCGTGTGGCGCACCGAGGACATCCTGGCCGAATTCCAGACCCACTTACCTCGTCATCTCGAACTTCTCCAACCGGTCATTGAAAAGCTCGGATCTCAGGATTTCAAGCAGGCATTTGCCCAACTCGAGCCGATCTCCGTGGATTTTGCCATTCTAGAGAAAGCCGGCAACATCGGAGCCGTCATTCCCCGTATCGAGTGGGACGACGTGGGAGGGTGGCTGGCCACCCAGCGCTACCTTCCCACCGACGACCATGGCAACGCCCTGCGCGGTCCGGTCCTTTGCGAGGGAGGGAAAAACAACACCGTTTTCGTGGAAGATAAGACCGAAGAGGTCTTGCTTCTAGGAGTTAAGGATCTTGTGGTGGTACGCTCGGGTGGAAGAACTCTGGTTGCCCACAAGGACAGCTTGGATGAGCTCAAGCCTGCTTTGGCCAGGTTGCACGAGCAGGCTCCAGTTGCTACTTATCCTTGAAGCCGGACATGTGCTGTCGAGCTTGCTCGGTTAGAAACGAGCCAACGGCCTCGGCCCCCAGGGTGTCGGGCAGTTTACTCCAGAGCAGCCTCTTGGTTTGCTGATAGGCCTCTCGGGGTAGTTCCGCAAGCTGCTCGGCGATCTTCAAAGCCATGGGCATGAGCGCACTCTCCGGTGCGCTGTGGTGGAGAAAACCTACTTGAAGCGCCTCTTCCCAGCTATAGAGCCTGCCGAACAGAACTGCTTCGACCAGACGTTTGGGATCCAGCCGCTGACGAGCCAGTTCCACCACAAAACTGGGAAGCGGCATGCCCACGGACACCTCGCTGAGACCGACTTTGATCTCTTGCTGAATGCCAATGGTCACATCGCAGCATAGACTCAAGACCGCCCCCCCGGCGATGGCGTGACCGTTGAGGACCGCTACCACGGGGCAGGGATAGTCCAGGATTTTCTTGAGCACGCTATAGAAGAGGTCTAACAGGTTTTCCAGCTCTTGCGGACTCAGCGTGGGCATCCGTTTTAGGTCGAGTCCGGCCGAAAAGCACTTGCCTCCACCGGTCAAAATGAGCGCCCGGGAGCCTCGATTTTCATCCAGCGCCTGAGCGAGTCGCCCCAGAGAGTCTTCATTCAAGAGGTTGACCTTGCCGTCGTCGAAAGTGAGAAGCGCGAGCTCTCCGTGTTGTTCCGTTATGATCATGGTTTTATCCCTAGAAATTGCTTGACTCGCTCCCACCAACTGAGCCTTGGAGAGTCCACACTCACCAGACCGGCAGTTTCATCGAGCTTTCCCTCGAGCTTCCATTCGCGTTCAGCGTGACAAAAGTCGCAGTAAGCCCGCTCGGCGCGCCCATCGAATTCACGATGAGGCGATTTGGTGAATGTTCCGCACGAATAGCAGCGAGGCATACTCCAGCCTTCCAGCCCGGAGGCCGAAATGCTTTTTTTGCATGCTATCCGCGAGGGTTGCCGCCGGCGGTTTGCAGGGCGGATTGGTAGGTCGACCAATGGCTGCCCTTGCCGGAGGAGACGGCCCAGGCACAGGTCAGGGCCTGGGCTTTCCAGTCGGTCCAGTTTTCGCTAACCCCCTCCCAGGCCTGGGGATTCGCCTGTTTAGCCTGGGGCATCATGGACTGAAAGGTGGGCTGGATGAACTGGAACATGCCCTTCGAGGGGGTTCCCTTCTTGGCGTTGCTGTCCCAATTGTTGGCGATGTCTCCGGTGTTGAAATTCGATTCCCGGCGGGCGATCTCACTCAAGAGAGTCGGGTTGACGCCGTAGGCGGAAGCCGCGAATTGCAAAAACTCGTTGACCTCCTGGCTGCTGGCGCTTTGCCCGGCTCCAGCTTCGTTTGCCCCGCTCGCGGGCGCCCCGCCCCCGGCCGGAGCTCCACCGCCGGCGGGTGCACCACCCTCGGCTGGGGCCCCACCGCCTGCAGGAGATCCTCCCCCGGGCGGTGCCTCACCTCCGGAGGGGGCTCCTGAACCGGAAGGTGAGCCACCCCCGGAGGGTGCGCCGCCTCCCGAAGAGTCGCCACTGGGGGGCACTGCTCCGCCCTCATCGACCGGAGGGGTGGTACCACCATTTTCAGTACCGGAGTTAGCGGGCGGGTTCTTGAGAGCTTCGATCTCTTTCTTGAGTTTCTCAATTTCTTCTTTATCGCCGCGTTTCTCAGCGTCTTTTAGCTGCGATTCCAGGGTGTCCAGTTTCTGTTGAATCTCCGGCGGATATTTTTTCGATTCATCTTTCTTGGTGGAGTCGGACTTGTCCACGCCCTTTTCATCGAACGACTTGGATAGCGCGTCGAGATCGGGAAGGGACCGCGCCTCCTTCTCCTTGACTTCTTTGGAAGCAGTGAAGCGGTCGCTATCGCTTCTGGCAGCCCTAGTCTCTTTAGGCTTGTCGACTTGACTCTCCCTGGCCACCGGTTTGACCGGAGCCTCACTTTTCACGGAAGCGGTCTTCTTGATCATTCGAAACTCCTCACACGATATCTCTTAAAGTAAGGGTAGCTCTTCGAGGGCTTCCTTTGTAGGAGCATTTCTTTTCAGCCAAGTTGACTTTGTTAACGAATCGTTAGCAGGGTATTACGGTTTTGATCCCTTTTTCTAAGCCGGACTGTCCGAGGCCGGTAGAACTGC
>Ga0265293_10010747_pt1 | contig 12703 bp, 10 predicted proteins | sample Munlanlewell138R_FD_192505 | JGI IMG/M metagenome (GOLD analysis project Ga0265293, IMG submission 192505) | Leachate microbial communities from a municipal landfill in Southern Ontario, Canada - Leachate well 138R | ecosystem: Engineered > Solid waste > Landfill > Unclassified | place: Canada... | reverse complement strand
TGACCGTTACGCGCAGGGCGCATTGTGTAATGCAGGGCCGGCTTGCTTTGGGTGACGCGTTCGTGGCCAATGCCCGGGTGGCAGGTTTCGGCCGGGTGCTGCGGGCTGAGGGTATAGCCGATGTCGGCGCCGATTTCTTTCAAGATGGCCTGGGCGTGTGTGAAACCGGTATTGGCGGCAGGTACACCCGCGTAAATAGCCGTCTGGATCAGGATTTCTTTCAGTTCGTCAGGGGTGAGGCGGGTTTCGGGACTGCCTCCAATCAAGGCGGCGCGTACGTGCAGCTCGAATTCTTCCCAGCGGCCCAGTGCCATGGTGATGGCCAGGACCATGGCCCGGCGGGTCTTTTTGTCCAGCCCGGGGCGGCCCCAGATTTCGTTCCAGGCAAAGCGGGTGATCAGTTCCTGAAAGTCGGCATTGAAGTTGGTGGCACGGTCGAGAGAACGATCAACCCAGGCATCGCCCAGGATTTCCCGGCGGTTCTTCAGACCGCGTTCGAAGTCGTGATTGGTGGCATCAAAAGTCATGGTGATTTCCGTGTTGGTGTTATGTTCAGGGGCAGTATGCGGTCAGATGGGCGCGAGCGACTGTTGCAGTTGTGAAATGAGTTTTTCGGCAATGGCATGACCGCAACGGGTGGCGACAACAGGGTCAAACAGGGCATCGATCTGGTTCATGTCAAGCTGGTTGCGCAGGCTGTCGTCATCCGCGATGGCCTGACGAACCACGTTGGATAAATGGGTTTTTTCTGCAACAGCCCTTGCCGTTAGTGTTTCCATCAGGTGGTGTGCTGCCGGCCTGCCGATGGCTTGGGCCAGATAGATGGAAACGGCTTCGGCAAAGATCAGGCCGTGCAGGCTGTCAATGTTTTGGCGCATGCGTGCCGTATCGATGACCAGACCGCTCATGGCCTCGAGCAGGGCGGTCAGTGCCCCGTGAGCGCTCATGAACAGGCCTGGCCACTCGGCCAGCTCGGCCTGCCAGTTGCCCAGGCCGCGTTCGTGTTGCTGGCCCATGGTGGCCAGCAGGCCGGCGGCGCGATGGGGCGAGCGTGCGGCGGCAGCCAGCGCAATCATTGACGATACGGGGTTACGCTTGTGCGGCATGGCCGTAGAACCACCACGCCCCTGACCGGATGGTTCGGCCAGTTCGGCAATTTCACCTTGCGCCATCAGGCTCAGATCGGTGGCGATTTTACCCAGGCTGCCGGTAAGAACGGCCACCTCAAGACCCAGGCGAACCCAGTCATCGCGCTGCGTGTGCCAGTTGCCATCGGTAACGGCCAGACCCAGATCGGCTGCGACGCGGCGAGCCACGGCCGGCCCGTGTTTGCCCATGACGGCCAGCGTGCCTACGGCGCCAGCCAGTTGCAGTTGCAGAGCGTTGCGCGCAAGGGCATTGAGCTGGTTTTTGCTGCGCACCAGTGGTGCGGCCCAATTGGCAAACTTGAACCCCAGGCTGGTGACCTGTGCGGGCTGCATCAGTGTGCGTGCCAGTACCGGTGTTTCAAGGTGGTGCCGTGCCAGGGTCAGCAGTTGGTGGCACAGGGCATCAAGCGTTCTGTCGATAAGGTTAAGGGCTTGCCGGGTGACAAGAACCGTACCGGTATCGATGACATCCTGGCTGGTGCTGCCCCAGTGCACTTTGCTGGCGGCTTCGGCATCTGTGGCGGCGACCGCCTGGGTCAGCGCTTTCACCAGGGGAATCGCCATACTGCCTGCGCGTCGCGCGGCCGTGATGATGGCATCGGTGTCGTACAAGCTGGCCTGGCAATGCTGCTGTATCTGTTGGGCTGAGCCAGCAGGAATTAACCCTTCAGCCGCCTGGGCCCGCGCCAGCGCGGCTTCAAAGTCAAGCATGGCCTGGATGACGGCATCATCGTCGAAAGTACGAATAATTTCAGTGGTTGTCAGGAAACTGTCAAAAATAGGTACGCTCACGTCGGCTCCGGAAATAAACAGGGGCCACCCGCAAAGATGGCCCCGATATTGTAGCGTTGCTGTTTGTGTCAGTTTTGCAGGCGCGGCTCGTCAGACCCCACGCGGGCCGGCCGCCCGTGCTTGCCCACACCCGTGTTCAAAACGCCGATTGCGACTTCAAGATTCTCGGCCTCGGCCGACAATGTGCGTACCGTGTGCCCGAGATCCTGGACCATTGCGGCGTTCTGGGAAGTGACGGTTTCCATCAGTGAAACCGCCTGATTGATTTCGGTCAGACCTGTAGTTTGTTCTTCTGAAGCCGTTGAAATTTCGCCCATTACGTCGGTAACGCGGCGCACCGAGTTAACGATGTCTTCCATGGTGGCACCGGCGCGGGCCACTTGTTCAGAGCCTGCTGAAATGCGGGCATTGGATTCATCGATAAGATTCTTGACTTCTTTGGCCGCTTGCGAGCTTTTCAGTGCCAGGTTGCGTACTTCACCGGCCACTACGGCAAAGCTTTTGCCCGCCTCGCCGGCACGCGCTGATTCCACAGCGGCGTTGAGCGCCAGAATGTTGGTCTGGAACGCAATGCCTTCAATCAGCGTCACGATGTCTGAAATTTTGCCCGAGCTTTCCTTGATGCCGTCCATGGTCTTGACGACGTCGTGTACCACCTCGCCGCCGCGCTGGGCGATATGCATGCTTTCGTCGGCCAGGCGATTGGCCAGGTGGGCATTGTCGGTGTTTTGCTTGACGGTTACCGTCAGTTCTTCCATGGCCGCAGCGGTTTCCTGCAACGACGCGGCATTGTCGTCAGTGCGGGCTGACAGGTGGGTGTTGTTGGCGTAAAGCACCTGGGCGGTATGGTGTGTTGCGTGAACACCGACCTCGACGTCGTTGGCAATTGAAATCAGGCTTTTACGCATGATGTCGAGGTAAAAATTCAGGTTGTTGACTTCAGCGCTTTCGCCTTCATGCAGTTCCAGTGTCAGGTTGCCGGCGGAAATCTGTCGTGCGACACGCGCGGCGTCGTCGAGTGATGAAATGACACGCTGCGCCACAACCCAGCCGTAGCCCAGCATGCCGGCGGTCAGCAGACCGATGGCAGGCCAGGCAACCCAGGCCTGACTGGCCGGTACGCCACCCGTGGCCGCATACCAGGCACCCACGGCAATGGCGCCGGAACCCAGGGCCGCCATGCGCAGCAAACTGGCGCGAAGCGTGTTCTGGAAGGGCATGCCAATGTAGTCAATCAGGCGCCGCCAGCCCGCACGAACCACCTGACCGCCCTTGACGGTGTAGCCACGCACGCGTCCGGCATTGATTTCGGCGTAGAACGCTTCAGCGGCTTCGATTTGCTCGCGCGAGGGTTTGACCCGTACCGAGGCCAGACAGGTGACCTTGCCATCTTCAACTACCGGGTAAGCGTTGGCCAGCACCCAGTAGTAGCCACCGTCTTTAGTGCGGTTCTTGACTACGCCAAGCCAGGGCTTACCTTCTTTCAGGGTGTCCCACAAATCGGCAAAGGCTTCGGGCGGCATGTCGGGATGCCGGATGAGATTATGTGGCTTGCCCAGCAACTCGTCGCGGGAGTAGCCGCTGACCTCGATGAAGGCCGGGTTCGCATAGATGATTTTGCCCTTCATGTCGGTTTTCGAGATGAGGTATTGGTCTTCGCGAACAACGGTTTCGATGTTGGTTACGGGCAGATTCTTGCGCATTGGGCTAGCCGTGATCCTGTTGGTTTGGTTCTAATCAGCCCGCAGTTATACCTGACAGGGGCGGGGGACGCAATTGCAGGTGGTGCTTGCATCCCTTATTTTTGCTGCTATATGCGCTATGGGATTAAGCATATTACCAATAGTTGTTTGTGTTCATGTGTTTATTTGTTGCCGCAGACGTGCGCAAATTTGGCCAGCCCGGCTTTTGCGAATTGTTCGATATTTCATCTGCATCCACACTGGTCACGTTCTATTTGAGATCGCGAAAAGGGGGAAGCATGAAAACGATTCCAGGCAAAAGCCGGCAAACCGGTCAGGGCATGACTGAATACATTGTGGTGGTTGCCCTGGTTGCCGTGGCGGCCATCGCCGTATATCAAACGTTTGGTCAGGTTGTGCGCTCACAGACGGCGGCCATGGCCAAAGAGCTTGCCGGCGAAGACGGCACGGCCGAATCGCAAATGGCACAAACAGCCGCCCAGGCGGCAGCCGCACAGACCGCTGCAAAAACCTTGAAGTCATTTACCGGCAATGCCGGGGCAGGTCAGTAGCCGTGGCAGACTGCAGCGGCATCTTCCGATGGCAGCGGCGTCAGCGTGGCCAGGCCATGGCGCTTGGGCTGCTGCTGGCTGGTCTTATGGCACTGGTCATGGTGCGCTACTTCGGTACAGGTCAGATGGTTGGTGCACGTGCGGTTCAAACACATGCCCTTGATGCCGCAGCGTACAGTGGGGCACTGGTTCAGGCCCGGGCCTTCAATACCGCTGCTTTTATCAACCGCGCCCATGTGGGTCACCAGGTTGCCATGGCGCATCTGGTGACCCTGGGTTCATGGGCCCTTTTTGGCGGTAACGAGGCCGGGCGCCTGCTGCAAGGCAACCCGCCAGCCTACCTGATAGCCATGATGTTCGGGCCGTCGCATGGTGCGGCGTATGCTGCTGCGGCAATGGCTTCCGGCAGGCAAAACGACGCACAGGCCTGGGGTGTGTTGACGCGTAATTATGCCGAACATGACAGGGTGGTTCATGACACCTTGCAGCAGGCGCAGCATCGCATGATCAGTACGCTTGCGTCTGTTCGTGACGCGGCCATGCGCCAGGTGCTTGATGCTGGCTACCCGGATAAAAACTATACCCTCGAGATCATTGACGATGAACTTGAGGGCTATCTTTCTTTTCATCGCGGGGCCGCGCTGGTTCAACTGGTGGCGCAGGCAACCGCACATTTTGATTTCCTTGCTCCGCGCGACCATACCGCGCGAAATTCATGGATGGTGAATCCACGTTGTCCGCATTTGCGCCACGAATTGCGCCGGCGTGGCCGTACACGATTGACCCCGCAGGGCACCTGGGAGTCCACCGATACGCAGTCCTATCACGCACTTCGCTCTAACAAGTGGATCGGTTGTTATTTTCGGGAATATGCCATGGGTTGGGGCTGGATTTCGGGGCTTGAGTCCCCGTCTGCCGACATGCCCCACGTTGACGCGCCGCCTGAAAATTTCAGTGCCCAGGATTTCTGGAAATGGGCCCAGACATCAACAGACTGGAACTTGTTGTCTGGTTTGGCCAACCCCCTGGCAAACTCGTATGCCGTTGCGACGCGTCCGTTGTGGCCGGCGCGTGGTTTGCCTGCTTATTACGATGTCAGGCAGGCGGGCGCATCGAATCCCTTGCGTTTCGCGGTGCGATTGCGTCGCTCTGCACCCACCGGTGAAACTATCGTTACCCATAGCACGGCAGAAACGTTTTTTCAGCGCCCGCGTGTGCGTACAGATCTGCGTACAGAACACCAAAGCCTGTTCAACCCGTATTGGCAGGCCCGTGTTGCCGCAAGTCCGGTCTGGCGATTTGTTGCGATGGGGGTGCCATGAAAAATGACCGTGCATTGCGTTGTTGGCCTCAGCCATGCCGTTGTCGCGGCCAGGCGCTGGCCGAAGGTGTGGTGATTCTGCTGGCCCTGATCGGGTTGTGGATTTGCGCCACCTGGTTGTTCCGTTTGCAGGATATGGCTCTGCAGACTACGCATGCAGCACGTTTTTCGGCATTTTCCGCCGCGCGGGGTGATGACGTCACCCACATTGAGCACAAGGTTCGACAGCACTTCTTTCGAGGGCCTGCCCATCAATGGCGCACGCTGCCCGGAAGGCAGTGGTTGTCAGCCGCTCGCGATGAGGTTGTGACAACGCGTCAGGTCTGGCCGTTGCCCGATTTTTCTGGCCAGCCCGGCGCCGGGGCGCCTGGCGTCAGGCCGCTGCTTGCTGACTGGTCGGTGTCAGACAACCGTATGGTGACCGGTCAGGTTGCCGTTCAGCCCCGGCCGTTGCCGGCTGGCATTGCGCCGCTGCTGGTGCGACGGCAAAGCATTCTTGTCGGGGCCGGTCACGGCAAACACGACGGTGACGTGCTGCACCGCCTTGGCCAGTCGTCAACGGGGTGGGCCAGCAGTGCGAATGCATCGCGGGCCTCTGGCCAGGCGCTGGCCGGTGTGCTGCAACCGCTGGATGCGGGTTGGGGGCGAGCCAATGTCCGGTTTGACTGGCTGGATCCGTGGTCAGGTGAAGTTCCCGGGCGTTATCTGCAACCACCTGTCGGGGGGTACCAATGAGACTTGCCAGAAATTGCGCAATGGTCATTTTTTTGTTCATTGCCCTTATCTCGTCCAGCCCTGCCAGGGCAGGTACGCAAATTCTGCACACCTTTGCCGCGCTGGCCAAGGGCGACCTGAGATGGGGGGCGCTAGAGCAGACATCAATTGGTGGCCAGCCCTTGTATTGGCGGGCTTTTGAAAGTCCTGAAAATCTGATGGTGGTTGCCGCAGGCCTGAGCGAGTTTGCCGGCGTTTTCCAGCGAGCCCTGATGATTCAGGGCAAGGTGGTGTTGTCGGGCGTGATCAAGGGGCAACATTGGGTCGCCGAGCTGACACCACTGGATTCCGGGGTTCGCGGCGTGGTCTCCATGCTGTATTTGACTGCCCGTGTGGCGCCTGCTCCGTTTCCCGACGAACTGGCCTGGCTGGGTGATCTGGCGCAAGAACATTTTGCGCATTCTGAAAAATCGTTCGGACACACCACAACACAACGTGTTTACAGCACTACACAGGATGCGGCTTCTTTCATGACGGGCCTGCAACGTCAGTTCAAGGCGCGCGGCTGGTCGCGTGCCGCAGGCCCGGGCCCGGACGGGTTCAGTCATTGGCAGCGTGGGGCACAGTCTGTGGCGACCTTCACCCATAACGTGGGTGATCGCACCACGTTATTACTTCACTGGACGGCTTCAGAACCGTCTGCGCAAAAGGATTGATATGACGCCCGTTGCCCGACGTTTTCCGGTATCCCGACGTTCATTGCTGACCTGGCTGATTGCCCTGATTGCCGGCGTGCTGGCCGCCCTTGCAGCGCGACAGCATTTAAACCAGAAAGTGCGCCAGCTTGAGGCTGACGCCGCTGTGCCCATGGTCAGTCGTATTGTGGCGGCGTTTGATTTGCCGGCCGGCACCCGACTGGAGTCTGTGCATCTGGCCACACGTAATTACCCCGGTTCCCTGGTGTCCAGCGATACGCTGGCTCCAGAGCATTTTCAGTCACTGCTGGGGCAGCAACTGAGGTCTTCGCTCAAAGGGGGCGATCTTATCGTGTCAGCACATACCCGTCAGACCGGGCATGTGCCGTTTTCAAGTCAGCTGGGGCAGGGGCGTCGCGCGATCACCATGCCTGTGGACGCGATCAACGCTGTGGCGGGCTTGCTCAAGCCTGGAGATCTGATTGACTTGTATGTGTCATTTGATTATCAACGTCGACGCGTTACAGCACCGTTGTTGCAAGGCGTTCTGATACTGGCAACAGGCCTTAATACGGCCCTTTCCGTCGAGGATGCCGCTGCTGGTGGATTGCCGGTCAATGGTGGGTATGCCACAGTGACCCTGGATACCTCGCCTGAAGATGCGGTCAAGCTGGTGGCTGCGCGTCAGGGCGGTGTGATTACTTCAGTGCTGCGACGCCCCGATGATGACGAGGCCTCGCGCAAGGCTGTGCGTGGCGATCTGGCCAGTTTGCTGGGTGTCGCCCGACCTGCGCCTGACACGACCCCGCGTCGTGCTCCGGTTATTTATGGCAGTACCGCAAAAGTGACCTTGCCCCGTCTTGCCCCCTCAGCGCGCGGGCCACGTCAGGACAGTGGTGTTTTCGACTTGCCTGACGCACCTGCACTGGTCAGCCGTTCGGGCACCGCCGATAACTCTTTTGCAGGCAATCACCTTGAGGCATTTGCCGACGAACCTGTTGACGGTCTGGTGACCGACGAGGAAAGCCGATGATTCATCTGATTGAGGTTAACCCAGCCCTGTGGGTCCGGCGTGTGCTGATGTTCTGGCCCTGTTTGATGGCATTCGGCTGTGCCGGCCTGCCCGAAGCGGTTTGCGCCCAAACCGAGCAGTTGCTGCAAATGCAGGCCGGCGAGGTCAGGGTTCTGGCCATTCCTGATGTAGCCCGTGTTGCCGTTGGTGACGGCCATGTTGTCAATGCAATCACTACCGAAGAAAAAGAGGTAATTGTTTTTGCCCGTAACGAAGGTTCAAGTGCGCTGCAAATCTGGTCTTCCCAGGGGCTGCGTCATCGTTATCAGGTCGAGGTGGCGCCAGAGGGTGCCCGCCAGACCCAGGCGGAACTTAAAGCCGTTCTTGGACGTATCCCCAATGCGCAGGTCTCGGTCGTTGGTGACAAGTTGCTGGTTGAAGGCAGCAACCTGTCAGACAGTGATCGCAAGCGGGTCGAGGCCTTGACCCGCCGTTACCCGCAACTGGTCGATTTCACCAGTGTGATTGGCTGGGATCGTATGGTGTTGCTGGATGTCCAGGTGGTTGAGGTGCCTACCAGCCAATTGCAGGAACTTGGGGTGCGCTGGGATACCGAAACCACGGGTGGTCTGGGTGCCGGAGTGGCCTGGGAAGGGGCTTCGCGCGGTATTGAGATTCGTCCGGCTGAAGCACCGCTGGCCATGGCGTTTCCAGCCGGCATTGCCGCCGGATATTTCGGGGCAAACGCCTTGTTGTCAGCCAAGATCCGGTTACTGGCGCAGACTGGCGATGCCGTGGTGCTTGCCCAGCCGCAATTGTTGGCCCGCAGTGGTGCAACGGCCGAGTTTCTGGCCGGGGGCGAGGTTCCGTACTCAACTGTCGATGCCAACGGCAATACCAATACTTCGTTCAAGCCTTACGGGGTGTCGCTCAAGATCACGCCGCAGGTCGAGGCCAACGGGGCGATACGGTCACGTCTCGAGGTTGAAGTCAGCTCTATCGACACGGCGTTGTCGATTCCGACCGGACCATCCCTTAAAACCCGGCGTGCAGCAACTGAATTTAATGTGTTGTCGGGGCAAACATTGGTTCTTGCAGGTTTTATTTCGCGTGAGCTGTCGTCTAACGTCAGCAAGGTGCCGGGTCTGGGTGATATTCCTGTGCTGGGCGAGCTGTTCAAATCCGAGCGTTTTCAGCGTCAGGAAACCGAACTGGCGATTTTTGTGACGCCAGTAGTCGTGGATGCAAGCAATCCCCATCTGGATGACCGGGTCCGGCGCAGCGATGCCGTGCTTGGCGCCGCGTTTCCGACCCCACCCATGCTCAATACCCCGGTCCAGCCTGCAGCCGCAGTGCCGGGGCCTGTCAGCAATGTTACCGGGCAACGATGGCAGCCGTTTGAGGGTTCGGGCTCGCAATGGGCATCGTCCGACACCGGGCCTGTAGACCTTGAAGGAGTGCGCTGATGTTGAAGCTGACAGTTCAGTATGAAGACGGGCAGTCGTTTTGCGAAAGATATGGCTTGCCGCTGGACATCGGGCGTGATTCGGCCAGCGGCTTGTGCATACGCGCCTGGCGAGTGGCCCGTCGCCATGCCCGTATCACCACAAGATCCGGCAAACTGTTCTTCGAAGATCACGGCTCCTTGCTGGGGACAACGTTGAATGGACGTCGGGTATTGCAGCATTCGCCTTTGCAAGAGGGTGACGAACTGGTGATTGGACCTTGCCTGATCAGGGTTGACGGTTTTTCGGAGCAGGGGCAGGGTCAGACAGACACGGAACTGCAGTGCAAAAGTGCTGCCTTTGCGGGTCTGAACGCGTCGGATGCTGAAGAAGGTCGCGACGAATGCGCGGTAGCGATGGCTATGCCTGCGGCGGCTCCATTGCCCGCTTCAGTTCCTGGCCGTGGTCATGACACCGTCGTGATGCCCGACGAGGTGTCGCGTGCTGCCTGGCTGGCGTTGCGTGTGCGGTTTCATCAGGCGTTGATAAAGGCGCTTGACCTTCGCCGTCGGGATATCGCATCCCTGAGTGATGAAGGGCTGCGTACTGAAGCTTTGCATGTGCTTGAAGGTCTGGTCCAGGCCGATACGGCGCTGGAGCCTTCAATTGACCGTGAGCAGCTTATTCAGGATGTGGTGGACGAGGCTGTGGGTCTGGGGCCGCTGGAGCCTTTGCTGGCTGATACGGCCATTACCGAAATCATGGTGAACCGGTTTGACGAGATCTACATAGAGTCGGCGGGCAGGTTGCAACGTCACGATGCCATGTTCAGCAGTGAGCAAGCCGTGCTTGAAATCATCGATCGAATTGTGGCCCCACTGGGCAGGCGGGTTGATGAGAGTTCGCCGATGGTGGATGCCCGCCTGAAGGATGGCTCCCGGGTTAACGCCGTGATTGCTCCGGTGGCGTTACGTGGTGCCAGCCTTACCATCCGAAAGTTTCCGGTCCGAAGGCCGGGTATGGCCGATTTGCTTGAGGTGGGGGCACTTGATGTTCATATGGCCGGTTTTCTGGCGGCTTGTGTGGCCCAGCGCAAGAATATTCTGGTGTCCGGTGGAACGGGGTCGGGCAAGACGACGTTGCTCAACATCTTGTCCAACTGCATCCCGCCGGGTGAGCGGGTCGTAACCATTGAAGATGCGGCCGAGCTGCAACTGACGCACGCCCACCGGGTAAGTCTGGAAGCGCGGCCTCCAAACCTGGAAGGACGGGGGCGTATTGAAATCCGTGATCTGGTCAGAAATGCCTTGCGTATGCGGCCTGATCGTATTGTCGTTGGCGAGTGTCGCGGGGCCGAGGCCTTTGATATGCTGGCCGCCATGAATACCGGGCATGAGGGGTCATTGACAACCTTGCATGCCAATAGCCCTCGCGATGCATTGTCTCGCCTTGAGACCATGATTCTGATGGCCGGGATGGATTTGCCTCTTGTCGCGGTACGTGAACACATTGCCGCCAGCATTAATTTTGTCGTGCAGCAGGCACGTCTGCCGTCCGGACAGCGCCTGATTACTTCGATTGTTGAGGTCAGTGGTACCGAAAGCGGCCGTATCCTGACCCAGACGCTGTTCGAGTATTTTCCGGGGCCACCAGCCTGTTTCAGGGGGTGTGGTGTCATGCCGGAAAGTCTTGGCAGTTACGCGCTGGCACAGGCCGGCCTGACTGCGGACACCTTTAATCAGGTCACGCCGTGGCAGGCTTCGGTCACCGGTTTTTCGGGCGCCGCTGGAACACCGCGTTCAACGGGGGCCTGCACATGACCTGGGTGGTTACGTTGGCTGTATTCTGCGCCGCCGGTGTGGTGGCCTGGATAGCCCAGGGCTGGTTCATTGAAGCGTTTGCCCGTTACCGCGAGGCATTTCGGGATCAGGCCGATGTACGGTTGGCGGAGGTTTTCCTGTTTCTTGATGGGCGGCAGTTATGGGTGTTGAACGTGCTGGTGTGTACGGGCGCGGGTCTTGTGGTGGGCCTGCTGTCGGGGCAGTGGGTTCTTGCTGTAGTGGCTGGCTTGTGTACGCTTGGGCTACCAACCTGGCTGGTGCGCAGGGCAAGGGCGCGCAGGCGGGCACGATTTGATGCCCAGTTGCCCGATTTGTTGCTGGCACTGGCCGGGGCCCTGCGCGCAGGTTCGGGGGTTCAGTCGGCCTTGCGGCAGGTCGTGGTCCAGTTTCCCGCACCGCTGTCACAAGAGTTCGGTTTGTTGCTGCGCGAGCAGCGCATGGGTGTGGCATTTGATGAGGCGCTGGCACAACTGTCGCAGCGTTTGCCCACCGACAGCACCCGGCTGGTGGTATCGGCCTTGACGATAGCACTTCACAACGGCGGGAATCTGGCTGAAACCCTCGAACGTATCGCGCTGACATTGCGGGCTCGCCTGCACTTGCTGGGTCGTATTGATGCACTGACTTCTCAGGGGCGAATGCAGGCCTGGGTCATGGCGGCCCTGCCACTTTTGCTGGGCATGGTGCTGTATCAACTTGAGCCCGAGGCGATGGGCCAGCTTTGGGGCAGCTTTCTTGGCTGGGTTGTTATTGCGGCCATTGTGCTGCTTGAGCTTGCCGGGGTGCTCATGATCCGCCGCATTGTCAACATCCGGGTATAGGTTCATATGCAAGGCGGGTATCGGGCGGGTTCATCCGGCCGCAGACAGACAGGCTGCGTGTGAGTCAAGGGGCTTAAAGGGGGGTGATCATGTTGTTCTGGCTAAGTGTTGGCGGCGCGGGTCTAAGTCTGGCGTGTGTGTTGTTGATGTTGGCCAGCCCGTGGGCGCATGATCGTCCAGCTGAGCATCAGGGCGGGTTTCGTGCGCGGGCGGGTCTGTTCTGGCCCTGGGTTCATACGGTTTCGTTGCTTTGCCGGCCCTTTGTGACCTGGGCGGCACGACAGCGTTTGGCGCATTTGTCCGAATTGGCAGGTCTGGATGCCGATTGTCTGCCCGAGCATATCGTGGCGATGGGCGTTTTGGCTTTTGCTGGCGGGTTTGCCAGCGCTGCTTTCGGGGCTTTCGGGCTTGGCGTTGACTCTGCCTGGACGGTATGTGCCATCGGGTCGGTTTCTGGTGCGGTGCTTGGCAGTTTGCCGTACAACCGGCTTAAACGGCGTGCACGGGACCGGCAGCTTGACATGTTGCGGGCGTTTCCGTTTTTGCTTGATATGACGACACTTTGTGTAGAGGCCGGGTTAAATCTGCAGGGGGCGTTGCTGCAGGCGGCCGCCCATGGGCCCGATGGGGGGCTGAAGCAGGTTTTGTCCCGTGCCTTGT
>Ga0265293_10010746_pt1 | contig 12703 bp, 12 predicted proteins | sample Munlanlewell138R_FD_192505 | JGI IMG/M metagenome (GOLD analysis project Ga0265293, IMG submission 192505) | Leachate microbial communities from a municipal landfill in Southern Ontario, Canada - Leachate well 138R | ecosystem: Engineered > Solid waste > Landfill > Unclassified | place: Canada... | reverse complement strand
CGATTTCAGTCCGATCATGACCGGCCTGTTGTTGGCGCCGCGCGGGCTGGCAACGATTTTTTCTTCCCTGCTGGCCGGCCAGTTGATGAAGTATGTCGACGGCCGCCTGGTAGTGGCGGCAGGCGTGCTGATCATAGCTGCCGGCAGCTATCCGATGACGCTCTACAACCTGGACACCACGCCATTTCAGGTGATGATCCCCGGGCTCATCCAGGGCCTCGGCCTCGGTCTTATCTTTGTTCCGCTCTCCACCATGGCCTACCGCAGCCTGGCCAGCCACAAGGTACCCGAAGCCACGGGGGTTTTCAGCCTGATCCGCTCCATGGGCGGCAGTGTGGGTATCGCCATCCTGTCGGCCTTCACCGCCCGCCATGCCCAGACCGCCTGGAGCCAGCTGCGGGCGGGAGTGCAGGAAACCTCACCCTCGCTGCAAAGCTGGCAATACGCCACCGGCTTCGACAGCGACGCCGGTGAGGGCTGGAAAATCCTTGCCGGCATGGTCGCGCAACAGAGTCAGATGGTCGCCTATATCGACGCCTTCAAGCTCATTCTGGTCATCTTTCTGCTGATGCTGCCATTATTGTTGCTGTTCCGCGGCGGCCGCGCGCGCGGTCCGGTCGACGGCCATTCGCCGCTGGCGGAATAGCCGCTGGCGCCATCGCCACCGGGCACTTCCCGGGCGCTGATCGCGATGTCTCCTGAAGCTACCCTGAGATATCCACGCCTTCCCTTTGAGTTTATTACTGTTTTATTGATTTTTTTCTGTCAAAACGGGTTGCGAAAGAGATTTCGAGAGGCTATCTTAAGCGCGTGGCTCAAGGTTCCTTGAGGCTGTCCTCAATCCGTCCCCCGGAATTTAGAACAACGATGATCAAAAAGATCGCTTTCAGTCTGCTGATGACCACCTCCGTCGCGACACTCGCCGCCGGAGACACCCATACCGTGGCCAGGGGAGAAACCCTCTATGGTATCGCGGCGCGCCATCACACGAGTGTCGAGCAGATTCTCCGCCACAACAGCCTGCGCTCGGCGACCATCCATCCCGGCCAGAAGCTCAGTATCCCCGGGAATTCGGAGGCGCAGGCCGGGGCCACCACCGGCGCCGGCACCACCTATGTCGTGCGGCGCGGCGATTCACTGTCGTCCATCGCCAGCCGCCACAACACCACGGTCGAAGCCCTGCGCCATCAGAACCAGTTGGCCAGCCATATGCTCTACCCCGGGCAGGAATTGCAGGTTCCCGGTCGCAACGCATCCGCCGCTGCACAGCCGGTGGCCAAAAGCACCCAGGCGGTGCACAGTATCCGCCGCGGCGACACGCTGTCGGCCATTGCCGCCCGCCATCGCATATCAGTGGCCGCACTGGCCCGCCACAACAACCTCTCCACCCGCAGCACCCTCCAGGTCGGCCAGACCCTGCGTATCCCCGCCGCCAGCACCGTCGTCACTCCCTATCGCCAGCCCGAGAGCACCCGGGCCCTGGCGACCGGCCACAACCTGCGGCTCGAATCCACCAGCGTCATCCTGGTCGATGCCCTGAGTGGTAAGACCCTTTACGAAAAGAATGCCGAAACCGTCAAGCCCATCGCCTCGATCACCAAGCTGATGACGGCCATGGTGGTACTGGATGCCAAACTGCCGATGACAGAAGAATTGGTGATCGACAAAGACGACATCGATCGCCTGAAAGGCACATCGTCACGGTTGCCGATGGGCACGAAGCTCCACCGCCTCGAAATGCTGCGGCTCGCCCTGATGTCTTCGGAGAACCGCGCGGCCTCGGCTCTCGGCCGTCATTACCCCGGCGGCAAGACCGCTTTCATCGCCGCGATGAACCGCAAGGCCGGCGAGCTGGGGATGACCAACACCCATTTTGCGGACTCCACGGGCCTGACACCGAAGAACGTATCCACCGCGTCCGACCTGGTGAAAATGATCGCCGCTGCCAGCGAATACCCGCTGATCCGCGAATTCACCACCACCGATGGCCAGCAGATCACCGTCCGACCGACCGCCCACCAGCTGCAGTACATCAATAGCAATCCGTTGGTGCGCAAAGGCGCCTGGCATATCGACGTAAGCAAGACCGGCTATATCAACGAAGCCGGCCGCTGCCTGGTGATGAAGGCCTCGGTAGCCAACCGCCCTGCATTCATGGTGTTCCTGCAGTCGTCCGGCAAGTATTCGCCGATGGGCGACGCAGCGCGGATCAAGACCTGGATCGAATCCGGCGCGTCCGGTATCAATATCGCTTCGCTGTGACCGGCCCCGCCCAGGGGCCGCGGCATTCCCCGCTCTCCGCCGTCAGCGGCGGTGCCCGCCACTGGCGTTCGACGATCTCGCGACGGTGGATACGAGAGCCCCTCGACCAGTAAAATCGCCTCCCTTTTGATATCCACAATCGACGAGGCAAACGATGGAACAACTGTTCGAACGGGCAATGTATGCGACACGCTGGTTGCTGGCACCCATCTACCTGGGACTGAGCCTGGCGCTGCTGGCTCTCGGCATCAAGTTCTTTATGGAGCTGTTCCACACCCTGCCCCACATCCTCACCATCACCGAGATGGACCTGATCCTGCTGGTGCTGTCGCTGATCGACATTTCCCTGGTGGGCGGGCTGATCATCATGGTGATGTTTTCCGGCTACGAGAATTTCGTCTCCCAGATCGACCTGGAACACACCGCGGAGAAACTGAACTGGCTCGGCAAGCTCGATACCGCCAGCCTCAAGAACAAGGTCGCCGCGTCGATCGTGGCCATCTCATCCATCCATCTGCTCAAGGTTTTCATGAACGCCGAGAAGATCGACAACGACAAGATCCTCTGGTACATGATCCTGCATATCACCTTCGTGGCCTCGGCCTTTGCGATGGGGCTTCTGGACAAGCTGACCCGCGGCGACCACTGAGACAAGGCCGCGCTGCGGATTCCAGCACCGGCTGGAACCCTGAGCCAGCGATCAGATACCGAGAATGCTGAGCATTTCCGCAACCGGGTGGTAACCGCCCAGCAAGGTGCCGTCCATCAGCACGATGCTCGGCGTGCCGGTAACGTCGAACTCCTGCCCCAACTGGTACTGGGCTGCCACCGGGTTGTCCTTGCACAGCTCGCCGCTGATGTTTTTACCGTTCTTGAGATCGGTGAGGGCCTGGCGCCGGTCAGCCGCGCACCAGGCGCGGACCATCTTGTCGTAGGCCGCGGACCCCTGGCCCGCCCGCGGGAAAGCCAGATAGCGCACTTCGACTCCGCTGTCATTGAGCGCCGGCACTTCCTGGTGCATCTTGCGGCAATAGCCGCAGTCGACGTCGGTGAAGATATTGATCACTGCCTTGGTGACGCCTTTGGCGGGGAAGATGATCAGATCCTTGTTGTCGAGCGCCGCCAGGCGATCGCGGCGCCCCTTGATACGGTCGAGCTCGGCGAGATTGATGAACTGTCCGGGCGCCACCTGGTAGAGCTCACCCACCACCACATGGTCGGCGTTGGCGTCGGTATAGAGCGTGGGACCACCGAGTATCGGCACCTGATAAAGGCCGGGGATCTGGGTCGTCTTGACCTCACCGTATTCGAAATCGGGGCGCGCGACTTGCAGGCGCTTGAGAATACCATCGTTCACTTCACTATCGACAGCCTGCTGCCCGGCAAATACCGGCAAGGCCAGGGCCAGAAACACACCCAATACAGTCAGAATTCTCACGGACTTTCCTTTGGTTGGAGGCTGATTCGCCCTTCCGGGGCGGCCAGCCAGTGGCTGATGGCAGCCATTCTACCCTATCCTCGCGGATGGTGGCGGGCCACCAGATCCTTCATCCGGCTCTGGGCGATATGGGTATATATCTGGGTGGTGGAGAGGTCGCTGTGCCCCAGCAACAGCTGCACCACGCGCAGATCGGCGCCGTGATTGAGCAGATGGGTCGCGAAGGCGTGACGCAAGGTGTGAGGGGACAGCGGCTTGTCGATGCCCGCCACCAGAGCCCAGTGCTTGATGCGGTGCCAGAAGGTCTGTCGTGTCATCTGCCGCCCGCGCTCGCTCGGAAACAGGACATCGTCCTGGCCCGCCCCCAGCAACAGCGGCCGTCCGGTGCGAAGAAACGCCGCGAGGTGATGGAGGGCTTCATCGCCGAAGGGCACCAACCGCTCCTTGCTGCCTTTGCCGATCACCCGCAGCACACCCTGCTGACTGTTGATCTGGCCCAGGGTCAGCGATATCAGTTCGGTGACCCGCAGGCCGGTGGCGTAGAGCAGCTCCAGCATGGCCTTGTCCCGCAGTTCGAGCGGCGTGTCGCCGGAAGGGGCAGCGAGCAGCCGATCCACGTCCTTTTCGTCGAGGCTTTTCGGCAGCGGCCTTCCCACTTTGGGATTTGCCAGCAATGCCGTGGGATCGTCGCCGATGACGCCCTCGCGAATCAAGTAGTGGTAAAAGCCGCGCCAGCAGGAAAGCCCGCGGCGGGTCGAGCGGGCGCTGATCTTCTGGGCCATGCGATGAGCGAGGTAGTCTCCGAGGGCGATGGCATCGGCCTGCTCCAGGCTTCGCCCCAAACCATCGAGCCAGCCAGCCAGGGCGTCGAGATCGTGCCGATAGGCCGCCAGGGTGTTGTGGCTCAGCCCCTTTTCCATCCACATGGCATCGAGATAACGTTCCACCAGCGGGCGGGTCACAGCAGCGGATGTAGCAAGTTTCGCGGAGGCGGAGGGTTTCATGCGGGCAGTGTAGCGGATTTTACTGCGCCGATGAAAATTCGACAGGCGCCGGTCGGCACCCTCGAAGGGCCGGCCTCATGACACAAAAAAGGCGGCCCGAAGGCCGCCTCGCGAGCTTCACGTCGGCGATCAGCCCAGTTTTTCCTTGATGCGCGCCGCCTTGCCGGACAGCTTGCGCAGGTAGTACAGCTTGGCCTGGCGCACATCGCCGCGGCGCTTCACGGTGATGCTGTCGATCAGCGGGCTGTAGGCTTGGAAGGTGCGTTCGACACCGACACCGTTGGAGTTCTTGCGAACGGTGAACGCGGAGTTAAGGCCGCGGTTCTTCTTGGCGATGACCACGCCTTCATAGGCCTGGAGACGCTCGCGGTTGCCTTCCTTCACCTTGACCTGCACCACCACGGTATCGCCGGGAGAAAAGGTGGGGATTTCTTTTTGCATCTGCTCTTTTTCGAGAGCGGCAATGATCGGGTTCTTGTTGCTCATGATTTGCTCCTCATGTGTTGGGTAAACAGTGGCAAGCCACCTTGTCGAGTAGCGCCGTACCGAGAGGATGGCGGCTCAGTCGCCCTTGCTGCCATCATCGACCGGCTTGCGAGACGGGAGCGACGTTGCCGTCCGCTCCAGTTCCGCCAGTATTGCCCGCTGCTCGTCATCGAGCACCAGGCGATTCAGCAGATCCGGGCGCCGCGCCCGGGTCCTTGCCAGCGACTGGGTCAGCCGCCAGCGTCGAATACGCTGGTGATTGCCGGACAACAGCACATCCGGCACCACCAGGCCCTGATAACTTTCAGGGCGGGTGTAGTGAGGGCAGTCCAGCAGCCCCTCGGCAAAGGAGTCCTCCCGCGCCGAATCGCCGTGGCCCAGGGCTCCCGGAATCCGCCGCACCAGGGCGTCGATCAACACCATGGCAGGCAGTTCGCCACCGCTCAGCACATAGTCGCCGATCGACCATTCCTCGTCGACCTCCAGGTCGATCAGCCTCTCGTCGACCCCCTCGTAGCGGCCGGCGATCAGCACCAGGTTGGGAATTTCGTCGAGATACTCGACTCCCCGCTGATCCAGCACCCGGCCCTGGGGCGACAGGTAGATCACCCGCACCCCACCGCCCTGCTCGCCGGCCCAGCACCGGGCTTCGGCAATGGCGGCCCGCAACGGCTGGATCATCATCACCATGCCCGGGCCGCCGCCGTAGGGGCGATCGTCCACGGTGCAGTGGCGATCCTCCGCGTGATCGCGGGGGTTGAAACAGGCGAGCGCCCACAACCCCTGGTCGAGAGCCCGCCCGGTGATGCCGTAGTCGGCAACGGCGTCGAACATCTCGGGAAACAGGGTGACCAGCGCGATGCGCTTCATCCGCCGCTCCTCCCCCAGTGGCTTGCCCCGCGCTCGGAACAGACGCTATCGGGAAAAGCGTTCATTCCTGGCCGAAATCCGGATCCCAATCCACCCGGATGGTTCCGGCATCGACATCGACATCGACGACATAGTCGTCAACGAAGGGAATCAGCCGCTCCAGGCGATCATGGCTACCGGCATCGCCCCGCACCACCATCACATCGTTGGCGCCGGTATCGAACAGCCCGGTCACGGTGCCGAGCAGAAGATCACCGCCGTCCCGGGCGGCAATCACCTGCAAGCCTTTCAGTTGATGCCAGTAGTACTCGCCGGGCTCGGCGTCGGGAAACGCGGCGATCGATACCTGGATATCCCGCTGGCAGTAAAGCCGCGCCTGATCCCGGTCGTCCAGCCCGACGATATGGGCGAGAAAACCCTTCGCCGTGGTACGGAACCGGTCGATCTCGATCTGCGCCATGCCCTCGGGCAGCGCCATCCACCAGGGCTGATAATCGAAGATATTGTGCTCCGGCTCGGTGTAGGAATGGATCTTCACCCACCCCTGAACACCGTGGACCGTGGTGACCTTGCCGACGACCACCAGGTCGTCCGGCACCGCGGTGGCAGGTTGCGATTTCACCACCGGTCTCTCAGCCGCCATCGGCCCCGCTCCTCAGTGGCCTCAGGCCTGCTGGCGGGAAGCTTCCTGAACCAGCTGGGTGACGCGCTCGGAGGTGGTCGCACCCTGGGTCAGCCAGTGGGTGACCCGGTCCAGGTCGACCCGCAGGCGCTCTTCATTGCCGCGCGCGATGGGATTGAAAAAGCCGACGCGCTCGATGAAACGGCCATTGCGGGCATTGCGGCTATCGGCCACGGTGAGGTGGTAAAAAGGACGCTTCTTGGAACCGCCACGCGCTAAACGAATTGTTACCATGGGCTCTCTCTTCTTGAGTTGACTGCCGGTTGAAAAACCAAAAACAAATGGAAGCGCCCGGCAACCGCACAGGCACCCCCCGAAAGGCGCGCTATTCTACGTGAAACCACCGGCAAAGGAAACCACCGCGAAATACTGCCGCAACGCCGGGCCGGGCCGGGCCATCAGAACTTGAATCCCCCCGGAGGCAGGCCACCCCCGGGAAAGCCGCCCGGCGGCAGGTTGCCGCCGAGTCCGCGCATCATGTTCGCCATGCCCTTGCCCTTCATTTTTTTCATCATCTTGGCCATCTGCTTGTGCTGCTTGAGCAGGCGGTTGAGATCCTGGATATTGGTTCCGGAACCCTGGATGATGCGCCGCTTGCGGGAACCGTTGAGGATGTCGGGGTTGCTGCGCTCCTTGGGCGTCATCGAATTGATGATCGCTTCCATGCGCTTGAACTGGCCGGTCATGTTGGCCTGATCGGCAAGCTGGGCGACGTTGCCCATGCCTGGGAGCTTTTCCAGCATATTGGTGAGACCGCCGAGATTCTGCATCTGCTGGAGCTGGTCGCGCAGGTCCTCGAGGTCGAAGGTCTTGCCCTTCTGCACCTTTTTGGCGAGCTTTTCGGCCTTGTCCTTGTCGACCTTGCGCTCCATGTCCTCGATCAGCGACAGCATGTCGCCCATACCGAGGATGCGGGAGGCGATACGATCGGGGTAGAACGGCTCCAGGGCATCGGTTTTCTCGCCGACACCGAGGAACTTGATAGGCTTGCCGGTAACGTGGCGGACCGACAGCGCGGCGCCGCCGCGGGCATCGCCGTCGGCCTTGGTGAGCACTACCCCGGTGAGCGCCAGGGCATCGTTGAAAGCGCGGGCGGTGTTGACCGCATCCTGGCCGATCATGGCGTCAATCACGAACAGGGTTTCCACCGGCTTGAGAACACCGTGGAGGCCCTTGATTTCGTCCATCAATTCATTGTCGATATGCAGCCGACCGGCGGTATCGACGATCAACACGTCGGCGAATGCCTTGCGCGCGGCATCGACGGCCGCCGCGGCGATGGCCAGCGGCTGCTGGTCGCTCGAGCTGGGAAAGAAAATGGCGCCCACGTCCCCGGCCAGGGTCTCGAGCTGCTTGATGGCGGCGGGACGGTAGACATCGGCGCTGACCACCATGACTTTCTTCTTGTGGCGCTCCTTGAGGAAACGCGCCAGCTTGGCCACCGAGGTCGTCTTGCCGGCACCCTGCAGGCCCGCCATCAGAATCACCGCCGGCGGCGCCACCGCCAGGTTGAGTTCCTCGTTGGCGGAGCCCATCACCGCTTCGAGTTCCTGTTGCACGATCTTCAGGAACTGCTGGCCGGGATTGAGGCTGCGCTTGACCTCGGCGCCCACTGCGCGATTGCGCACGTGGTCGATGAAATCCTTCACCACCGGCAGGGCGACATCGGCTTCCAGCAGGGCCATGCGCACCTCGCGGAGCGAATCCTTGATGTTGTCCTCGGAGAGATGGGCCTTGCCGGTGATCTTGCGCAGGCTCAGGGAAAGACGGTCGCTGAGGGATTCAAACATTGCCATGACGGAAAATGATCCAGAGTCCGGGTGATCTTTCGGGGCCGGCAGTATAGCGCATGCCCAACGGCTTTGCCGGCAAACATTTCTGTGACACACTTCGGCCTGTTCAGTGCTCACCGGATCCACCACCTTCATGGATATCACCGCGCCGACCATTACCGCCATTGCCCTGTATCTGTGCGCAGCTCTGTACCATATCGTGCAGCGGGTGCGCACTCCCGACAGCATGCGCCCGCTGTGGCTGATGGCGGGTGGCGCCGTCGCCCTGATGTTCCACGGCCTGGTGGCCGGCCGCCTGGTGTTCGTTGGCAGCGCAGTGAACCTGTCGCTGTGGCCGGTGAGCGTGCTGACCTTCTTCGTGATCAACCTGTTGGTACTGGCCAGCAGCATCAAGAAACCGCTCCACAACCTGCTGGTCATCCTGTTTCCCATTACCGCGCTGGGACTCGCCCTGAGCCTGGCGTTCAGCCCGCAACCACAGCACGGCCAGCACCTGTCGCTGGCTATCGGCCTGCATGTCCTGTTCTCCCTGCTGGCCTACAGCCTGCTGACCATCGCCGCGCTGCAGTCGCTGCTGCTGGCCTACCAGCACCGCCAGCTGAAACACCACCATCCAGGCGGCTTCCTGCGCGGCATGCCCCCCCTGCAAACCATGGAGGTGCTGCTCTTCGAGGTGATCTGGACCGGGTTCACCCTGCTGACCCTGAGCCTGGTCACCGGCTTCCTATTCCTCGACGATTTCTGGGCGCAGCACCTGGCCCACAAGACCTTTTTCTCGATCGTGGCCTGGGCGCTGTTCGCCGTCCTGCTGTGGGGCCGCCACCACCTCGGCTGGCGCGGCAACGTCGCCATTCGCTGGACCCTCGGCGGTTTCGCCTCCCTGGCGCTGGCGTACTGGGGGAGCAAGTTCGTTCTCGAGATGGTCCTCGGCCTGTAGTGGTACCCGGGCGATCGCGCCCTGCCCAGGGACCATCGCCGCGCCTGTTGCCAAGCACCCGAAACTTGTTCACCATTGACCGTCCGATAATGCTACAGGCTGACCCTCGGCTTGAACGATACGCCCCTCTGGCTGTTGCTTGGCGCGCTGTTATTGCTGCTGTCCCTTTCCGCGTTCTTTTCCGCTTCGGAAACAGGGATGATGTCCGTCAACCGCTACCGCCTGAAAAACCTCGTCAAAAAGCACCGCGGCGCACGTCGGTTGAACAAACTGCTGAAACGCCCCAGTCGGCTGTTTGGCACGCTCCTCGTCGGCGAGAGACTGGCCAGCAACCTGGCCGCGATCGTCGCCGCCACCATCGCCGTGCGCCTCTATGGCCGGGGGTCGGAACTGGCCGCCGGCGCGCTGCTGACCATCGTCATGCTGGTCTTCGCCGAAGTCACCCCCAAGACCGTCGCCGCCGTCCACCCCGAGCGGGTCGCCTTTGCCGCCAGCCACGTGCTCAAGCCACTTTCAAAACTGCTGTATCCGCTGGTCTGGCTGGTCGAGTATCTTTCCCGGGGCCTGCTGAAGCTGTTTGGTATCGACGCGCAGGGCGCGCGCAACGGCGCTCCCGGCCAGGATGAATCGCACGCTGCGGCGAGTGAGCCCGGCAACGACAGCACGACCAGGCACCGGCGGATGCTGTCCAACCTCCTCGACCTCGAAACGGTCACGGTCAATGACATCATGGTGCCGCGCAACGACATCGCAGGCCTCGATCTCGAGGACAATATCGAATCCCTGGTCAACCAGATCGTCGCCACCGAATATACCCGCCTGCCGCTGTACAAGGGCGACATCAACAACGTCGTCGGGGTGTTGCACATGCGCCGCGTCAATCGCCTGCTGCGCCGCGGCGAACAGGCCCTGACCCTGGAAGCCATCAAACGCTTTTCCAAGGAGCCCTACTTCGTACCGGAAAGCACTCCGCTGCACGTCCAGCTGGTGAATTTCCAGAAGAACAAGCGGCGAATCGCCCTGGTCGTGGATGAATACGGGGCGATCCTCGGCCTCGTCACCCTGGAAGACATCCTCGAAGAGATCGTCGGCAAATTCACCACCAATTACGCCGAGAACGACCAGGACATCAGCGCCAACCCGGATCGCAGCTACACCATCGATGCCGGCGTCAGCATCCGCGATATCAACCGGGCGACCGGCTGGCAGTTGCCCACCACCGGCCCCAGGACCCTCAACGGCCTGCTGCTGGAAAAACTCGAACATATCCCCGAGGGCAACGTCTGCCTGACGCTGGCCAGCTACCGCTTCGAGACCCTGTCGCTGTCGGATAAAATGGTCGACAGGGTCCTGGTCCGCCACCTGGCCCATCTCGATGCCGACGCCGTCGCCGACGACGACGGTTGACGCCTCGGGGCAGCGTTCCCCGGCGCGGCAACGCCGGGATGCGGTTCAGCCGGACCCCGCCGGGCCGCGCCTTGCAGCCACTTCCCGCAACACCGCCCGGCGCTCGCCATCATCCATGGCGCGCCAGCGGGTAATTTCATCCCGGGTGCGCAGGCAGCCGGTACAGGTATCCCTGTCGTCGAGAACACAGACTGCCACACAGGGGGAAGCCACCGGATTGGTCGTTGAAGTCATCGTTTTTGCTGCCCGTCAAGAGGGTGATAGTCAAGGGACAGGGAAAGGCCGAACGTCTCGGTGAGAAGATCGGCCACCAGATGCAGGGTAAATCCCCAGATGCAGTAGCCCTCGAAAAAATAACAGGGCACCCGATAGCGCCCATCCCGCAGCGCGAACTCCGTGGCCGCCATGTTGGCCGGGTCGGCGAGATATGACAGCGGCACCTCGAACACCGCATCCAGCTCGCCGCGCTCAGGGACAAAGCGCAGGCCATCGGGGATGAAACCGACGTAAGGCGAAACCCGCACATTGAAGATGGTCGCCTGCACCGGCAGCGAAGCGACGATTTCGACCTCCTGCGGCGGCAGGGCGATTTCCTCCTCGCTCTCGCGGAGCGCGGTGTGCAAAAGACTGTCGTCCCCCGGCTCCCACATGCCGCCCGGAAACGCCACCTGGCCGCCGTGGCTGGACAGGTGCTCTGCACGCTTAATGAAAACCAGTTTCGGATCGCTGGCCCGGGTCACGGCTATCAGCACCGCCGCCTCGCGAATAAGACCATCGGTAAGGGGTTGCCGGGGCTCAGGCGGCCAATGGCCGAGCCCGCTTCTAATCAATTCCAGCATTGCGCTCTCTGTATACCTAAAACCCATGATCAGACCATCGAAATCCTGAAAATTCCCCGCGGGAAGCCATTCAGGGAATGGCGCGGCCCCCATTATAGCCCCGCCCCAGCCGCTGGTCGGGGGAGAGCCCCGCCCTGATGCTCGCCGGCACGTCGACGAACACTGTTGTTATCCCCGGTCGATTGTTATTCTTGCCCGACATCTCACAGGCAACATAACACATGACGGTACATACCCTGTCCCAGCGCGCGCTGAACCGTATCGAAGCCATCGGCAACCGACTGCCCCATCCGACCCTGCTGTTCGTCTATCTGTGCGGCATCGTCCTCGCCCTGTCGGCCGTTGCCGCCCTGCTCGGCGTCGAAGCCCGCCATCCGGTGAACAGCGAAAACATCAGCGCGGTCAACCTGCTCAGCGCTGATGGCCTGCGGCTGATCCTCGAACGGACGGTCACCAACTTCACCCATTTCGCTCCCCTCGGCACCGTGCTGGTGGCGATCCTCGGCATCGGCGTCGCCGAGCACAGCGGCCTGATCGGCAGCCTGCTGCGGATTTCGGTGCTCAAGGCGCCGGAAAAAATGCTCACCTTCCTGGTCGTGCTGGCGGGAGTCCTGTCGAGCATCGCCGCCGACAGCGGCTATGTGGTGCTGATCCCCCTGGCGGGCATCATCTTCCAGGCCGCTGGACGCAGCCCCATCGCCGGCATTGCCGCCGCCTTTGCCGGCGTGTCGGGCGGGTTCAGCGCCAACCTGCTGATCAGCCCGCTCGACGCCATTCTCGCCGGCCTGTCCACCGAGGCGGCGGCGCTGCTCGACAGCGGCTACAACGTCAGCCCTGCCGCCAACTATTATTTCATGGCGATCTCCACCCTGCTGGTGGCCACTGTGGGCACGCTGGTGACCGAGAAAATCATTATGCCGCGCTTCAGTGCCAGCACCGCCGCGCGCGAAACGCCCCCACCCATCAGCCTCGATGAGCGCCGCGG
>Ga0265293_10010744_pt1 | contig 12705 bp, 14 predicted proteins | sample Munlanlewell138R_FD_192505 | JGI IMG/M metagenome (GOLD analysis project Ga0265293, IMG submission 192505) | Leachate microbial communities from a municipal landfill in Southern Ontario, Canada - Leachate well 138R | ecosystem: Engineered > Solid waste > Landfill > Unclassified | place: Canada... | reverse complement strand
GACAAAGACCGGGTCTTCAACGGTCTCGCCGCCGCAGGCCCGTATTGCCTCGTCAAAGGTGATCCCGACGGGGACTCTTAGCGTCGACGGATTTCCCACCTCGCCCGCCACCGTCAGGTACTTGCCGACCACCGGGCGGCCCTCCATGGCGTTAGCGATGTTCAGCACTGTCTCCACGTTGAGCACGACCACGCCAACATCGAGCGGTATGCCCCCCTCCGGGACTATGCGCTTCAGGACCTCGTAGACCATCACCTGCTCGTCTCCGGCTGGGTAGGTGTTGGACAGCCGGTGAAGGCAGAGCATCGGGAAGGAGGGGAGAAGCGCCTCAATCCTCCGTATCGCGTCCACGTGCTTCTCCTTGAAGACGTACACGGCACCTCTGGCGCCCGTCATTTCAACCAGGACGCTCAACGCCTTCGTCAACTCATCGGCGTAGCGCGGGGCGAGCTGCTGATCCACCTCGAGCAGGGGCTCGCACTCCGCGCCGTTCACCAGTATATACTCACAGGGGCGGGCGAGCTTTACGTGCGTGGGGAAGCCCGCCCCTCCCGCACCGACCACGCCCGCATCCTTTATCCTCTCTAGAATCTCGCTCATACCCTCACTCCCCCTGCCTGGCGGTCGCTCTATCCCCCGAAGACCAGTGTCTTTATTACCACCGGGAGCACCCTCCCCTTGGACAGGGGCTTGCCGATGTCGATGTAGTCTCCGTTTTCGACCTTGATTCCGTCGATACTGACGAACTTTTTGCCCTCTCCCAGCCTGCCGCTCAGGGCGTAGCCCAGGGCCTTGGCCATGTCGTTCTCTATCACCAGCACGACCTTGTCGTTCTGCGCAAGATAGTCGCTCAGCCCGGCGCGGATAGCGTCGGCGAAGCTCTGCACCTCGTCGAAGGACGGGTTTTCCATCCCGCGGAAGGAGACCGCCACCGTCCTCTGCCTTCCGGATGAATCACGGAACCAGTTCAGCCTGTCCGCCAGCGCCTGCACGAGCCCGTTTTCCTCGTCCTGCTCGGTGAGCTTGAGTATCGGGAGGTTCTTCAGAGGGAAGACAGACTCGTCCGAGAAGGATATCGTGCTTCCGCTGATGTCCATCGAGTGGCTCCCCGCGCCTACGACCGTGGCGCGGATGGTCTCCTCCGCAGGGACGACGCCGAGCGTCCTGTAGGTCTCCGTCCACCTGACGGCCTGCCCCAGCAGAACGCCTATATCTCCGTAGACAAACGGCCCTCCGCTCGGAACGGCGTCAATAGCGTCCGCTACGCCGCCCGAGTAAGTCACGTGCTTCACGCTTCTGTCGGTGCCACGAAAGTCGTGCGACGTCAGCAGCGCTTCGAACAGGGAGCTTCGCAACGCGGTGCCCATCAGCTCGTCCATGAAGGCCGCCATACGCGCGGCCAACCTCTTCAGGTCGTCCATCGAGGCCGACACACCCTCGCGTATGGACAGGCCCAGCGACGAGATCACGGGTGCGAGGCAGGGCGCAACGTACTCCACCCTTCTGGATGCCGCCTCAAGGCGGACCAGCCTTCCCCCTATGTCCAGACAGCTGGTGTCCGTCACCTCGCCGTTTCTGAAGATCGCCACGTTTGTGGTACCCCCGCCTATGTCGAAGTTAGCCACGGACGTCCGCTCTCGCTTCGAGTAGGCCGCCGCTCCGGACCCCTTTCCCGCAAGGATGGCCTCAAGGTCTGAGCCGGCGGTGGCGACGACGAAGTCCCCGGCAAGCCCCTCCATGCCGCGAGTCAGCGTCTCGGCGTTCTCCTTGCGCGCCGTCTCGCCCGTTATAATGATCGCCCCGGCGGATACCCTCTCCCTGTCCATGCCCGCCGCCCGGTACTCCGACTCGACTATGCGCCTCACGCCGTCCGCGTCTATCACGGCGGCGGACAGCAGTGGCGTGAAGTGGATGCCGCCGCGGTAGATGACGCGCTTGTCAACGACGGTGATGCGAGGTACCGAGGCCACGCTTGCGGTATTCTCTATTTCCAACGCGCTGAAGACGAGCTGCGTCGTCGATGTGCCTATGTCTATTCCGACGCTGAGGACGGTCTCGGCCATAAAAACACCCCGTCTACTTGAATTCCATACTGTAGCCTGCCGGCAGATGTCTGTACATCAGGACGTAGCAGACGCTGCTCAGACGATTGAGCGCGCGCAGCACGTCCGGGCGGGAGATCACCCCTTCTCCCTCGTAGTACGCCTTGAAGGCAGCCAGCTCGACCTCGCGCACCTCCGACCGAATGGCGTTCAGCCCGGCGCACAGAGCGCCCATCGTGTAGTGGGGCTTGATATGCCCGATGCCGAAGTGCTTCTTTGGGTTGTGGGACATCGACCTGAGCTCGTCGAGCTCCAGGCCCAGCAGAGGCACGTCGTCAACCTGACGCCCCGTGACATCCGAGGCCAGCAGCGTCCGAGCGAAGTCAAGCAGTTCGTCCAGCTCCTCCGCAAGCGCTTGGTTCCCCAGCTCCACAGCCCGTGCCTGCAGCTCGATGATCTTCGACTGAAGGCTGTCCATCCTTCCCCGGAAGGCGATACGCGGGTGTCCCTTGGTCACCAGCCTGTTGCCCGAGATATGGGTCAGGTGCTCTGGCTTGTCCGTGAAGGAGCCTCCGTCCGGCCCGATGAAGCGGGGCTTTCGCGGCGCAACGCTATCGGCCTCGGAGGAGGCGGGCGCGGGCGGTGCCTGGGAGGGGATTTTTGCCTCCTCCCCGACTACGAGCTCTATCTTTCTGTCGGTCAAGTACTGGCGGGCCGAAGGAGTGACAATGGTCCCCCGTTCGACCCGGTAGGAGCACAGCTCCTTTCCCCCTATCTCGGCTCTGAGATCCTGTTCCGTAATAAGCTTCATCTCGTTCACCCCTTCGGGCAGACGTTAAGTTATTCTGTAATTATACGCTACTGCGACGCCCAGTCGGCCGGGTAGGTCACATATAGAAATCGGGCGAAGCAGGGGGCGCTGAAGGTTATCGATGAATCGGCCGGGATGAAGATCATGTCCCCTCTCCTGCCGACCACCTTTCTTCCCTCTATCAGCACCTCCAAGGTGCCGTCTATCACATAGTCGACCTCGTCGTAGCGCAGAGTCCAGTCGAAGGAGGACTCCTCCATCTCCATGATTCCGCAGCCCAGACGCGGACTCTCATCCAGCGTCAGCACGTCGGTGAGGCTGACCTGATCCCCTTCTTTTCCCGTGTCGAAGGGCGCGGGCCTCACGGTGGGGAGGGATACGGACAGGATGCCGCTCCTGTCCTTTCTCTTCTCGAAGGTCTCCCCGCTCAGGCCCGGGGCCATCTCAAGGATTATCTTTCGCACCATCGACTCCAGCTCGTTTTTATCCAAGTCTCAACACCACTCTTTCCTGGACGGCGCCCGTCCGGCGTGCGGTTTCGTCCGGACGGGCGCAAGGGAGTCCTATTTGGCCGCGCCGTTGACCGGTGTGACCTTGCAGGCGAGGATGACTGCCGTGATGCCGCCCACCAGCTTGCCGACTATCATGGCCAGGATGAGGCCGCGCTCCACCCCCGCAGTGAAGCCGAGGTGGTCTCCGAAGACGAAGGCCGCGCTGACAGCGAAGGCCACGTTGATCACCTTGCCGCGCTCGTCCATGTCCTTCATCAGGGTGAACATCGGGATGTTGTTCGCCAGAGTGGCCACCATTCCGGCGGCCGCCACATCGCCCATGCCGAGCTTCTTGCCGAAGACAAGCAGGGGCTTGTTAAACACCTTGGTGATGAACATGACCATCGGGAAGGCCCCTGCTAGCACTATCGCTATCGAGCCAATTATCTCTATCGAGTCGGACAGTGGCGCAAGAGCCATGGCCGACCCCTCGGGGAAGAACTTGAACGGGGAGAGTGCCTCGATGATGCCCATGGCCAGTCCGATTGTGATCACGCTGACCACTCCTCTGCCGAAGATGGTGAACCCCTTGATCATCTTGTCGGGGATCATCTTCAGCCCTGTGGCTATGAGCCCGGAGAAAATTATGACCGGAATTATGTTTATCAGCATCATGCCCATGGTGAACTCGCTGCTCAGCATCACCAGGCCGCCAGCCAGGCAGCCGAAGGGGATTGTGATCATGCCAAGCAGGATCCCCTTGGCAAGCGCCGCGTGGTCCTTCTTCTCGATGATGCCCAGCGCCACCGGAATGGAGAAGACTATGGTCGGGCCCATCATCGCCCCCAGGATTATCCCGGCGAAGCGACCGACCGCAGGGTTCTCCGCCATCTGCAGCGCCAGAGGATACCCGCCCATGTCGTTGGCCAGCAGGGTCGTGGCGAACATCGCCGGGTCCGCGCCGACCATCTTGTACAGCGGGACGATGACCGGCTTCAGTATCGCCGCGAGCAGCGGCGCCAGGGTGATGACGCCGCCCATGGCGAGCATCAGCGACCCCATCGCCATGAAGCCCTCCTCGAACTTCTCGCCGAAACCCAGTCGGCTGTTCATGAACGCCTTGTCGACTGCGCCCAACACCATGAACCCGGTCATGATGTAGAGGATGATATCGTTGATTCCCATATGTTTCACCTCCGACTAGTAATCGAGCAACCCCTCGTCCACCTCGACCGAGTCGATTATGCCCACTATCACCGCATCAACCGGCACATCGCCCCTCTCGAAGACGGTCCGTGCGGAGCTGCCCTGCGATACGAGAACGTCGTCGCCGATCCCCGCCCCGGCGGCGTCCACCGCTACGAAGGTCTCCGTCTTCGACCCCTTCGCGGGGCGGACGACGAAGAACTTCATGCCGTTGAGCCTGTCATCCTTCTTCGTCGCCCACAGGTTGCCCACGACCTTGGCGATAATCACGCCGATCCCTCCCGACGGACAGAGATATCCTTCATGCGCAACCAGTCCGCCGCCAGCGGGGTGATCACGGCCCTTGAGTCGACTAGTACCTCGCTGCAATCCTTGCCGCAAATCTCCTTGAGATCTCGCTCCGTCAGCACCTTCCTGCCCCGGGCGTCCGCGCTCCCGCCGCAGGACGTGCCCCTCTCAGGCGCGGAGCGCGGCGGATTTTTAATCAGATCGGCGGCTATCCCGTCCATCTCCGAAAACCTTACTCCAAATGAGCGCAGCCTATCCTCGCACGAGGCGTAGTACGCCCTCAGCGCCCCCTCCCCGCAGGCGGCCCTCCTCCACGAGACTCCGCCGGAGAGGACGTAAACGGGTACCCCCGCAAGCAGTCCCTCCACCAGAAACGATGACTCAAGGCCGTACTTGAGTCCGAGGGAGGCCAGGACGAGCTGATTCTCCGTCAGGGAGGCGACTGCCACCGCCGAGTAGCGCCCAAGCCCGGACGCTTCGATCGCTTCGGACGTGTACTCAACGTCCAGCCCCGAGGGTGGCTCGCAACAGCCGGGCGTTCCGACGATCAGGAGCGGCCTGGCGGCTCTCCCCTCTCCCTTCATGCCCAACCTGCGCATCAGTTCTTTCGTGACCATGTCGATCAACTTGGCCTGATCCATCTCTTCACCTACTATCTTCAGCTAAATCACCGGACAGAGCAGTTCATCGCTATGCCGAGAGGGGTGGCCAGGAAGGGGTGAGAGGCCTTCAAGGTCTTGATTCCGGTCTCCCTCTCGATTACTCCCTCCATCCCCTCGAGGCAGCATGTGCCCCCCACCAGGTAAAGCACCTCCACTCCGCTCCCCTTAGTGCAGCCTGTCACGATAGAGGCCATCTTCTGCAGCACCGGCGTAACCAGCGGCAGCAGCTCTCCGTGCATCTTCGGATCCTTCTTCAGCCTCTCCGCCTCGTGAAACGGTATCCTCCGGTTGCCCGCTATCACAAGCGAGATGTGCGTGCCGCCGGTCGGCTCGTCGAAGACCGCGGACACCCTCCCCTTGCGGAAGAGGGAGACTCCGGTAGTGCCGCCTCCTATGTCCACTATGGCACCCTCTCTGATTCCCAACACGGAGTTCGCCGCAGTCGGCTCGTCCAGCGTGGCGGCCACCTCCATCCCCGCGCTCTCAAGCACGTAGCCGTGAGTGGCCCTGTCCCTCATCCCCGTTCCCGGCGGTACCGCTATAGCGGCCCTGTCGAGCCTTTGCCCGATGCTCCTCTCGACGCGCTCCTTGAGCCTTCGCACTATCGAGGCCGCTTCCGAGAAGTCCACCACGAGGCCGTCGCGTATGACAGACGCCTCCTCCATCTCCCAGGTCAGGGGGGTGTCGTTCTCGTCCAGCACCATCACCACCACGGATGATGTTCCAAGATCGACCCCTACCTTCAGCGGCTCCTCCGGGCCCGCAGAGGCGGATCTTCCCCGCCTCCCGCAAGCCCTTTCAAGAAGCTCGTTCCCTCTACGCAGCTCATTCACTCCGCCTCTCCCGTCCTTTGCGGCCGTTCGACGACGTAACCCCTCGCCCCTCTGTACCAGCCGCAGGCGTTGGCCTCGTCGTAGTCGATGTGCATCGCCAGCCTGTACTTCGGGGAGACGCGCACCAGGACGCCTTCGAAGACCGCGGGACGGCTTCCCGCCACCCTCACGCTTATCCTGTCCCCGTCGGACACCCCGAAGCGTGCAGCATCCTCCGGTCTCATGTGGACGTGCCTGTGCGCGATGATCACCCCTTCGTCCAGGACCACCTCGCCTGTCCCGGACCTCAGCCGCAGCGACGCGCTCCCCCCAGTGTCTCCAGAGTCGCGCACCGGCGGCGTAATACCGAGGGATGCGGCGTCCGTCATTGATAACTCTACCTGGGTCCTCGTGCGCTCCGGTCCCAGTATGGCCGCGTTCTCTATCGTCCCCTTCGGGCCTGCGAGCGTCAGGCGCTCCTCGCTCAGGAACTCCCCGGGCTGGGAGAGATCCCGCGTGCTCCTAAGGGCGTACCCCCTGCCGAAGAGCGCGTCTATGTGCTCACGGCAGAGGTGGACATGCCTGCCCGAGGCCTCCACCTCGAACGACATCCTGTCCAGTATCTCGGCCGCTATTCGTCCGGCGAGAAGATCAAGCGCCTCTTCGTTCAAGACAGTCACTCCCTCTCCCTGCCCGCGCCCCGACTATCAGCCCTCCAGCTTTGGAAGTATGAACTCCACCTCGTTGTGCGGACGCGGGATCACATGGACGGAGACCAGCTCACCGACCTTGCCCGCTGCCGCCGCACCGGCGTCGGTCGCCGCCTTCACGGCCCCCACGTCCCCGCGGACCATAACCGTTACAAGCCCGCCGCCCACCATGACCTTGCCGATCAGTGCGACGTTGGCGGCCTTGACCATTGCGTCGGCCGCCTCCACCGCGCCGACCAGCCCTTTCGTCTCAATCATTCCGAGTGCCTGCATTCCGTTGTTCATAGTCCCTACCTCCTATGGAGTATTTACCGTTCGTTTAATGCAGCGCCAACTTTGATACCAACTCAGCGGTCACGCGCTTGACCAGGAGGTTCAGAAGCTCCTCCTCCGTCCCCATTGCATCCGGGCGCAGATCCTCTATCTCGCTGGTTCCCCACGCCACCCGCCTGATATTCAGCAGGTGGAGCGGCCCGACGTTGTCGCTGGTCGCGTTGCGTCCTATCGCCCCGCACCCTAGAGTCATGGAGGGTATCAGGTTGGTGGTCGCCCCCACGGCCCCGAGAGCGGAGCCAGCGTTCACCACAACCCGCGAGACAGGTTTTTTAAGCCCGAACTCGCGTATCACACTCTCGTTCGAGGAGTGTATCGCCAGGGTGTGTCCCGCCCCCTCGAAGGCCAGCAGCTCGATGCACTTCTCGCAGCATCTCTCCCACCCGTCCGCCGAGTAGAACGCCAGCACGGGACAGAGCTTCTCGTGCGAGAAGGGGTACCCTTTACCCACGCCCAAACCCTCGGCCAGCATCAGCAGTGTGCCGTCCGGTATCCGTATCCCGGCCGCCTCCGCTATGAACTCGGTAGACCTGCCGACCGTGCGCGGGTTCATCCTCTCCGATGGGGTGAAGATCGCCCGAGCCACCTTCGCCGCGTCCTCCTCCGGCAGAAAGTACGCCCCCTGCCTGACGAACTCATCCCTGACGTCCCCCTCGATGCACGACTCCACAACAACGGACTGCTCCGAGGCGCATATCGTGCTGTAGTCGAACGTCTTGCTCGAGATTATCCTGCGCACTGCCGTCGGAATATCCGCCGACCTCTCTATGAAGGCGGGAGTGTTCCCCGGCCCGACCCCTATAGCCGGAGTGCCGGAGCTGTACGCCGCCCTGACCATGTCCGACCCGCCCGTGGCCAGTATCAGCGCCACTCCGGGCGATTTCATCAGCTCCTCCGTACCCTCCCGGGTGACGATGCTCATGCAGCCGAACACCCCTTCGGGGCCTCCTGCGGATACGACGGCCTCCGACATCAGGCGCGTCGTCTCCTTGATACACTCTTTTGCGCTCGGGTGCGGGGAGAAAACGATCGAGTTCCCCGCCTTCAGCGCGATCATGCCCTTGAAAATCGCAGTCGAAGTCGGGTTGGTACAGGGGATAAGCCCCGCGATGACCCCGACCGGAACCGCCACCTCGAAGATCTTCTTGACCGGGTCCTCCCTGACTATCCCGACGGTATCGAGGTCCTTTATCGACTCATAGACGGTGCTCGCCGCGAAAATGTTCTTCAGCGTCTTGTCCGCGGTCTTGCCGAAGCCCGTCTCCTCGTGCGCCATCAGGCCCAGGCGCTCCGCATTTCTGAAGGATACCTCGGCCACGGCGGCCACAAGCTCGTCGATCTTCTCCTGGCTCAGGGTCGCCAGGCACTTCTGCGCCTCCCCCGCCACCGCCACCAGGTCGCGCGCCTCCTGCACGGAGAGCAGATCCCGGTCGTTCAGCCGCGTCATTCCCCCTCACCCCCGGAGGACTCGAAGAATGCGGTTAACTCCCTGATGAGATCGGATTTTCCAGCGAAGCGGATCTCTTTTTTCGTCAAAGACCTCAACCCCGCGTTCCTCGCCAGCCGTCGAAGCTCCATGACGGTCAGGCTGTCAAGCCCGGCGATATCTCCGCTCCAGCCTGCGTTGCCTCCGTCGTCCTCTTCGTTCTCTTCGTCCTGTTCGTCGTCCGGCTCATCCTCCTCGGCCGGGGTTACGACTTCCTCTTCCCGGCACTCCGGCTCGCCGCATGAATCGGGAGCTGCGTCCCCGCAGGTATCGTCCGTGGAGGCACGCCCCCCGGTGTGACCGCGTCCACGCCCGATCATGACGAAAACCTCGGGCGTCAGACGAGGTATGACGTGCGAGGAACAGTTGCGCCCCAATCTGCTCAAAGACGCGACGGCAGCATCCACTGCGGAGCGCACAGCCGCCACATCTCCTACGATGAGCACGGTTATCAGCCCCGCGCCCACCTTGCTTATCCGCAGAAGCGACACGGAGGCAGCCTTGAGCGCCGCGTCCGCCGCCTCGATCGCGCCGAGCATCCCGCGGACCTCGATCATACCCAGAGCCCTGTTCTCCATGAAGAGACTCACCGCCCTTGCAGCCGCACCCGCTCAACGGGGTCGGCATATTTCGTTGACAGCGGTTCTAGTACAGAACCGGGTTCTCCGCCACAAAGACCACCGCCTGAGCGAACGCATCGCAGGCGGCCTTGCATGCAGATTGAGAGCCGGTCAGCAGTCCCCCTCCGAAGTTCGTCTCCGAGGGGGGTCCGTAGAACGAGACCAGCCTCACGTCGGCCGCCTTCAGCGCTGCATCCAGTGCGTACATGGCCTCCAGCGGCGGCGCGATCAGATAGGCTATCGCGTCGCCCTCGTTGACTCCGGCCGATTTCGACAGGTAGCTGCCCGTGCGCGAGATGCAGTGCGCGTAGTACGGAATGGAGTCGTCTTCGTTGGCCGAGATGAACCACGCGTCGTTCTCGACGAAGTCCGCTACAGCGTTCAGACCGCTGCGCACCTCCGCCGGATTAGGCCCGGCTATTATGCCGATAATCTCACCTGCGAGCTTGGTGTTCGCGTTCGCCGCCCCCGCATAGAAAGACTTCGCGTAGACCACCTCGACATCGGCCTTTTTCGTCGCCTCGTCCAGCGCGGTGTACACCACGTCGTCGCTGTCGGCCGTTACCATGCCGATGCTCCGCTGATCCGGCCGCAGATTCAGCGACGCAGCCATCTCCGGATTGACATTGGGGATGATCTTCACGCTCAAAAGCGTTGCCTTCAAGGGATCGCCCTTCATTTCATCTTCCCTCCCGACAGAAAAAATAACCTTAGAGTTTCAGGTCGATGCCGCTGACTTTCTTCTCGAGCATCAGCTTGATAATATCCGCGATGTAGCCACCGGCCTCGACGGCCGGGGTACCTCCGGCGTGGATGTTCGACACCACAGTGCGCTTGGCCTCCGGCATCCCCACTGTGGCCTTGTACGCGATGTAGGCGGACATGCTCTCGGCCGTCACCAGCCCCGGTCGCTCGCCGATCAGGGTGCAGACGACGTCCGCTCCCGTGACCTCCGAGACGACGTCCATCGCCGGCACTCGTCCGTACCTGACGAAGAAGGGCTTGGCGATCTTGATTCCATGCCTCTCCAGCCCCTGCTCCATCGTCTTCAGCGTGTCCATGGAGTTCGTCATCACCGCGGTGGAGCTGAGCCCGTCGGCCACGTAGACAACGACCTTCGGCGACTGCCCGGCTATGCGCTTTATCGCCTCCCTGGCCTCGGCGCCAAACTGCCTGCCCATGTCCGGCCTGGTGAGGAACTGATCCTTGCTTGTACACTCCGTCTGGACCGTCTCCAGCCTGTTGGCCTCCAGGAACTCGTCGCTTACGTCGGTGAAGACAGCGTCCTGGGCGGCCGCATGGTCGGCCCGGAAGCGAAGTAGCGTCTCCGTCATGTACCTCGGGCCAGCACGCCACACCCCGATGCGCGACGGCGTGGTGAGCTTCATCGCCATCAGCGCCTCCCTGTTCGCAGGCTCCGGCACGAGGCAGTGCCTTCTGAGGTCGATCTCCGTGAGGTCGGGAAGACATCCCCCATCGTCGCAGGAAAGAGGCGCGGGCGCGGCTGCCGTGACCTTGGGCGAGGTGCCGCCCTGAGCGCTCATCTCAGTCAGTATCTGCTGGACCATTTGCTTAATTTCAAGTTCGCTAACCATAACTTCACCCCGCTATCAGGCAAAAATGGACGCGTCGCCGGCCTTCTTCGTCAGCTTGCCGTCCTCCATCAGGCCCATCTTCTCGAGCCATTTCTCGAAGGGCGCGATCGGACGGACGCCCAGAAGCTGGCGCAGAGCCGCCGCCTCGTGATAGCCCGTGCACTGGTAGTTGAGCATCGGGTCGTCTCCGTGGGGGACCCCCATGAAGTAGTTGCAGCCCGAGGCCGTCAGAAGCACGGCCAGGTTCTCTATGTCGTTCTGGTCGGCCTTCATGTGGTTCGTGTAGCAGGCGTCGCAGCCCATGGAGATGCCGGTGAGCTTCCCCATGAAGTGATCTTCCAGTCCCGCTCGTATGACCTGGCGGCTGTCGTACAGGTACTCCGGCCCGATAAAGCCTACGACGGTGTTCACCATGAACGGCTTGAATCGCTTGCCGAAGCCGTATGTGCGTGCCTCCAGCGTCACCTGATCGGCCCCGAAGTGCGCGTCCGACGACAGCTCCGCTCCCTGCCCCGTCTCGAAGTACATATAGTTGGGCCCCGAGCCCGTACCCTGCTTGTCGGCCAGGTCGTTGGCCTCCGCTATCAGGTCCGCAGAGATGGCGAAGGCCTCGTTCCCCTTCTGGGAGCCGGATATGCTCTGGAATATACAGTCCGTAGGAGCCCCCTGCCTGACCGCCTCCATCTGAGTGGTCACGTGAGCCAGCGTGCAGATCTGAGTGGGAATCTCGAACCTCTCCTTTATCTCCTGGAACTTGAAGAGGATCTTCTTTATATTGTCAACTGTATCGTCCACCGGGTTCAACCCTATCACCGCATCACCCACCCCGTAGGAGAGGGCCTCGTACACAGCCGCTGTCACCCCGTCGACGTCGTCCGTCGGATGGTTGGGCTGGCAGCGTGCGGCGAGAGTGCCGGGAAGCCCGATGGTCGTGTTGCAACGAGCCTGGATGCGGATCTTGCTGGCGCCGTAGACCAGGTCCATGTTGGTCATCAGCTTGGCAACTCCAGCCACCACCTCGCTTGTCAGGCCGCGGGCGGCCCTCTTTATCTGCTCGCTTGAGGTCTCGTTCGACAGAATCCACTCGCGCAGTTCGGCGATGGTCCACCCCGACACCTCGTTGTAGATATTCTCGTTGACGTCGTCCTGAATTACACGGGTGACTTCGTCCTGCTCATACGGGATCACCGGATTGTTTCGGAGATCCGCCACAGTAAGGTTGGCCAGAACGTGCTTGGCCGCTATCCTCTCCTCCATCGAATCCGCGATTATCCCGGCAAGGCGGTCGCCGGACTTCTCCTCGTTCGCCTTGGCGAGAACCTCCTTGACATCCTTGAACTGGTACGTTCGGCCAAAGAGTTTTGTTTTGAGGTTCACCGTCTTTTCACCTCCAGAATGATTTCATACGCCCTCTCCCGCGCGGGCGTCACCGTCGCCAGAAACTTTTCCATACGCTGTCGGGACCACCTCCACTTCCGTGCGATACAACCTTCGCCCCGTCCGAAGTGCGTCTGGAAAAAACAAATAAGGCCCGGGGCGCGTTGCGTCCTCGCCGTATTGCGGCGTTCCACGCAAAGTGCCCCAGGCCTCGTAAGGCGTTCATGCTTGATGGGTGCGACCGGTCTCCTGGCTTGCCTTCATCCTTGGCC
>Ga0265293_10010743_pt1 | contig 12705 bp, 6 predicted proteins | sample Munlanlewell138R_FD_192505 | JGI IMG/M metagenome (GOLD analysis project Ga0265293, IMG submission 192505) | Leachate microbial communities from a municipal landfill in Southern Ontario, Canada - Leachate well 138R | ecosystem: Engineered > Solid waste > Landfill > Unclassified | place: Canada... | reverse complement strand
AATAGCGGCGGCAAGGGCGGCTTTGGCGGCGGAGGTTTTGGAGGCGGTAGCTTTGGCGGCGGCGGAGGCGGCTTTGGCGGTGGAGGCGGCGGAGCAAGGTAAACTAAGCGCTCTGTTATTTGCTCAAATACAAACAAACACAACCCAAACCCGCTCAACACAAACAACCATAATCCAAGTTAAGGATACTCATTCCTTAAATCAAGCACCCCAAACGGGGTGTTTAATTTTGTTTGTATATTCCTCGTTTTGTAGTCCATACTAACTTCCGCAGGGGATAAGTATGAACAAAGTCAACATTACAGGTATTAACACTTCGCAACTGCCAAAGCTTACAGCAAAGGAGTCCGAGCAAATGATTAAGCTCATCAAGAGCGGGCGCACGGATTTGCGTGAGTCATTTTTAATGTCCAACGCAAGATTGGTTTTAAGTATGGTACAGCGTTTTCAAAATACCAAAGAATGTGCGGACGATTTGTTCCAAGTAGGTATGTTAGGTCTTATTAAGGCGGTTGATAATTTTGATGTAACTCTTGATGTACGCTTTTCCACTTATGCGGTTCCTATGGTACTGGGAGAAATCAGGCGATTTGTCCGTGAAGGTACTGCAATGAAGGTAGGTAGAAATCTTCGAGATATAGCTTACAAAGCTATCCAAGCACGAGATAAACTCGAAAGAGAGAGGGTGCAAGAAGCAAGTCTTACCGAAATTGCCAAAGAAATCGATGTCCCGTACAGGGAAGTAGTATCTGCATTGGACGCTATTGCTGAGCCAGTGTCGATATACGAGCCTGTTTTTAATGATTCGGGCGACGGTATGCTGATAGTAGACCAAATAAGGGATAATAGTTCGAGTATTGATTATGCGGACTTAGTAACATTAAGGGAAGCCGTCAAGAAACTTCCGGAGCGGGAGCGGCAGGTGCTGCTTTATAGATATTACCGAGGTCATACACAAATGGAAATTGCCGCCGCACTTCATATGTCCCAAGCACAGGTTAGCAGGTTGGAAAAAAGCGCAATAAGCGAATTGAAGTCCGCCTTCTAGTCCTAAATAGCCCTCTGCGCTCATATTAATATTAGCGCAGGGGGATTTTTTTTATGCACGGTATAGATTATACTTTTTGCGAACTTAGGGAAAAAGAGGTAATAAACATCACAGACGGACGGCAACTTGGCAGAATTGTCGATTTGGGCATACATTGCAGCGGCAGAGTGGTGGGGATTGTTGTGCCGGGAGAAAAGCGGTTTTTAAAAAATATTTCGGGTTCGGAAAACATTTATATTCCTTGGAATTGCGTAATAAAAATTGGCGACGATGTAATACTTGCAGAGCTTCCTCAAGCGGGCGGCGGCAATACCAATGTTCAATGCAATCACTAAAAAAGCTTTTATAAAAAAATTTTACATATTTATAAGTTTATGATATAATATTTTTAATGGTAAAAGAGAGAATAAAAAGCATAATTTTTATAACAATAATATTTTTATTGCTATTATTTATGATGGGTTGCCTGTCCAACATACATTTTTATAATGATGAGCATATAAAAAATATCAATTATAACTTTTCCTTTGATACCCATTTGTTAATTGACGAAAGGTTCGACTTGCATTTTGAAGATAAAATCTTTAATGAGGCACTTGCATTAAGTACTTATAAAGAACTGCAAAACGACTATGACGCCCTAAATAATGTATTTAATTTAGACACCAATCTTTACATATATGTTGTAGAAGACACAAAAAAAGAGCAAGCTTTTTATGCAAAAAACAGCCTATACTGTACCATAGATGACATAAAAAGTTTGGCATATCAATCTGTCTTGACAAAAGCCTATCTAAATAAATATGAGTTGTGGAAACAGCACGGCGCTTATCACTATATATTTGGAGAATCCAAAGATAACAACGATATCCTAACAACATATTATAACGAAGAAAGCAACCTGCTAACCTTGTCGTTGTTTTCTGCATTTTTTAATGACGCCTTTGCCGATGCGAGCACAATAGAAACGGCTTATCTTACCGCAGAGAGTTATACAAAATATCTCATAGACACCCATGGGGGAGATTCCTTTCTTTCTTGCGGATTGTCGGGGGGAAACAGGCAAGATTGGTTAAATAATATTGGGGTGAGCTTAATTTATGATATGCCCTATAATATATCTTGGCTCAACAACGCAACTTACTCCCATTCCGATGCCGCTTACCCGCTTATTATCACAACGGCAAACCGTGTCTATAATATTTCACCGATTCCCAAGACCTTTGGCTCATCAGACTATGTGCTAAAAAATGCCTTTGATACACCTCTGCTTATTCTTGAACAGTTGTCCGAGTGCAATGCTGCAATGGAAGACATTTTGTCACATATTAAAATAAATGCGCCTTTAAGTTATCCTAAAATATTGGCAAGATATAATAGCAAAATTACAATATTTATTAATGATAGAATTAGTTACTCCCATGCCAATGCAAAGGATAGCCAAATACACTTAAATGATTTAGATGATTTTGAGCACGAAATCATCCATATTCTTACTTATGCAGACTATTCCCACAAACATATATGGCAAGCTGAGGGAATTGCCGAATATCTCTCAAAAGAAATACCAAACAGATATACCGCTTTTGGAGGTCGGCTATTTAAAGCACTAAATATGAACTTTGAAAGTGAAGATTATGACACCAAAACATTTGCTGAGTTGTGGAAAGCATATTATCAAGATAAAAAACCATTATCTTCAACTTTGGAGGAGTTTGATTTTGCCTTGGCGTATGAGGGAATAGCCGCTGTTACATTAACCAACGAGAATTTAAATCTCAATTCAGTTATGCCCATTGCTGCCCAATCCGTTGCCGAGCGTCATCCCCAAAGCCTTCCATTTTTAAGGTTTGAGGGCAATGATTTGAGCTATCCCGAGGCATATTTATTAATAAAGTATCTTGTTGATAATTATGGGCTTGACACGGTGCTTGAGTTTTGCTTTGATACGGGCTATAATTTTCCGCAGCACTTTGGCAAGTCATATGGTCAGATATTTAACGAGTTTATAACTAAATATCAACAATCATAAAAATTCATTTTAGATATTGTTTTATCGCTTTTTTGCTAATTTTCTTAAATAATGGGGCTATAACTATTTACAATTTAAGTTCTTTCATATATAATTATACTGAGGTGATGTTATGAAATGTTCGTCTTGCGGGTCATTGGACAGCAAGGTAATTGACTCTCGCCTTAGCGAGGACGGTCTTACCATTAAGAGGCGCAGGGAGTGTTCCGAATGCGCCAAGCGCTACACTACATACGAGAGAATAGAGTACTCCCCCGTTCTTGTAATCAAGTCCGACGGCACAAGGGAGCTGTTCGATAGCCGCAAAATTAAAGCAGGCGTGATTAAATCTTGCGAAAAGCGACCTGTCACAGCAAGTAATATTGATGTGCTAGTTTCTAATATCGAAAAAAAGATTCACAATAGTTTGGCGCAAGAAATCAGCTCCAAAAAAATAGGGGAGATGGTTATGGAGGGGCTAAAGGAGTTGGACGAGGTTGCCTATGTGCGTTTTGCGTCCGTCCACAGAGAGTTTAAAGATATAAATACCTTGCGTGAGGCAATAGAAAAACTCATAGGGAACAAAGAGGGCAACAAGCCCGAGTAACAATATGAAGCGTTTGGTGTGCCATACCGATAAAGTTAAGTTAAGCCGTTTTCTTGCCGACTCAATAGAGGGCTTAAAGCCTAGCTATATCCGTATGCTTATTAAAAATAAGGATATCAAAATTAATGGCAGGCGGGTATCCAGTGACGAAACTTTAAACAAGGGCGACAATCTCGAAGTTTATTTGGACGAAAAAAAACTTTACCCGCCCCGCTACCAAGTGTTGGGCGACTATAAAGATATAGCAGTTTTTTACAAGCCTGTTGGGATAATATCCGAGGTTTTTGCGTTAGGGGTACAGCTAGCCCATTCAGCAAATTACAAACTATGCCACCGTCTAGATACAAATACCGACGGTTTAGTTATTTTTTCCAAGAATACAAAAGCATATCAACTTGTTAAGGATGCCTTTAAAAAAGGATATATTACAAAAAATTATCAAGCGCTCCTTTGCGGCAATCTTAATAAAAGCGTAAAGCTTGTAGCATATCTTGCAAAAGATGCCGAAAGAGGTGTTGTGCAAATATATGACTCCCCAAAACAAGGCGCAGTAAAAATTCTTACCGAGGCAACCCCCATTAAAACTTTGTCCTCACTTGTCCCGCTCACCCTTGCCGAAATCACCCTGCATACGGGCAAAACTCACCAAATCAGGGCGCATTTAGCGCACTATGGGTATCCAATCTTAGGGGATGCTAAATACGGCGACTTTGCAGCCAATCGCACATTCAAGCTAAAAAAGCAATGCCTAACCGCTTGCAAGCTGGGGTTTAGTTTTCCCTCCTCATCGCCATTATTTTATTTAAACGAAGTGACAATACAAATAGAGCCAAGCTTTTCCATAGAGAATATTATTTAATTTTCCCTTTAACATACAACCTTTTACATTTTTCGACATATAATAGCCTTGCGGAGGCGGCTATTTTATTAGAAGGTTTTTTTGCAATTCTTAGTAATATATTATTGTTTACTTCTAGGTTGGAGAACAGCAATTCCTTTCCCCACCCGTTAAGTTCGGAAAAGGAAAAGGAATATCTTAGGAAGTTCAAAGACGGGGATATGGATGCTCGTGATGTGTTAATTAGGCATAATTTGCGCTTAGTCGTATACATATCAAAAAAGTACACCAATTATCCCGACCAAGACGAATTAATATCAGTGGGAACATTGGGGTTAATTAAAGCCATCAACACATTTGAGGAGGGCAAGGGTACACAGCTAGCCACCTATGCAAGCCGATGTATTGAAAATGAAATCTTAATGGCATTAAGAGGGTATAAAAAGCAACAGGGCAATATATCCCTTTATGAAAATATAGGCAGAGATAAGGACGGTAATGAGATGATGCTGATTGATATGTTATCCATAGATGAAGAGACTGTATACAGCCAACTAGAAAGCCAGATGTTAAAGTCAAGCTTGCTAAAGATTATAGATAATTATTTAAACGAGCGAGAACGCTTGATAATCAAACATCGTTTTGGACTAAAGGACGGCAATATTCTCACCCAACAGGAAGTATCCAATATTCTTGGCATCTCCCGCTCCTATGTTTCACGAATAGAGAAAGGAGCGCTTTTTAAGCTAAAAGAGGCGATAGCCAAAGAAAACTTGCAAATATAGCATAAATAGTAAAGAGTAATGTCGTCAAAAGTTAGATAAGTGCGACAGTAGCAATTTGCCTTGGACTTTGCAATTGTTAAGATTTTGCAAGCGCCACTCCAACCCTGTGAAAAACATAAAAAAGCACGGCAGCAGAAAAAACCCTGTTTTGCGATTGTTAAGCTGTAAGCACAACTTAAACCCTGTGAAAAACAGTAAAAAGCACGGCAGTAGCAATTTGTCTTGTATTTTGGTGTGATTTTGTGCGAAGTTCCCGCCGAAGTGTACAGGGTAACGGCTAAACTCTGTTTAGGATTGTTAGAGGTTAGTAAGCAGCAGATTTTTGATGAATTTTGAGGTGGATTTGGACGGAAACGCTCCTAAAGCCGTACAAGCGGTACGGCAAGGAGCGTTTGGGTGCAACCCTGTAACCGTTCGAATACGCCCAAAAGTCGCAAAAAGATGCGGCTGAAAAAATATGTGGCGCAAATAAAAAATACCGCAAGGCAAAAAGTTAACGCTTGCGGTAACGGAAATGGTTAAAAAGAGCTAACATTATATAAATATAATGCGCCACATATTTTTTAAATAAGCGAGGTAGTCTGTAAGCCGAGTTCTGTCTTAAACGGTCATCTATCTAGGCGCACAGTCGCCTGTGCGCTCAAGCGATTTAGGAGCAGGACGGGCTTTCCATTTGCTCCATTCTCTTGCATCAAGCGGGGTTTGCATAGCCAATTTCGTCGCCGAACTGCTGGTGAGCTCTTACCTCACCTTTCCACCCTTACAACTCGTTAGAGTTGCGGTTTATTTCTGTTGCACTTTCCCTAGAGTCGCCTCCGGCAGGAGTTGCCTGCCGCTTTTGCCCTGTGATGCTCGGACTTTCCTCATCTTAAACGATGCGACCGTCCGGCTACCTCGCTAATAGATTATACCACAGTCAGCATCGATTTAACAACAGCTTTAGGCGGTATTTTTTGCCGTTTTATATCGGGGAATATTCATACCGTATAATTGGCGGATGCTTGTCAATAATTTTTTGTATGCTTTACTATATTATTGGAATTATAGCCGCACTAGCGGTATTGACTGTGTTTTTTATACCTAAAAGACAGCCGTCAAAGAGGGAACTAAAAAAACTTTCCGACGAGGATTTTTTTAGCGGTATCCGCAATATTGCCCGAGAAAACCGAGTGATAGAGAGGGGCAGAGGTGTGAGCATACAGCCTCTGCTAAGATACTTAGCACGGGCAGAAAGGGTTGTATCTGCCAAGGTTAGGCGCAATAAGCCTGTCACCGAGGGCGAAAAATGGTATTTTGAAAACCTATATTATGTAAAAAGGTTTATTGATGGCTTCAATATGAGAGAATTTTCGCTTTTGCCCCGTTCTATTGGTGGGGTTAGGGTGCTTGTTATTGCACGCTATATTGTTGAAAACTCCGCTGGTCTATTGAATTTTGAGAGAATAAAAAAGGCAATTGATATAGTTAATAACGAAAGTATTTTGAACTATCATGAAATACGGGCTTTGAGGAGTGCAATAGGGCTAGCTGTGCTTGAGCAGATATATATGCTATCTCGCCGCATTATTCATTACAACAAAATGGAGAGATTGAGCCAAAGGGGATACTTTGAGCCACTTCTCAAAAGTGATATTTATCTATATTATTTTTTAAAACATAATTCACATCCGGACATCAAAGAAAAACTTGCCCGCAAAGGTGTTAATGTGGAGAGTATAGGCTTTAACCATTCTATGTCCGTTGTAGATACAACACGAATGGCAAAATACTTGTTTGATACGCTAAAAAACTTGCAAGATATCTTGGGTGACGAGGATGCGCTTGGGCTCAGCGTGGTTGACCGTGAACTTTCGGCACGAGGTGCATACAAGGATATGTCCTTTAACACAAAAAAATTATACCTTTCCCGCATTGCAGATATTAGTGACAGAATAAATGCAGGAGAACTGTTGGTTGCTAAAAAGTTGGTAAACCTTGCAAAATTTAACAATATAGACCCAATTACCGTGCTTTTGGAGCATACTGCTAAGCTGATAAAGTATGTAAGGAGCGGCTATTACCTAGTTAAGCTTAAAGAAAAGAATAGTATAATAAAAGAGTATCTCTATATAGGGGCGATGTTTTTGTTAACGGTCGGACTTTCGGCAGCGGTGTACTTTATTTTTAGAAGTTTTGCGGCGGCAATTGCCGCCTTGCCACCGCTGTTTATTATAGCGGAGGCAATTATAAATAATATCTTGTCCGAAACAGTTAAGCCACGCCCGTTACCCGAAATGAATTATCTAAATATTCCAAGTGAGCATAATACAATTATTACAATTGCCGAATTTATCGGCTCGGAAGAGCAAATGAAAGAGGCGCTCAAACACCTAGAAATAATTAGAGAAAGCAATGCAGACGCAAATATTACTGCCGCACTTTTAATTGACTTAAAGCCTGCCGATACAGAAGAAACCGTAGAGGACGGCGCTATTATTGATGCCGCTCGTGAGTATGAAGGGCGAGAAGGATATTGTATTTATATAAGAAAACGCAAAAATATCGATGGGCGATACAAAGCGTACGAGAGAAAGAGGGGGGCGATAAACGAGTTAGTCAAGTACCTTATTACGGGCGAAAAAGATGAGTTTTGCTATATTTCTAACCATTGTGTTGGCAGTCCTTCATATATGCTTACGCTAGACGCAGACAATATTTTATCTGTTGGCGGGGCAAAAGAATTGATAAATATCATCGCCCACCCCGCAAACGCAAGATATGACTTGATAACAGCAAGAAGCCGCTATAACTTGTTTAGTTTAATAACCCCCTTTGCCAAGCGTTTCCGCAGAGAGTCGGCTTTTATTAACTATCCAAACTACTCAAGCTTGTATTACAATGTCTTTACAAGAGATATATTTTGCGGCAAGGGGATATTCCGCATCAAGTCCTTTTATAACAAGTTAGACGGTGTATTTCCCGACAACAAAATACTCTCCCACGATATAATTGAGGGCGCAATTTTAGAAACCGCATCTGGCTCTGTCCTTTATGAGGATGCCCCAAAAAACTTTGTTGCCGATAGGGAGCGCATAAAGCGGTGGGCTAGAGGGGATATACAGCTGTTACCCTTTATTGGTCGTGGGTGGAAAAAGAAAGATGGAACAAGGCATATATCCAAAATCCGCCCGATATACAAGTTTTTGATAATTCGCAATTTTATCAATATTCTATTCCCTATATTTACTTTGGCGGTAGGCGTGATAAGTTTATTTTATCCATATGTTTGGACGGTGTTTGCCCTGTTGCTACTCGCCCCCGTAATTTTAGATGTTATAGGTATGCTAAGGCGGGCGGTAAAAGAAAAGATTCGCCCACGATACACGGCAAAAGATATAGCACTGTCAATATCAAACGCAGTTATTGAGGCGGGATTGCTGCCGTATTACGCTTTGTGCAATGCCAGGCTGGTAATCACCACATTTTGGCGGATGATAAGCGGCGGCTCATTATTGGAGTGGAAAACTTTTTATCAAAGTCAAAGTATGAGCGGTAAATTTATAAACGAAACTGCTCCATCTATGATAATTGCGCCCTTGATTGCGCTTGCGCTTTTGATTGGCGGAGCACCATATATTCCTGTCCTTATTTTTGCTGCGGCAAGTTACGCTATATATTATTTGGTATATAAGAGCGGGGAGGAGCAGGAGGAAAAACTTGAATATACCGATATAATGCGCTCATACCTTAAAAAAACATACCTTTATTTTAGGTATATGCGAAAAAGCGGCTCACTTATTGCCGACAATCTACAAATAAAACCGTATAAGGGTATGTCGGAAACCACTTCGCCCACCAATATAGGCTTTCAAATTATTGCCGAAATTTGTGCGGTAATTTTGGGAGAAACCAATAGGTCGGATGCGATTTTGACCCTAAAAGATATTGTTTCCGCCATTGAAAATTTGGAAAAGTGGCACGGAAACCTTTACAATTGGTATTACATTGCCAAAAAAACACCTGCAGTTCCCTTTGTGTCAAGCATAGACAGCGGTAACTTTGTAGCATCGTTGATTATGCTAAAAGGCTTTTTGGATAACAAAGAGGATAAGTTGTTGCGGAGTAGAGTGGAAAAACTAATTAAAAGCACGGATTTATCTGCACTTTACGACCCCTCAAAGCGGCAATTTTACTTGGGTTACAACACTGTATCCAAACGATTTGACGGGCATTATGATTTGTTGGCATCCGAGTCAAGGCTACTTAGCCTAGTTTATATATCACTATATGGGGATGCGGCGCATTGGAAAGCGCTAATTCGTGACTTCACTCCCGATTGCGGCAATACTTTACTCTCTTGGTCGGGAACAATGTTTGAATATATTATGCCAGAGCTGTTTTTGCAGTCCCCTAAAGGCTCTCTTTGCAGAGCAAGTGCGCACAATGCAGTAAGCTTGCAAATAAAGGCACGCTCACGGGGGTTGTTTGGGCGTTCGGAAAGTGGTTACTACGCCTTTGATGACGGATTGAGATATCAATATAAAGCTTTTGGCATAGATGCGCTAAGTCTTGGTCGTGATAAGGAAAAAAACATTATTTCTCCTTACAGTTCGTTTTTGGCATTGGAATATAATCCCAAAGCTGTGGCAGATAACTTGGAAAAAATTGCTGCAACGGGAGGACTTAGCGACTATGGTTTTTATGAAGCTCTGGATATGGAGGGGCGCACCCGAGTATTATATTCATATATGACGCACCACCAAGGGATGATTATGGCATCCCTTACCAACTACCTCACGGGCGGCAAACTGCGCAAACTTATGCAAAAAGACCCCGGCATAGGGGGAGTACAAATACTATTAACCGAGGAGCAAGAGAAACACACATTCCGCAAAAAAATAGAGGAAAGGGAACGAAAAAGCTTAAAAAACAAGCTTGAGTATTATAAATATATAGCTAATGTAGAATACTCTACTGCAGCGACGGGCTTGAGTGACGGTATAACGGGGCTGTATTGTGATGCGCTTGGCGGTGGCTGTACTATGTGGAACGGCGTGATAATTAACCGTTTTATTAAGGGCGCAGAGGAACGCTCCGGACGCCATTATTATATTAGGAATGAGGACGGTAAGGTATCCTCACCCACCTATATTACGCTAAAAGATAATCCGTCTAAATATGCTTTTTCCTATACCCCTGTTTCGGCAACATACCATAATAATGAGGATAATGTAAAGTTAGACTTGTCGTTTGACTCCAATCTTTTTGCGATAATAGAAAAGTTAACAATAGACGAGCCGAATGGGAAAAGGTTGTTTTTTTATGAGCCGTTGGCGCTTAGCTCCTATGATGCCCAAAATGCACATCCTACCTTTAATAATTTATTTGTTACTACTGAGTACTTGGACGAGCATAAAGCAATAATTGCTAAAAGGCGGTTAAGAAAGGGCGAGCGTCCCGTATTTGTTGCACTTGTAATGAGAGGGCTTACCGATATTAAGCCGGAGAGCAACCGATATAATGCCCTTGGCAGAGGGCGAACGGAGCGGCGTCCACGCTTGATGACTACGGAAAATCCAGTTTATCCGCAATTTGGTGATGTTTTAGAGCCGTGCTTTGCTTTTTCTGCCTCTTTGACGGGGGCAAGCGCCGAAATAATAAAGATAATGTCGGATGACTATGAAGATTTATTGCAAAAAATACAGCGCATACCCGATGATTATTATGGGTTTGCCACCGAGGCGGGAAGTGACAGTCACTTGCAGGAATTGACTAACAAACTGTTATATCCTCTTATGTCGCTCCCATACAATAACAAATTTTTGGCGGATGTGGATAAAAGGGGGGCAAGGGATGAATTTTTTAACTACACATCGGGAAAAAAATTGCTTGTCTATTTTATGGATGATGCAAGCGAACTCTCGTATGTGAAAACTTTTGCCATAACTCTTGCGGAGCTTAGATATTTTGGGCTAAATCCTGCGTCTGCGGTGCTTTTGCCAAAGGGTGCGGATGCCGCATTAAGACAAGAAGTTGCCGAAATTCTTAAAAATGCGCATATTAGCGATTGCAGAATATGTGAAAATTCGGGTGCAGAGGGGCTGATAAGCGCCGCATTTATTTTGTTAAACAAAAACTTTAATGTGCCGGAGAGAACATTTTATTTTTCTCAAGTTCATGATGAGGAAAATGAAGTTGCAGCAATACCGGAGGGCGAATATTTAATAAAGAGCGGGGCGGGTGGCATTACCCAAGACGGGTATCTTTTGCCGCTTGCTAAATACCCTCCTCTACCGTATTCAAATGTGATTGGCAGGGAAAAAGGCGGCTTTTTCACCACGGAAAACGGTGGAGGAGCGCAATATTTTCACAATTCATATGAAAACCGTATGTTGCGCTTTGACAACGACCCAATAAAAGATACACCTTATGAACAAATACACCTTACGCTTGGAGATAAGACCGTGCGCCTCAATGGCGGCAGAAACGGCACTTCCAAAGTGTTAATTTCCGCAGGAAAAACCGTGTTTTTCAGTGAGTTAGACGGAATAAAAGCGGAAACCGAAATGTACTCCATAGATGAAGGAGCGGTGAAAATAATCGAAATTAACTTAAAAGGCGAAGCGGAGCTTAAACTTTTGTATAGTTTTGAGGCATTGTTAGGCAGTTCATTTGCTCCCCCCTTTATTTATTCGGAAAAAGCAGATAGCCATACGGTTAAGATAAAAAACTTCTTAACCTATCGTGAGGCATTCATTCGTATTTATGGCGAAAGTATTTCGGATATAGATATTGCCGCTTTGAATGCAAATGTGAGAATTGGCGCAAATGTCAACTTAAAAGGCGGCGCAAAAATATATGTTGCAGTGGGGCAGTACAAGCAGGTTATCAATCTTGAAAGCGGGGAGATATCGGAAAAAAAGAGATTGTCGCTCAAATACTTTAATTCACTCAACAATGTGAACATAAAGACGGCGGATGTTGCGCTTGACGAGTTATTTAATAAGTGGTTGATGTATCAAACGGTGTCATCCCGCCTAAATGCCAGATGCGGATATTATCAATTGGGCGGGGCGACAGGTTATCGTGACCAACTGCAAGATGTTTTGGCGCTCTTGCAATCAAACCCCGCACGGACTAGGGAGCAAATTCTCTTGCACGCCGAACGCCAATACGAGGAAGGGGATGTTATGCATTGGTGGCACGAGCCAAGAGCGGGTTTGCGCACCAAAATTAGTGATGATAAGCTGTTTTTGCCTTATCTTACCGCCGAATATATAGAAGTTACTAGCGATAGCGCCATACTAAATGAGCAAATTGCATATCTAACATCTCCTATTTTAGGCAAAAAGGAGCACGCAAGGTATGAGTGCGCCGCCCTTACTGACTACAAAGAAAGCCTTTTGGAGCATTGTGTTAGGGCAATAAAGAGCGCAT
>Ga0265293_10010741_pt1 | contig 12711 bp, 12 predicted proteins | sample Munlanlewell138R_FD_192505 | JGI IMG/M metagenome (GOLD analysis project Ga0265293, IMG submission 192505) | Leachate microbial communities from a municipal landfill in Southern Ontario, Canada - Leachate well 138R | ecosystem: Engineered > Solid waste > Landfill > Unclassified | place: Canada... | reverse complement strand
ATTTTTGAAATTGAAATTTTCATTTTTAAGCATCAAGAATTTTCTTCAACTAAAAATAATCATCAAAATTTTCACTATCAAAAATTAGCTGCATAAAAAAAAGACTGCCCTTTTTGGACAGCCTCTTTTTTTTAACAACAATTTTACACTCTACTCTCAGGTTTTTTCTAATTTTTATTTTAGTTTTGTTGCGTTATGTTAAAGATATTCAACGCTACAACATTGTTTTTATTCGTGTGCTTTTTACTTGCACCCACTTTCAGTTTTGCTATGGAAGCCGAGACTTCTTATGTTTTAATGTTAGCAGAAGAAGAGGAAAATAACACCCATAAAAAATCAAACAATGTTAATGAAGAAGAAGAAAAAGAGATTACAGGTTATTCTTTTTCTAATTTTAAAGAATATCTACGCTACAACACCTTTCTAGTTGGAAATGCAGATTTTTCCAACAATTCATTAAAAAATCATTTAGTTTTTAAAGTTCCATTACCTCCTCCGGAACAACGATAATTACATTTAAAAAGATGTTTTTTTGACAAAACATCCATCTCGATTTTGAAAATCCTACCTTAAAGTTACATGCTTTAACAAACTTGCTGTGTTGTACAATTAGCGATAGTCTAAATAAATCATCTAGGATAAAATCAACAATCGAACTCATTTAAAACAAAGTAATTATAAACTTTAAACTATTATGAAAAAAAATATAACGGCAGAATTAACTCAAAATTTTGCTCCTGGATTAGTTGTTTTTTTAATCGCACTCCCTTTATGTTTAGGAATCGCATTAGCATCGGGCGCACCTCCATTGTCGGGAATTATCGCTGGTGTGATTGGCGGTCTTGTTGTTGGCTTTCTAAGCAACTCCAATGTAAGTGTTTCGGGACCTGCAGCGGGTTTGTCTGCAATTGTTCTTGCGGCTATCACCGATTTAGGAGCCTTTGATATCTTCTTATGCGCGGGAATCATTGCTGGTTTCACACAATTAATTTTAGGTTACTTAAAAGCGGGAGGAATCGCTAATTATTTTCCGAATAGTGTAATTGAAGGAATGTTGGCTGGAATTGGACTTATCATCATCATCCAACAAATTCCAATAGCATTTGGAATTACTGAATACAAAGACTTTTTCACCAATGGCTTCCAGTCTATCCACTTAGGCACATTAGCCGTAAGCCTGCTATCTATAGCTATTTTATTATTGTGGGAACGAGCTGTTTCATTGCGAAAAATCAAAATGCTGCCAGGCGCATTAGTGGCAGTTACTGCAGGAATCTTGCTTAATCAATTATTCATTTCATCGGGTAGTTCCTGGGCAATTTCAACTAATCAATTAGTTAACTTACCCGTGATTACTGGTTTTGGAGACCTATCTACCTTAATAACTACACCCAACTTTGAAGGGTTTTCAAATTCAAAAGTTTGGACCATTGGTATCACAATTGCCGTGGTAGCTTCTATCGAAACTTTATTATGTATTGAAGCATCGGATCGATTAGATATTTACAAAAGAAATACGAACACCAATACCGAGCTTAAAGCGCAAGGTATCGGAAACCTGATCAGCTCTGCAATCGGTGGACTACCAATGACTTCTGTGGTGGTTCGGAGTTCTGCAAATATAAACGCAGGAGCTAAAAGTAAAACAGCAGCGATCATTCACGGGGTATTATTACTTATTTGTGTATTATCTATTCCAATGGTTTTAAATAAAATTCCATTGGCGACTTTAGCTGCAATTTTATTAATTGTTGGATATAAACTAGCAAAACCAGCTACTTTTAAACATTTCTGGCATAAAGGAAAATACCAATTCTTATCATTTGTATTGACATTAGCAGCAGTAGTAGTTTTTGATTTACTAACAGGAGTTGCTCTTGGAATGGCATTCAGTGTTATAATTTTATTGTTCGGCAACATAAAAAAAGGATTAGAAATATCAACCAAGAAAGATTTAGGAAAGTCTTACAACATCACTTTAGCAGAAGAAGTTTCATTTTTAAACAAAGCCAGTATCAAAAATAAATTATTGAGCTTGCCAGAACATTCGACTGTTTGGATTGACGCTAAAAAGTCAGTTTATATCCATGCCGATATCTTAGAACTTATTCAAGATTTCGCGAATAATCGAGCTAAAGAAAGGAACATTTCAATTAAACTATCTGGCTTTAAAGATTCAGTGCAAATTAACAAAAGTACTGACAACGATTTGATTATAATTTCTCATCGTAGAGGCATTTAAAAAGAGGCTTCTACTAAGAAACATCATTTCTTTTAGATTTGTATGACAATTAAATAATTATCAATTAAATTTACAAAATCATTTCATTAAAATTTAAAATTCATCAAGTATGTGTAATACACTAACAGAAAGCTTTAATAAAATCATCGAAGGAAACAATAGTTGGATAGAGTTCGTAAAAAACGACACTTCTGGCAGATTTCAACAGTTATCAAAAGAGCAACATCCTGAAATACTATGGATAGGCTGTGCCGATAGTCGTGTACCTGCCAACGAAATTACAGGAACCAAACCGGGTGAAGTTTTTGTTCACAGAAACATTGCTAATGTTTGCGTTCACTCAGATATGAATATGCTATCTGTATTAGACTATGCCGTGAATGTACTAAAAATAAAGCACATCATTGTTGCCGGGCACTACGGTTGTGGTGGTGTAGCTGCATCACTAAGCAGAAATCAATTTGGAATAATAGATAACTGGCTTTGCCACATTAAAGATGTTTATAGACTTCATGCAGCAGAAATCGATGCTATAGAAGACCCAGAGCTAAAAGCTGATCGCTTAGTAGAGCTTAATGTTGAAGAGCAGGTTTTTAACCTTTGTACAACTTCCATTGTACAAAATGCATGGAAAAATGGCCAAACTTTGGCTATACATGGAATGGTAATAGACATAGGCACAGGAGCTTTGATCGACCAAAATTGCACCTTTACAAGCAAAGAAAGTTTAGGAAAAATCTTTGCTTACAAATAATCCTAAAAAAGAGATTCTCAGTCATTTTAAACTTTGACTGAGAATCTATATTTTTTAAAAACACTGTGGATTTCCCGTTATAAAAAGTTCTAAAGCAGAAGGTGATAAAAAAGGGATATTCAAGCCCATTCCTCTAACAATTAATAAAACACCTGTAAGAATTAAAAATATCGGTACCAACTTTCTCAATTTGTTTTTAAAATATTTATTAACCCACTGACTTAACCATACTACGGCAGTCATTAAGGGAATGGTTCCCACACCAAACCACATCATAAACATAGCACCGTGCAAAGCTCCTTGAGTAGCTGTTGCTCCAAAAAGAGCCATATAAACCATAGCACATGGCAAAAGTCCGTTTAACAAGCCTAAAACCAGAAAAGAACCCCATGTTTTTTTCTGAATAAATGTTCCAAAATAGCTTTTGAATTTCATATAAGCTTTAGTATTAGTATAAAGCTTGCTTTGGATGCTACTTTCATTAAAAAACAATACGCCTAGAATCAACAAAATTCCTAATATTATAGAAACATTTTGGTGAAGTCCGGCTATAAAAAGTCCGTTTCCCAAAAGTCCAAAAAGTACTCCTAATAGTGCATAAGTCAGTATACGCCCTAAGTGGTACGTAATGATATATAAGGTTTTTTTAGTCACGGAGAACTGATGAACTGGCAATGCAAGTGCAATTGGCCCACACATACCAACACAGTGCAAACTACTAAAAAACCCTAAAAACAAAGGCACAATCATTAGAGCATCAGCGTTTGTTGTTTTTGGTAGCCTTTTCCTTCGTATTCAAAATCTAAAGTAATATCCCAACGACCATCAACCAGGTTGGATTTAGGTATAAGCAAGTAATTTGACGACAATTTTAATGGTAAAATGTGGTCAAGGTCCTGGTTGGATGGTCGGTATAGGGATATTGTTCCGTTAATTTCCGCCTGGTTAAATGTCTCAGGAAAATAGAACGCAATGCCTTCTTCAGTAGTTTCAATCTTCAAGGTTTCACCCAATTCAATTGCATTTTCCTGTTTTATTCTATTCCCATTTACTTCTAATTCTTTTTGGTAATAATCTTCTGTTACCAGTTGATTGTCATATCGAGCATCTACTTGAACTCGAATAACATATTGTAATATGAACGCCATGAAACATACAATTCCTATTACAATTCCTGTTCCCCAATTAAATTTCATTTCTTTTAGTTTTATTATTAATTAATTTTAGTTGAAAGTTCTCGGTCCCAAGAAATTGGTCTTGGTCTGATCGATCAGCTCTTCATTGTTGTAAACCTCAATTTGCACTTCGGTTTTATATCCATCTAACATCGTTTCAGGAATATCGATGAACAAAGTTCCTTGCGACATTCCTTCTTTTGGAACGATGATTTTTTGATTAGCAACCAATTCAATGGTTCCTTTTGGTTTTACAATTTTAATTGTCACATTTTCGTAATCACGAGCAGTTTTATTAGCAATTTTATAAGTATAGGTATTTCTAATATTTTCTTCTACGTGTTCAAAAGTAGTTCCAGGCAATCTCAAGATCTTAACCTCAACATCGCTTCGCAAGAACAACATTCCGGCCAAAACACCCATCAAAACAAACAATACCGAAGCATATCCTTTCATTCGTGGTGTGAACTTGAATTTTTCTTTTTTAGCAATTTCAACTTCAGAAGCAAAACGTATCAAACCTTTTGGAAGGTTCACCGATTCCATCATAAAATCACAAGCATCGATACAAGCTGTACAGTTCACACATTCCAATTGTGTTCCGTTTCTGATATCAATTCCCGTTGGACAAACATGTACACATTGAGAACAATCAATACAATCTCCAAATCCTTTTTCGTTTCTATCTTCATTTTTTCGGAATTTAGACCGTCCTTCTGTACCTTCACCACGAACGTAATCATAGGCAACCACGATCGACTTGTCGTCTAATAATACACTTTGCATTCTTCCGTAAGGACAAGCAATGATACAGACTTCTTCTCTAAACCAAACAAATACAAAATAAAAAACGCCGGTAAAAATCAGCAAAGCTACAAAGGTGCTTAAATGTTGGAAAGGACCATCTTTGACCATTGCCAGAACTTGATCACTACCTATAATATAAGCCAAAAACACATTGGCAATAATGAATGAAATGAGAAAAAACACGAACCATTTCAACGCTTTTTTTCTTATTTTTTCGGCGTTCCATACTTGTTTATTCAATCTGATTTGCGCTCCTCTGTCTCCTTCGATCCAATATTCTATTCTTCTAAAAACCATTTCCATAAAAATGGTTTGTGGACAAATCCAACCGCAAAACACCCTTCCAAAAGCCACTGTAAAAAGTGCGATAAATACCACACCAATAATCATTGAGATTACTACTAGATAAAAATCTTGTGGCCAGAAAGCAAATCCAAAAATAGAGAACTTACGTTCCAACACATTAAATAAAAACAGTTGGTTTCCATTGATTTTTATAAAAGGTGAAGTTAATAAAATAGCCAATAAAATATAACTGACCCATTTTCTTTTGTTATAAAACCATCCAGATGGTTTTTTGGGATATACCCATTTTCTTTTACCGTCTTCATCGAGAGTTCCTATGGTATCTCTGAAGCTGTCGCCTGCAACATTACTCATACTACATTATTTTTTATACCTAAAATCCAATAATAAAAAACCACAGCCCTTGGGGGAGGGCTGTGGAAGAAAAATAAAACTAAAACCCTCCAAATGATTATGGAATATTATGAAGCTGTTTCTGCGTCTGTATCATCTACAGAAACGTTTTCAGTTTCCGCATCCGGAGCAGCTTCTTCAACCGCTGTTTGGACAAATTTATCACCTTCGGGCTCTTTGGCATCAGGTGGATTTGTTCCTTGAAGCGATAATATATAACTTGCTACTTTTGCAATATCGCTAGGTGTTATTTGTTGTTTCCAAGGAACCATTCCTTTTCCGTCACGCCCACCTTCGCTAATCACATGGAAAATATCTTTTATATCACCTCCCAATATCCAATATTCATCGGTTAAGTTCGGTCCAATACTTCCACCACCATCTGCTTTGTGACATGCCACACAGTTGGCGTCGTAAACGACTTTACCGGCAGCTAAATCGGCAGGATCCGTCAACACAACTACCTGATCTGCTGTTAATAAATCTGGTGCATTCTTTTTATACTCTTCGATTTGTATTTGAGCAAGCTCCATTTCTTTTTCAAGTTCTTGGTATTGATTATCACCTCCAAACAAATGGTATTTACCCAAATAAATTACCGAAAAAATTATTGTAGCATAGAACAAATACACCCACCAAGGTGGCAAATCGTTGTCTAACTCTTTGATTCCGTCGTAATCATGATCAAGCTCGATTTCTTTTTCTTCTTCCATGCCTTTAGACTTGGTCAATATCTTCATCAGCTTTTTATAGCCTGCTGATTCTGATAATGGAAGATTTTCTAAACGTTCTTTTTCTGCACGCTCTTCAGGGCTCATCAATTGTTCTAAAATACTATCCGATACTTTAGCTACGATTTCAATTGCAATTAAAACTAAAGCAACCAAACCTAATAAAATCAATAAAGACGGATATTCAATTATCGCAGGTTTATCACCCGAATCGACAAGAAGTTCGATGGTTCCAAAGAATAAAAATAATATTAAAGGAACACGTACATATACTGGAAAAAATTTCTTCATAACCTTATTCTTTTATGTGATTCTGTTCATTCTTTTGCTCATCATCTTCTAGGGGCAATCTACTGATTTCTCTGACGGTTTCTTTTTTATAAGTAAACACCCAGATTGCTAATCCTACAAAGAAGAAGAAAAAGATGAGCAGAGCAATTATGGGATAGGCGTCTATCCCTATAATAGTCTCCATATTGTGTTTAATAAACTTTAACATAACTCACTATTTTTCTGCTTTAATATCAGTTCCTAAACGTTGCATATAGGCAATTAGGGCAGTAATCTCGCGTTGACTCATTGGAACAAACTCCTCTCCTCTTTCTTGAGCTGCTTTTTTACTTGCCTCGTAAGATCGTACGAAATCAGGATCTGCTTTTAAACTTTCTTCAATTCGTTCGCCTTGTTCTTTAATGCTTGCTTGTGCATTGGCCACCTCTTCGTCTGTATAAGGAGCTCCTAATTTTTGAAGCACACGCATTTTTGTTTCTATATTAGAAAAATCCATCGCTTTATTGTCAAACAACCATTTGTATGCTGGCATGATAGATCCTGGTGATGTACTTTGAGGATCGTACATATGGTTGAAATGCCAGTTGTCGTTGTATTTCCCTCCTAATCTATGTAAATCTGGACCTGTACGTTTTGAACCCCATAAGAATGGATGGTCGTAAACATATTCCCCCGATTTTGAATACTCTCCATATCTTTCTACTTCACTTCGGAACGGACGAATCATCTGTGAGTGACATCCCACACAACCTTCACGAATGTATAGATCACGACCTTCTAATTCCAAAGGTGTATATGGTTTTACACTTTCAATTGTTGGAATGTTTGACTTCACAACCAATGTTGGCACAATCTGAACGATACCTCCAATCAAAATTGTAATAGTAGCTAAAACAGTTAATTGAATTGGCTTGCGCTCTAACCAAGCGTGAAATCCTTCACCTTTTAATCTTGATTTTGAAATACGAACCAAAGCTGGAGCTTCTGCATATTCGTCTTCGATTGTCTGACCTGCTTTTATCGTTTTGTAAATGTTATATACCAAAACTAAAGCTCCTGCTACATACAATGTACCTCCAATAGCACGCATTACATACATCGGCATAATGGCAGTAACTGTATCAAGGAAGTTACCATACATCAACATTCCGTCTGGTCTAAATTCTTTCCACATCATGTGTTGTTGGAAACCTGCAACATATAAAGGAATGGTATAGAGAATGATTCCCAAAGTACCTATCCAAAAGTGGAAGTTTGCCAATTTTGTAGAATATAATTTAGTTTTAGTCATTCTTGGGAACAACCAATACACAATTGCAAAAACCATAAATCCGTTCCATGCCAACGCTCCAACGTGAACGTGAGCCACAATCCAATCGGTGTAATGCGCAATAGCGTTTACGTTTTTCAAAGACAACATCGGTCCTTCAAAAGTTGCCATACCATATCCAGTAATTGCCACTACAAAGAATTTCAAAACTGGATCGGTTCGTACTTTATCCCAAGCACCTCTCAAGGTCAACAAACCGTTGATCATACCTCCCCAAGAAGGAGCCAGCAACATTACAGAGAATACAACTCCAAGGTTTTGTGCCCATTCTGGTAAAGCCGAATACAATAAGTGGTGAGGCCCTGCCCAGATGTATAAGAAAATCAAAGACCAGAAATGTATAATAGACAAACGGTAAGAATATACTGGGCGATTTGCAATCTTAGGTAAATAATAATACATTAATCCTAAAAAAGGTGTGGTTAAGAAAAATGCTACCGCGTTATGTCCATACCACCATTGCACCAATGCATCTTGCACTCCAGCATAAACCGAATATGATTTTAATCCATGTACGGGTAATGCCAAACTATTAAAAATATGCAATACTGCTACCGTTACAAAGGTTGCCAAGTAGAACCAAATGGCTACATACAAATGACGTTCTCTTCTGTTTAGAATAGTCATGATCATGTTGATACCAAAAACAACCCAAACCACTGCAATTGCAATATCTATAGGCCATTCTAGTTCAGCGTATTCTTTTGAAGAAGTGTAACCCAAAGGTAAAGTTAAAACAGCTGCAACAATGACCAACTGCCATCCCCAAAAGTTGATGTTACTTAAAACATCGCTGTACATTCTGGTTTTTAACAAACGTTGCAACGAATAATAAACACCCCCAAAGATAGCGTTTCCAACAAACGCAAATATTACCGCATTGGTATGTAAAGGACGTAAACGTCCAAAACTTAGCCACGGAATATTATCGGTGATGTTTGGAAAAATAAACATAACTGCTAAAAGCAACCCTACCAGCATTCCAACTACTCCGAAAAGTATAGAAGCATAAAGGAACTTTTTTACAATTTTGTTGTCATAGTAAAATTGTTGTACTTCCATAGTTAATTAATTTGATTCTTGTTCAGTTTCTATTTCTTTTTTTTTCTTTTTTGTTTCTTCTTCAAACAACATCCTCACTGAGGGTGTATACTGGTCGTCAAACTGCCCACTTCTTACCGACTTGATAAAAAGATACAGAAAAACGCTTGCAACAAATATGCTTATACATATTAAAATATAGATAACTCCCATACCTAATTTCTTTGTTCAAAACTACTGCTTCTCATTGTTCTAAAATATGATAAATATCAGTTGTTTTTAATATTTTTTTAAGACTTTTTTTTCTATGGTCTTTTTTGCGTAAATAGTACTTATTAAAGTTACAAATCCAATGATTGTAGCCGTACTCAATGGCATAATAATCGCTGCTACCAAGGGTGATAAACGATTAGACAAAGCAAAAGAAAGTCCCACAATATTATAGGTAATTGCCAACACATAACTCATTTTTATGGTTTTCATGGCCTTTTTGGCGTACATTAAAAAACTATAAAGCTTTGAAAACGATCCTGCATCTAAAATTGCATCGCTTGCAGGAGTGAATACGTTAACATTTTCTGAAATTGAAATACCTACATTACTTTGTGCCAATGCACCGGCATCATTTAATCCATCGCCTATCATCATTACGTTTTTCCCTTGTTTTTGTAACTCACTGATGAATGCTAGTTTATCATCTGGTCTCTGGTTAAAAACCATTTCTGTGCCTTCTGGGACTAACTTTTCCAACATTTTTCGTTCGCCATCGTTATCTCCAGACAAAACATACAAATCATAACCTTCGTTATCTAGTGATTCGAGTAATGGTTCAATGCCCTTTCTGTATTCATTTTCAAACACATAAAACCCTTTTACTTCTTCATTTATTGATACATAAACTCTGGTTTGATTGTTTTTATTTTCAGAAAGTACACCGACCCAATTTGCTGAACCTACTTTAACTAAATCCCCTTTAAAAACACCTTGGACTCCTTTACCCGCAATTTCATCATAGCTCTCCGGTTTTTCAACAGGAGTTTCAGGCAATAAAGTGTATATTCTCCGACTCAATGGATGGTTGGATCCACGGACGATATTTTTCACTGCCACTAGATCTGATTTACTTAAGTCGATGCCCTCATAATAAACTTGTTGTCCCAAACTCGAAGTTAAAGTACCCGTTTTATCAAAAACAATTGCATCAATTTTGGATATTTGTTCTATGACCGCAGTGTTTTTCAAATACAGTTTTTGTTTTCCCATCAATCTGATGACATTTCCCCAAGTAAATGGAGCCGTTAAAGCTAAAGCACAAGGGCAAGCTACAATTAAAACAGCTGTGAGTACATTAAACGCATCGTTGAAACTACTAAAAGTCCAACCAATAAAACCAACCAACGCGATGGTCAATAAAGTGGGTGTAAAAATCCGACTTGCTCTATCTGTGATTGTTTTTACTTTTTGGGTACTTTTTTTATCAAAAACTTCGTTGCTCCACAACTGTGTTAAATAACTTTGTGAGACACTGTTTATCGCTTCAACCAAAACCGCATTTCCAACTTGTTTTCCACCTGCATAAATTTTTTGACCCGATTTTTTTTCCACTGGCACCGCTTCACCTGTCACAAAACTGTAATCGATAAATGCGATATCAGAAATTAAAACGGAATCTACTGGAATCAATTCTTCGTTGCGAATCAATAAACGGTCGCCCTTTTCAATTTCATATACTTGAATCGGAACCTCGACTTCGTCTTTAATTTTTGTAACAGCAATTGGGAAATAAGATTTATAATCGCGTTCAAACGATAAAAAATTATAGGTTGTCTGTTGGATCAACTTTCCAGAAAGCATAAAGAAAACCAAACCACACATACTATCTAAAAACCCAGGTCCATCTTGAAAGAAAATATCTACTATACTTCTAAGAAACATCACAATAATCCCCAAAGCCATGGGAATATCAATATTGTAAGTTTTGGTTCTTATACTGTGATAAGCAGATATATAATATGGAGTAGCAGAATATAAAAAAACAGGTAATGCCAAAAGTACATTTAAGTATCTAAAAAAGTCTTGGTATTCGACCATCCAAAAATCTTCAGATTTAAAATATTCATTAGAATACTCAGGAAAAGAAAGCAACATAATATTACCAAAACCAAAAAACGCAATTCCAATCTTATAAAGTAAGCTGCGATCGATTAGTTTTGGTTTGTCATCAAAATTCTCTAAGCTGATATAGGGTTCATATCCAATTGAAGAAAGCAAAAGCACCAATTCTTTTAAACTGATTTTATCACTATCATAAGTAATGGTTACTTTTTTCTGAGAAAAAACCACCTGAGATTGAGTAACTCCAGAATGTAGAGAGTTTAGATTTTCTAATATCCAAATACAAGAGCTGCAATGAATATGTGGAATATACAATCGAATAATTTGTATATTCTCCTCTTCAAAATCCAAGAGTTTTGATACGATATCGGAATTATCCAGATAATTATACTTCGACAAAACCTCTTTTGGGCTAGCCCCAGGATTCTTCTCAAAATCATAGTAAGTAGTCAAACCGTTTTCTGAAAAAAGTTCGTAGACTGTTCGACAACCCTGACAACAGAACTCTTTATCATCAAAAACGATTTTTTCTTTTTCTACGACTGGATCTCCACAGTGATAACAGTTTGACATCCTTTAAAAAATTGCTTTATACCTGTTTGCAAAATTCTAAAATTAAATACCTTAAAAGAATGATATTTATCATATATTTCTTATATTTGTATGAAAACTAAAACCGAATAAAATGGGCAAGTGTGAGCAGTGTATCGTAAGAGAAATAAGCTCGCTAAAGGCATTATCCAAGGAAGAATTACTTCAGCTTTCGAGGCATAAAAATTCGTTGAATGTAAAAAAGGGCGATATCATCTTTAGTGAGGGCGATATAATTAACGGCGTTTATTGTATCAAAGAAGGAACGTGTAAAATGGTAAAAATGAATTCCAACGGAAAAGACACCATTTTAAAACTCATTACTAAAGGAAGCCTCTTGGGACAAGATTCCATGCTGACCGACAAAAAAGCTTCACTGAGTGCCATTGCCGTGGAAGATATGAAAATCTGTTTTATTCCAAAAACTGAAGTCCTAGGATTTATTAATGAAAACAACAGGTTTTCTTTTGAAGTGACTAAAGATGTTTGTTCGCAATTAGATGACGCCAATAACATCGCAGTCATCCATGCTCACAAAACTGTTAAAGAACGTCTGGCCCTTGTATTGATTGATCTTTTCCAATCTAATGGAGCTGATGATAACGGTATTTTAAACCTTCAACTCAGTCGGGAAGAAATTGCCAATATGGTCGGAACAGCCACTGAAAGTTGTATTCGATTGTTATCTGAATTAAAAAAATCAGGACATATTGATTTGAATGGAAAAAAAATAAGAATTTTAGATCTTAATGGATTAAAGCGGATTGCTGAATAAAAAAAATAGTAGTCCGTTTTTTTATATTTAATTACATTAGTGTCCACTATAAGATTTAAAAAGCTTATTGAAATTATTGATAATTAGAAAATTAAACGTGATTTGAGACGGTGACGATTTGAAATGAGTTTTGGTTAAGTTCGTGAAAACCGAATTTATG
>Ga0265293_10010740_pt1 | contig 12712 bp, 14 predicted proteins | sample Munlanlewell138R_FD_192505 | JGI IMG/M metagenome (GOLD analysis project Ga0265293, IMG submission 192505) | Leachate microbial communities from a municipal landfill in Southern Ontario, Canada - Leachate well 138R | ecosystem: Engineered > Solid waste > Landfill > Unclassified | place: Canada... | reverse complement strand
CCTCCGGCAAAAGGCATACTTCTTTCGCTTCCGTAGATGTTATGCCGGAAGTGGACAGTTCCGTGGATGTTTCTATCAATCCGAACGATATTAGAATCGATACCTATAGAGCGAGCGGTTCCGGCGGACAGCATGTCAATAAGACCGATTCCGCCGTCAGAATAACTCACCTGCCTACGGGTGTGGTGGCCCAATGCCAAAGTGAGAGATCCCAACATATCAATAAGGATACGGCCATGAAAATGCTTGTGAGCAAGCTTGTGGAATTGAAAGAGAGTGAGCAGAAAGAACGTATTGAAGATTTACAGGGGAAATACAATCAGATCGCATGGGGAAGCCAAATACGTTCATATGTATTTAATCCCTATAGTTTGGTCAAAGATCATCGCACCGATGTGGAGGTCGGTGATATACAGGGTGTGATGGATGGGGACCTGGATATATTTATAAATGCATATCTCAATAAGAGACTCAGTCAGTGAACAGATAAAGGGAGCAGCTTTCGGGTCGGCTCCTTTTTTTATGTGGGAATTGTTTTGGCAAAATATATGAATGGAGGCCCGAAATTTTATAGAAATATATTCTATGGGTGATATTTCGGATATTCGGGTATTTAATATTTATATTGGGTTTTCAAATATGTTGTTATAACACGGCAGCAAAATTATGTTAGAATATAGATGTGCAAAAAGAGGAAAAATATCGGGCAGGTGCAATCATGAATTGTATTGACATTTTAAATCAAAAAGAGTTAGAAAATATAGCCGAGAAGTTAGGCGAATTAGTCGATAGCGGCGATATTATTTGTATGGTCGGGGACCTTGGGGCGGGTAAAACAACATTTATTCAGGCTCTTGCAGTAGGTTTGGGTGTGGAGGATTGTGTGACAAGCCCCACTTTTGTATTGATCAACGAATATGACGGGCGAATTCCCCTGTACCATTTCGATGTTTATCGTATCAACCATATCGGTGAAATGGAAGACCTGGGATATGAAGAATATTTCTACGGTGACGGTGTTTGTGCAATAGAGTGGGCGGATTTGATAGAGGACATTCTCCCACATAATCATTTGCGGGTTGAAATCAGGATAACAGGTATAAAAACCAGGCGGATTTGTTTTGCCGGTACGGATGATTATTATGACGGAATGATAAAGGAGTTGTTGAAAAAGTGAAACTGCTGGCATTAGATACGTCATCCTTAACAGCTACGGTGGCATTATTAGATGATGATAAATTGATGGGGGAGTATACACTGAACCATAAAAAGAACCATTCTCAAAAATTGATGCCCATGATAGAGGAATTATTGAACAGTTGCAGCACTAAACCGAATGAAATCGATATGTTTGCCGTATCCCTGGGCCCGGGTTCATTTACGGGGCTGAGGATAGGGATTGCAACCATGACTGCTATGGCACAGGCATTGGATAAAGAAGTGGTAGGGGTTTCTACTTTGGAAGCGTTGGCTTATAATCTGTTTAATATCAAGGGATTGATCTGTCCCATCATAGATGCCCAAAGAGATTTAGTATATACCGCTCTTTACCGGTGGACGGATGGTAATATAGAGGAGCTTATGAAACAACAGGTTATCGATATACATGGGCTCATCGATATACTCAAGGGAAAATCGGAAAAGATATTCTTTGTCGGAGATGCTCTGGAGAAGTTTGGCGGAAACTTGAAGGCTGATCTGGCACAACAGTTTGCCGTGCCGCCTTTAAGGCTTTTGATCCCTTCTGCCTCTTCTGTTGCGGAAGTAGCTAAGATCAAAATACGAGAAAATATTACAACGGACATGGTTCCCATATATATGAGAAAATCCGAGGCAGAGGTCCAATATGAAAAAAGAATGAAAGGCGGGGAATAATTTTTTATGGAACCAGCTATTGTAAGAAAGATGGAATTATCGGATATCGATTCTGTAGTGGACATTGAAAAAAGATCCTTTCCCATGCCTTGGACAAGGGGGGCTTTTATATCGGAACTCAGGAGGAATAAACTGGCGAGATATTATGTGGTTGAGGTTGGCGGCAGGGTAGTAGGTTATGCGGGGCTATGGTTGGTTATGAATGAAGCCCATATTACTAATATAGCAATACATCCCAAGTATCGCGGGAGGGGCATGGGTAAAAAACTGGTGGGGGGATTAATAGAGGAAATATTAAAGATCAATATATATAGAATAACCTTAGAGGTCAGGCCTTCAAATACGGCGGCTCTGGCGCTTTATAAAAAGTTTGGATTTGTGCCCTGCGGTATCAGGCCGGAATATTATAGGGATAATAATGAGGATGCTATTATCATGTGGGGGGAATTTATAAAAAATGATAACAAATTTTAAAAAAGAAGATGTAATAACCTTAGCAATAGAGACAAGCTGTGACGAAACCGCTGCAAGTGTTTTAAAAAACGGCAGGGAAATTTTATCTAATATCATAAATTCTCAGATTGAACAGCATAAAAAATTCGGCGGTGTGGTTCCTGAAGTAGCATCTAGGAGACATATTGAAAATATCAACAATGTGATAGAGGAAGCGCTGAAAGAAGCCGGTGTTGCATTTGCCGATTTGACCCATGTCGGGGTTACATACGGCCCGGGGTTGGTAGGAGCATTGCTGGTGGGGTTGTCTGCTGCTAAGGCCATAGCTTTTGCGAGGGAGATCCCGCTTAACGGTGTCAACCATATAGAAGGGCATATCTATGCCAATTTTATCGAATACAAACAATTAGAACCTCCTTTTATCAGTTTGATTGTTTCCGGCGGGCATACCCATCTGGTGTATATGGAGGATCATGGCAGATTCGAAATTTTAGGAAAGACCAGGGACGATGCGGCGGGAGAGGCCTTCGATAAGGTTGCACGTGCATTGGGATTGGGCTATCCCGGCGGCCCTCAGATAGATAGGATAGCCAAAGAAGGTAATTCGGACGCCATTGTATTTCCTAAAGCCTATCTGGAAGAGGGGAGTTATGATTTCAGTTTCAGCGGTTTGAAATCTGCCGTATTAAATTATTTAAACTCCCGGAAGATGAAGGGTTTAAATATTTCGGTAGAAGATGTTGCAGCCGGTTTTCAAAGAGCCATAGTGGAAATATTGACGGAAAAGACCGTTAAATGTGCATTGGAAAAGGGAGTAGACAGGGTTGTTCTTGCAGGGGGTGTTGCGGCAAACAGCAGCCTGAGGAGTCATTTAAAATCGGAATGTGAAAAGAACGGTATTGATTTAAAATATCCCCCTTTGCATCTTTGTACCGATAATGCCGCAATGATAGGCTGCCTCGCATATTATAATTATATGAGGGGTTTGAGATCGGCTTTAGATTTAAATGCAATATCAAATTTAAAGATAGGGGACTATCATTAGTATTCCATAATGTTACAATATTACATAACATTGTTTCTATAATACTAAAAACCCCTATGATATAATTAAAAGAAATAATGATTATGTTATGGGGGGATGAATATGGAAATATTATCTTGGATGAAAAAGGTCGATATGAGAATGGATAAGTTGGATTTATTGGATATTATTGATCATTTACACGGGGTAATAGATGCTGTTTTGGTAGAAAATGAAAAAAAGGACGGTATTATTGCAGAGTTAAAAAATGAACTGGAAAAAATCAGGCTATAACAGTTCGATATATATTTACATATTTATTTACACCTGTAAGGGAAGACCTGTGTGTCTGCTCTCTTATAGGTAGCAGTTCAAATATATTTGCATAGCTATTTGCACATTTGAAATTTACTATTTATATTATCTGATAATTTGCAATTCTTATTTTTTACTTATAAAAGTGTGAAATGAGAATTGCATATTTATTTTTTTATCTTGATTTATTCACAATCAATTGTTAGTATATTGACAATATAAATATACGAAAATGTGGATAATGTGTAAGAATCTTTAATAACAGTGGAATCCACAAAATTAATGTGGATAACTCTGTGGATTCTGTGGAATATATGTGGATATATGTGAATAGATTTTCCCTGTCAGTATTATATGCACAGATCAATGAAAATAGACCATATTATTTGAATAATTTTTTCATTTAAATATATAAACAATCCGGGCATTAAGTGAGGACCATATTGCGCAGTCACTGAAAAAGTCCTAATTTTACAAAAAATATTGGAAATGTCATTATAATTTTGTCTTTATTTTAACAAAAATACAACATATCCGGGCAATTTATGATATATTATTAATATACCTAACATAGTATTTGTAGATGATAGCATAACTTTATCAGAGTCGGGGGGATACAGGTGAGCAATAAAAGTTTTTCGAATATTTCAATAGCCGTAATCAGGAGATTGCCAAAATACCATAGATATTTAAAAGAGCTACTTGACAAAGAAGTCAGTAGGATTTCTTCAAGGGAACTGAGCAAGCTGATCGGTTTTACCGCATCGCAAATTCGTCAGGATTTGAATTGTTTCGGTGGTTTTGGGCAACAGGGATACGGTTATAATGTCGATGAATTATATAATGAGATCGGTAGAATATTGGGTTTAAATAAAAATTATAATGTGATTATCATAGGGGCAGGCAATTTGGGGCAAGCCATCGCAAATTATACTAATTTTGAAAGGCTGGGCTTTGAGGTATTGGCATTATTTGATATAAATCCAAAATTGATCGGTGTGAAGATCAGGGATATCCCGGTCCTTGATATGGATGAATTAGATGAATTTACCTCGGAACATAATATAGATATAGCCATCATCTGTGCACCGAAGGATTTTGCACAAGAGGTAACGGATAAGCTCAACAGGAAAAATGTCAAGGGCATCTGGAATTTTGCACCCACGGATTTAAACGTAGCAGAGGGTATTATAGTAGAAAATGTAAATCTCAGTGAAAGCCTTCTCACATTATCCTATCTATTAAATGAGAAAGAACTGCTGAGCGGTTGAGAGCGATTGTATGAGAAATTATTATGTTCAAATATATGAATATCTACAAAAATTTATTGCCGGCATAGTCATTTTAGATAAAAACGGCATCAATAATGATAATTGTTATTTATCGATTACGGATCTTTTAGTTCTGAAATTGTTAGGAAGCGATCACAGGAAAAAAATGTTCGAGGTTATAGATGCGCTGAATATAGATAGAAATACCTTTAAAACAATACTGAATCGCTTGATATCGAGGGGGTATGTAAATAAAAGCAGATGTGAAGACGATAAAAGGGCCTATAATCTGGAACTGACCGACAAAGGAAGGCTGTTTTTTAATAAGACCATAGATAAGGAAAAAGAGATATTATTTTCTCTGCTCGACGACTTTACTCTCAATGAAGAAAAGGCCATATTAAAATTTCTTGTAAAACTGGATATGTTAAATAAATAAAAAAGCAGGACAGATGGTGCTTTATCATAGGGACGTATAATCTTTTAAAGATTCGGCATAGTTGCGGCATAGTTGCTTATATCGGCTATGTTGTTTTGCTTTCTTTTGCCGGAAAGTAGGCTGCCGTTATTGTTGTTTCATACAACCCATTATTCTGTTTTATTTTTTTGAAAATCAAAACTTACCGAATATATATATCCGCCTGTCCTTATTGTTTGAATATACTTCTTATGATAAACTTTACCTTGAAAGGAAGTGAATAATATGCCTAAATTTATAAAAAAGCTTGATTTAGTAGTCTGCGATCTCCTTAAAAGTATTCGTGATCATGGCAATTACGATATTATCAGAGATAAATATTCAACAATCCAATTGGAAGATGCTATTAAGTATGCTGTAAACCGTGATTTAATCACCGGGCTAACAATAATAGGTAGAAATGAACTCGGTGAACTTCATGTAGATTCTACTGCTGATGTCAGGAATACTCGTAAAGGATTGAATTTTATAGAAGACTTTTCAGAGTAGCTTTACCAAAGTCCTTGTTGCTACCCATAAAGATGAGGCAGAGGATGTGGAACAGTTCCTCCTGATTTATAATTTTGTGGAAGATAGGGTAACAGATTTTGCTATAAATCCGGCAGGCAATGGTTATGAAATGATATATGCGGATTTGGATTGACTTATGTTTTTAGTAATAAAAAGGAGAACTTATCACGGGAAATTTTATAAAATCAATCAGGTTACTAATTTTGTTGACATCCATATCTTCAAGTACACTTTTTACAGATAAGTCGGGGATAAGCCCGAAGAGTGAATTGAGCAGGGAAATAAGAATCGCTGACAGGATTGATTTTTTGGTTTCCTTTATAAAGTTTTCAGGCCTTAGATTGATTTATGATGATTTAATGTAAGTATCCAATAATCCCGGCGGATGCCCTGCCCAAAGATATAAAAAATGCTGAGGCTGCACTTCCGAAACAAGGTTTGACCTATTGTAATAAACTCTTTGAAATTGAAAAGGAACTGAGAGATCTATCGCTCGAAAAGCGCGAAGAGTAGCGTCTCAAATAGGAAAAATCGATTTTGGAGGATTTTTGGTCGTGGGTTGATTGAAATATTGATAATGTTCTGACCAAATCGAAAATAAAATAATTAAAAATTTGGCAGTCAAAATGACTGCCGTTTTTATATATACATGTGATTATTGGACGCTTACAAAAAATCTGCTTGGGTATAACACACAAAAAAACATAGAGGATCTTTAATAGTAGCCCTTTCTAGAAAGCTAAAGGATACGGCGAAGAAGGGTCAGCTTGAAAATATTGATTTACAGAAAGGTGAGGTCAAGGAATAAAAAGATAAATTTTTCCTGTGATGGGCACCATAAGTGAAGAGGTATAAGATAGGTAATTATAGAATAATTGCAGAAATAAATGATGATGAGGTTAGAATATTAATAATCGAAATAGGTCATAAGAAAGATATTTATAAAAAGCTCTAAGACTAGGGCTTTTTCTTTTTTCAAAAAAATATCTGCTATTATAAATATAGGTAGATAAATTCGGTGTAAGCGTCCAATAATCCCATGGTTTTAAAACCAACAGCACCCATAATATAATATTCTCTATAAAAGCGTAGGGAGATGATATTGATAGCTAATATGAAAGCAACCCGTTATGTGTTTATGGTAATCTAAAAGTACAATAAAGGGGGTGCGGACAAAATCCCGGACCTTGAATATTCCAGTGGCACAGAGCCACGATTTCGGTAGCATAGAGCCATTTTGATTTTGCCTGATTGATAATTCTTGGAAGCATGTATATTTGTCAAGGCCTTGCCGCTACAGCGGTGCGTAGCAACCTTTATAAATATACATGCTTCTGATAAGTCCTAAAGTGAGCAAAATCAAATGTGATTTAACTGGCTCCCTATGACCGGACAGGTGGCTCAATAAGAGTTTGAATATTTAATAGATAAACTTTTTAAAAACTTATATTTATAAAAGAAAAACAACGAGAAGTTAAAGGAAAATATTGTTTACGTGCTGATAAAATGATATAATTGAGTATATTTCATAGGAGGTAGATGCAATGGCTTTAAATTATAATAAGTTATGGAAATTATTAATAGACAAGGGGATGAAGAAAAAAGACCTTCAAGCCTCATCTGGTGTCAGTTCAGCTACTATCACTAAACTTGGAAGAAATGAAAATGTTAACACTGAGATACTTCAAAGGATATGCAATGCCCTCAAGTGTGATATATGCGATATTTTGGAGTTTATTCCGGATGAAGATTAAGATGGATAATGAGGAGGAAGGTTAAATGGCGAACAGGAAAGAACAGGAAAGAGCAGAGCTACACCGTACCATATGGAATATGGCAAATGATTTAAGGGGTAGTGTGGATGGATGGGATTTCAAACAATATGTACTGGGTATGCTCTTTTATAGATATATTTCAGAAAATATTACTGTTTACATAAACAAGGGAGAACACGAAGCAGGATATAAGGATTTTGACTATGCCGATCTATCCGACGAAAATGCCGAAACTGCCAGGGAAGATTTAGTAAAGACAAAGGGTTTCTTTATTCTGCCCAGTGAGCTTTTTAAAAATCTAAAAGAAAGAGCGGAGGAAGATGATAACTTAAATGAAACCCTGGAAGCCATCTTTGAAAATATCGAGGCTTCGGCTCAAGGAATAGATAGTGAAACTAATTTTAGGGGTCTCTTTGATGATATGGATGTAAACTCCAATAAATTAGGTGGAAGTGTTATAAAAAGAAATGAAAAATTGGTCAAGCTTATCAATTCCGTAGCTGATATGAAGCTGGGTAGCTATCAAAATAACACTATAGACGCCTTCGGTGATGCCTATGAATATTTAATGGCTATGTATGCTTCTAATGCCGGCAAATCCGGTGGTGAATACTTCACACCCCAAGAGGTGTCGGAACTCTTAACTAGAATAGCTCTGGTCGGGAAAAAAGAGATAAATAAGGTTTATGACCCTGCCTGTGGTTCCGGTTCTCTACTTCTACAATCAGCAAAAATTCTTGGTAGGGATAATGTGAGACAAGGTTTTTTTGGTCAGGAGATAAATTTAACTACCTATAACTTATGTAGAATCAATATGTTCCTCCATGATGTGGATTATGATAAATTTGATATCGCCCATGCCGATACTTTGATCGAACCGGCTCATTGGGATGATGCACCCTTTGAAGTAATTGTGTCTAATCCCCCATATTCAATTAAGTGGGCAGGGGATAATAATCCTATCTTAATAAACGATCCCAGATTCTCTCCAGCCGGAGTTTTAGCACCTAAATCCAGAGCGGACCTGGCGTTCATCATGCACTCGCTTGCTTGGTTATCTACTAACGGAACAGCTTCTATTGTATGTTTCCCGGGGGTTTTATACAGAGGCGGAGCAGAAAAAAAGATAAGGAAATATTTAATAAATAATAATTATATAGATGCTATTATCCAATTATCTGACAACCTATTCTTTGGAACTTCTATTGCGACTTGTATCATGGTCCTTAGAAAGTCTAAGTCGGAGAATTCTACCTTTTTTATTGATGCATCAAAGGAATCTGTAAAGGTGACAAATAACAACAAACTAACTGATGAAAATATTAAAAGGATACTGAAAGTTTATAAAAACAAGGAAGAGATTCAATACTTTTCAAAGCTGGTTCCTAATGATGAAATTGCCAAAGAGGATTATAATTTATCCGTATCGATTTATGTTGAGATAGAAGATACAAGAGAAAAGATAGACATAAAAGTTCTGAATAAAGACATAGAAAAAATAGTAAAAAGACAGGAAGATTTAAGGAAAGAGATAGATAGAATTGTAGCAGAAATTGAGGTGGGGTAAATAGTGGGAAAAGAATCGCAATTTCTTATATACAAAACACCGGACAATGATATTTCTGTAAATGCAATTATGAAAGATGAAAGCATTTGGCTTACTCAAAAAGCGATGGCGGAATTATTTGATTGTATTTCTGATAATATATCTGTTCATTTAAAAAACATTTATTAATGAAGGCGAATTAAATGAAAATGCAACTACCGAAGAATTCTCGGCAGTTCAAAAAGGGGGGAATCGTCAAATAAAAAGAAATTCGGATTTTAACAGGGAAACAAAGAGGTTGATAGATAGAGGCGGTGGAAGTAATGAGTAAATTAGATAAATTGATAGGGGAGCTTTGTCCTGATGGGGTGGAGTATGTAAAGCTAGGAGATATTTTGGAAAATAATAATGCTAAACACAGCATTACAAAAAAAAATTATGAAGATTCAGGTAAAGTACCTATTATAGATCAGAGCCAATTATATGTGGCAGGTTTTACTAATAATCTATTAGCAGTACCACCGATAATTCCTACTATAATATTTGGTGACCATACAAGAATTGTAAAATATATTGATTTTGAATTTGCTCAAGGGGCAAGTGGTACAAGAGTTTTTGTTCCAAAGGAGCCTGAGGTTAATACTAAATATATATATTATGTTTTTTCAAATCTTGATATTCCCTCAAGAGGATATAATAGACATTGGAGCATTGTGAAAGAAATGAAAGTCCCCCTCCCCCCTCTCCCGGTCCAAGAGGAAATTGTCAGCATTTTGGACAATTTCACAGAACTTACAATAAAATTACAAGAAGAACTTAATAAAGAGCTTACAGCTCGTAAAAAGCAATATGAATATTATAGAGATGAACTTTTGACCTTTGGAGATGAGGTGGAGTGGAAGATGTTAGGGGATATTTCCCAATATTCAAAAAACAGAGTTGAGGCAAAAAAACTTGATGAAAACAATTATGTTGGTGTAGATAATCTTTTACCAGATAAAAAAGGCAAAGCAAAATCCGAATTTGTACCAACTGATGGCAGACTTACTAAATTTAAAGAGGAAGATATACTAATTGGAAATATTAGGCCATATTTAAGAAAAATATGGTTTTCTAGTATGCAAGGAGGAACAAATAGTGATGTCTTAGTGATACAAGTAACAAATAATATCAACCTATTACCAAGGTTTCTATTTCATATTTTGTCATCGGAAAGTTTTTTCTTTTATAATATCCAACATTCAAGAGGTGCAAAGATGCCACGGGGAGATAAAAAAGCTATTATGAGGTTTCAAATCTCCGTCCCTCCTCTTTCCGAACAAGAACGAATAGTATCTATCCTAGATAAATTTGATGCCCTGGTCAACGACATCTCCATAGGCCTACCGGCAGAGATAGAGACCAGACAAAAGCAGTATGAATACTATAGGGAAAAACTGCTCACCTTTAAGGAATTGGATAGAAAGGAGGCTTAGAGATGACTTCTTATAACATAGTTGCTTCTACCGATGATGTAACTGTTGTGGCTGAATATACGCCGGAATACAGAGTTGAAGGTCAAAGATATCAAAGTGAAGCCGCTCTTGAAAAAGAGTTTATTAGACTGCTTACAGAGCAAGGCTATGAATATTTAAATCTTTCATCAGAGCCGGATTTTATAAATAACCTGAGAATTCAGTTAGAAAAGCTCAATAATTTTTCCTTTTCCGATGGGGAATGGGATAGGTTTTTTAAAGAATCCTTAGCTTCTGCCAATGAAGGAATAGTGGAAAAGACCAGGAAGATACAGGAGGATTATATTCAGGTACTCAGACCTGATGACGGGGCCTCTAAGAATATCTATTTGATAGATAAGAAGAATATACACAATAACAGGCTGCAGGTCCTTAACCAGTATGAAGAAGATGGTGGAACATATAAGAGTCGCTATGATGTGACTGTTTTAGTCAATGGCCTTCCCCTGATTCATATAGAATTAAAAAGAAGGGGAGTGGCAATCAGGGAAGCCTTTAATCAGATCAACCGCTATCAGAGGGATTCTTTTTGGGCCTCTCATGGATTTTTTGAATATGTCCAGATCTTTGTCATATCCAATGGGACTCATACCAAATATTATTCTAATACGACAAGGGATGCTCATATCAGGAAGCAGGTACCCGGCGGGCGAAGAAAAAGTAAGAAAACCGGCGTGGAGGATATGAAGATTATAAAATCATAGTAACCACCATTCAAAAATTAGATGTTTTTATCAAGAGGAATAAGAAACACGATATCTATAATAAACATGTAGTCTTGAACTTTGATGAATGTCACAGGTCTCAGTTCGGGGAAATGCATAGGGCCATCATCAAAAGTTTTAAAAACTATCATATATTTGGCTTCACAGGGACACCTATCTTTGCAGCTAATGCGCCATCGGGAGGCAATCCCGCTTTCTCAACAACGGAGCAGGTATTCGGAGAAAAACTTCATACCTATACCATAGTAGATGCTATAAATGACGGTAATGTCCTGCCCTTCAGAATCGATTTCATCAATACTATAAAACCACCTGCCTATATAATAGATGAAAAAGTTTATGCCATAGATAAAGAGAAGGCTCTGGCCGCACCGGAACGGATAACGGACGTTGTAGACTATATCCTGGATCATTTTGATCAAAAGACCAAGAGGCAAAGTTATTATTCATATACGGCAAAATGGGAGGAAGAAGTAGAAGGTTCTAAGAAAAGGATAGAAAAAAAGGAGACCAGAAGATTGGCAGGCTTTAATTCTATCTTCACAGTAGCTTCTATTCCCATGGCTATTAAGTATTACAAGGAATTAAAAAAACAGATGGGGGAAAAAGATAAGGACTTAAAAATTGCCACTATCTTTTCATTTTCTCCAAATGAGGAAGCGATAGATGGTATCTTGGAAGATGAAAATTTAAATACTGTTGATTTAGACCAATCTTCCAGAGATTTTTTGGAATCGGCGATAAAAGACTATAATGATATCTTTAACACAAATTATGATACATCTTCAGACAAATTTCAAAACTACTATAAGGATCTATCCCTGAGAGTGAAAAATAGGGAGATAGATATCTTAATAGTGGTAAATATGTTTTTAACAGGCTTTGATGCCACCACATTAAATACTTTATGGGTGGATAAGAACTTGAGACAGCATGGTTTGATACAGGCTTTTTCCAGAACTAACAGGATATTAAACAGTATCAAATCTTTTGGGAATATTGTTTGTTTTAGGGACTTGAAGGAAGAAACAGATAGGGCCATAGCCCTTTTTGGAGATAAGGATGCAGGTGGAATAGTTCTTCTCAGAACTTATAAAGAATACTATGAAGGTTATGATAAGGATGGAGTTCATCAAGCGGGTTATAGAGAGCTCGTAGAGAGGTTAAGGACAGATTATAAACTGGGGCAGCCTGTCATAGGTGAGATTGATCAGAAAGAATTTATC
>Ga0265293_10010737_pt1 | contig 12713 bp, 10 predicted proteins | sample Munlanlewell138R_FD_192505 | JGI IMG/M metagenome (GOLD analysis project Ga0265293, IMG submission 192505) | Leachate microbial communities from a municipal landfill in Southern Ontario, Canada - Leachate well 138R | ecosystem: Engineered > Solid waste > Landfill > Unclassified | place: Canada... | reverse complement strand
GCAAGAGACGGAAGAAGCCCTGGCCAAAAGCGCCCGCGCGGATGCTTTCGATCCCACCGGTCTGGAACTCTCCAGGGTTGTAGGACCTGTCTTAACAAAGGCACTGCAGCGGCACCGACCCCCGGCCATCTCCAATCCTCGTGGGTTGCACCTTACCAGGAAGCCATTCCTTTGCATCTATTCTGTTTGTTGAAGGACGACGGCACCGAAATTCTTTCGGCCGGAAATGGAGGCTCTTTATTCTTCAAGTCGCCGGGTATGGAGCGAGGATAAGGAGTTGTTGGCATTTCTTATAGGTGCTATGCTGACATCATGAAAGTCCGTCTAATAGGCACCTTTGACGCCAAATCGGTGACGCTTGACTGGGAGGATGGCCATGTGCACGGAGATGTCAGGTTTGTCGGGATGCTTAGACGCGCTGCGCTGGTCAATCAGCGCAAAGGATTTCCTACGGTTGATGGGTTTGTGTTTCTTGATGATTGGTTAAGTCATCCGCGGGGTTTCGTTCTCTGTGCCGGAATGTTTTTAAAGGGTGTAAAGACCGACTGGGTTGACGAAGAAATGGAAGACGTCATCCTGAAATCCTAAGAGAAGTCTATCAAAGGAGGCCCAAAGTGGTCTCTTTTCCATTTCGGCCTTCTCGATCATGATAGAGAAGCAAACGCTGTCATTTCGGGCCTCACCACAACTGTTAACAATTCCGAACCCCCAGTAACACCTGGAGAACTAAGCACGTTGATAGTCTAGTTCCAAACACCGAAAGGAAGATTCATAATGTTTAATATCAATCTAGGTCCGAACATGGGAATGCAAAATACCGGAGCGCTGGGCTCGAGCTCGGGCTTTGGCTCCGGCTTTCAGAGCCAGATGCTCATGTCCATGATGCAGATGATGATGCAGATGCTCAGCATGTTCACGGGTGGCGGCGGTATGCCCATGTCCGGCAACTTCGGAAATCCTTACTCGGGAGGCAACGGGCTCTCCAACTTTCTGGGAGCGGCTCCCAGCGGCGGTGGCGGTGGCGGCTATGGCGCCGCACCCAGCTACGGTGCCGGGAATACCGCAGGGGTCAATCCGGGAATGCCGGGCGCCCAGGGTACCGGCCAGGCCGCCGTGGACCTGGCTCGCCAATACCTGGGCCGTGACTCCATCAGCGTGAAGGGCCAGATGCCTCACTTCACCGCCGCCGGCGGCGTGACCAACAACTGTGCAGACTTCGTGAGCTCTGCCCTGGAGAGTCAGGGGCTGGTCAAAGGGCACCACATCAACGTCAAGAGCTTCGAGCAGCACCTGCGCCAACAGGGCTATCGCCAGATCCCCGCTAGCCAGGCCCAACCCGGCGACGTCTGGATGAACCACAGCCGAGGTCACACCGAACTCGTTGCAACCCCGGGGGCTCGTACCCTGATCGGCTCCAACGGTAGCTCTCGACAAAAGATCTCCGAGCACAATAACAATCCGGATTCCGGCATCTACTACACCAAAAGATAGGAGACACCCGGCATGAGTCTCATCCGATCCCTCAGGCCGGGTGGTAGCAACCCCACCCTGGCCCGAGAAAGTCTCAACAAGGTACAAAACACAGCCCTCACTCAAAACCTCGAATCCGCTCAGCGCACCAACGTCAGAACTCTGGGTCGCCAGCAACTCCGCGGTCCCGAACTCCTGTCGGCATTCAAAAACTATTCCGCAAGCCCAGGCGCCTTAAAGCTTCGTGCAAAACCTCACGAAGCTGCCAAAGAGGTCGAGAATGGTGTCTCGGTTAGGTCCGATGGGAAGCTCTTGAAGCAGAAAGAAAAGTTCCTCAGCAGCTTCCTCCGACTCGACTCCGAGAGCACCGAACAGTTGGCGGAACGAACCGGTGACAGCCTGGGGACTATCGAAGCCAATGGCGGAGCCGCCGAGGCCACTCAGGTCCTGGCCGCCCACACCCACAACCACGCCAGAAAGCTGCTGAAAGAGAAGCTGCCCGGAGCGGACCCGGCTCAGCTTCGAGAAGCCGCCCAGAGCGATCCCGAAGTTGGTCAGGCTCTGGAGGTGCTGAATGCGGCCTCGGGGTACCTGAAGGCTTCAAGGAACGCTCCTTCCCCGACCCCAGCAGCGGACAAGAGTCAAGCCCTGGCCAGAGCAAAGGCTCTGGCCGAGCAGGCAGCACAGACCCATCAAAACTATCTCCAGATGAGTGAGATCTATACTCAGATCCATGCCGAACGATTGAAGACCGCCGCGCAGATCCATGAACTCGCAGCAGCCACTTCTCAGCAGATCTCCGACATGATGATGAAGGGTTATCTCAATCGGCTCAAGCTCGCCGGCAAGTTTCATCAGAAGATGGTCTATCTGGTCAGCGACAACTGGCCTAGAGCCTGAATTTGAGGGCTGCGCAATCGGAAATGTTATCCCCCTGTTAACATGTCCGGCCTCCAATCACCCCTGACGAACAGTCGCGTGTAATACAATCATCACAACAACTCAAGGAGAAAACAACATGGCGATAAGCGGAATCAGTTCAATGGCAAGTGGCGGCGCGTTGCAAGGGGCTCAGTCGGCCCAGACTGCAGCCTCTACGTCCAACCAGGTAGCTACCATCGGAGCTCAGATGCAATCCGAGAAGATGAAAACCGATGCTCAGATCCACCAAATCCAGGAAGAGACTCGAACCAAGGTGGCCGAAATGTTCCGAGAGACACACCTGAACAAGGTAAAGTCGTCGACCAAGATCCACGACAAATATGTTCAACAGATGATGGCCTGAAGGCTCGATCGACTTCCCAAGAAGGGCACCCCGAGAGGTGCCCTTCTTGCATTTTGTCGGCCAGCGACACTGGTGTTACACAACTGTGAATCGGTCCAAAATCATGTTATCTCTTGGCTCTTCTCTGGACACCCGCAGCCCCCACCGATACGCTATCTGTAATACTCTTTCATAAAGGACACGGCAATGTCGACCACAAAACCCATCAGCCCCCATCGCAACTTCTCTGAGCCGCAAGGACTACCGGGAATAGGACAGTTCCCCGGCCACCAGGGGTCCCCCGGGGTCCAGCAGGTACCGGGTTCCGAACAAACCCGGCTGGGTGACTCCCAACACCAGGACGCAACCCAGTCAGCAGGCAATGCCGGAGCGGGGGATCAGGTCTCTCTGGACCCGGAGCAGTCAGCCCCCACAGGCTCGATGCCCGCCCTACACACCTGGGATGAGCCGTCGTCTGATGGTGGCGGAGTGGACGCTCGCAATCAAAACTTCGCGCAATCCCAGCAGCCGCAATTCAATCAGCCCAACGGTAATGGCAATAGCAATAACAGTGGAAATCAAAACCGTGGGACAACTCCTCTCGGTGGGGCCAACCGCAGCAACTCGCCTTTCGGGATGAACAATCTCATGAACGGCTCGTCCACCCAGAGCAACGACATGAATGGCACGTCGAACGCAACCAGCACGAGCCCAGCTACCACCCCCACAAATACCGGAAACAGCGCAATCAACGGAAACACCGCTACTCCCTTTCAGCCCCAGACCAACGAAACCGACTTCACCGTCAGAAAAGACGACGAAGGGCGCCGGCGCTTGCAAGACTCCGACCGCAATCAACAGCAAGCTCAGGAGCACTTCAGCAAGAGCGCCGATACCAACACCGACCTGGGTCGGGACCTCGGCGATCAAGCCAAACAGTTCGGTGACGCCCAGCAGGGCTTTCAGAACTCGGCTCTGCAAAACATGAACAACGGCAACCAGAACCTCCAGCTGGCCGATCAAAATACTCAGTCGGGACAACAATCCAACGAACAAGGATTGATCCAACAACTCATGGCCATGGCGGAGCAAAAAGTTCAAGAGATGGAGAAGGCCCGGGAGGCCCAGGGCCAGGCCGTGGAGCAAAAAGGGGTGGCGGTAGAAGGCCAGGGCCAGGGCATCGAGACCTCCGGACACACCCTGGAGGGTACCGGTCACACCACCGAAGGTACCGGTCACACCACCGAAGGCACCGGTGTCGGCATGCAGACCACCGGAGAGGGTCTCGCCGCCACCGGAGCAGCGCTGGTGGGTGGGCTCTTCACCGCGCCCGCCGGGGCCGCTCTGATGGCTCAAGGAGCTGCACTGACGGCCAGCGGCATCGCCACCCAGGGGGTGGGCAAAGGGCTCCAAGCCACCGGCAAGACCATGCAAGCGCAGGGACAAAACCTCCAGAACGTGGGTCAGAACACCCAGGAGATGGGAAAAAAGACTCAAGAAACCGGTAAACAGCAGCAAGAACAGGCGAAGGAGAATCAGGAGAAGTCTGAAGAGAAGGAAGAGAATCATCAGGAGCTGTTTCAGAAGCTTATGGAAGAAGCTCAAAAGTTCATGGAGCAAGCCGCTCAGAACACCCAGGACGCCGGCCAGAATTTTCAGGACGCAGAAAAGGATAACGAAAACGCCGATCAACAGGGTAAGAATCGCGACGACGCGGTAGACAAGACTAATGAGGTGAACAACCAAGCGGCCCAGGACCACAAAAAGGCTGACCAGGCCAAGGACAACCAACGGGCTCTTGACGAGGCCTTGAAACAAGCCTTCGGTCCGCGCCGGGAGCAGAGTCAAAAGAAAGACGAACAGAAGGACTTCAACCCGCAAACAAATCAGCTTCAAAACTCTGGCAACAACGGAGTGAATTCGGCCACACCGGCCTCCTCGTCGAGCTCTCCGGAGTCCCAATCCGCAGGTAATTCTCAGGACACGGAAACCGATGAGAATGCTCGCCGCCACAACCCGCTGGGGGCCGTCAGCCCCAACCGAAAGAACCAGGTCCAGAAATCCGGGCAGTCCCAGGATCAAGCCGACTCTCGGCGCCAAACTGAGGAACGGGTGAATCCTCTGGCCGCAAATCAGGGACAGAGCGGCGGTCAACAGGAGCAGCATCAGGGTGGAGATCAGCGCGGTGCGGAGCCTCAGGTGCAAAACCTGAAACCTGCGGGCGATGGTCAGAATCAGGGTACTTCCCAACTCCCGGCCGCCGGCACTGAACAGGGGGCTCAACCGTCCGGCAATCAACAAAGTGCTCCTCAGGGAACGCCTCAGGGTGCGACTCAGGGAACGCCTCAGGGTGCGACTCAGGGAACGCCTCAGCTCTCGACCACCGGCTCAACCCCAGACCAGTCTACTCCGCAAGCGGTCGATTCCAATCAGGGTCAAACTCAGCAACCGTCGACCGACTCCAACCAGAGTCAACCACAGCGAACCGATGACCGGAGCCGTTCTACGAATTCGGGGAGCGCCATGATGACGCGGCGGAATCCCAATGCCGCGACCACGCAAGAGACCGATGAAACGCAATTTGCAAGCCAGACTTCGGAGCAAAGCGTTTCTCCGACCACTCAGGCTCCGGAGTCGAGCTCTTCCGAATCCACTGGAGACAAAGAGATCCAGCCGGTAGCAAAACCCGAATCCCAAGACGGCAAAGCCACCTTCGATACCAACGAAGAGACGGTGACCGTGAAGCTGAACGACCTGAACTCGGACTCCGACAAAGGCGACTCGAAACAGCCTTTGAGAAGTTAAACTTCTGGCAACATCGGCTGGAGCGATACACAGTTCGAGAATACGGCCTTTAGCTATATTGTGGTTAAGACAACAAAGCGTCTTACACAACGCAAATCGGAGGATACACAAATGACTTACGGAGCACTACAAGCAACCCCCAATCTTCTCAAAAAACTGTCCGTGGAGCACCTGGAGGCACACGCTATTGCTACCGCCGTCAAGGCGAAAGCCGCTGTGGAGGAACTCTTCTCCCTCATCTCAGGACTGAGCAAAAATGAGCAAGAAGAGGTTCGCCTCTCCATGCAGTCTGGACTGATGTCGGCTTCTGGCTTGGATGCTGACCGCAACAAAGTCGAAAAATGGGCCATCCGGCACAAGATCGAATCCCAGCTCGCCATGGCCTGGGAAGCTACCAACTGGTCTGCATCCAAAATCCAGTGCCAGGACCCCGAGCCTCGAAGAAAACAGATGCTCAAGATCACCCAAACCGCTCATCAGGTGTGGAAAGCCCATTCCGCCACGACCGAGTACCTCGCCGAGTTGGTCTCCCGGGGCAGCAGCAAAGGTTCGGCTCTCTGGGTGAGTCTCAACCGGTCCTAATGCATCACCTTTTATCAGACATCTTCTTTCCGGGTGGCCGCTTGGGGTCACTCGGAAAGGAGTTCCGGGAGCGTATCGAAGTCTTCCGATGGAGGCCAACTTTGCGATCACAATCAAGTAAAGGGCTTATTATCCCTACCGCCATGTTTGTGGCCATGTTTGCGCTGCTACTGGTCAACTGCATCATGGCCAGCGTATCGCACAATTTCGACATGCACCTGCGCTCCGTTGAAAGCACGGAGTTTCGTTATGTGAGTTTTGGCACCGCCAATCAGCTGCTCAGCAATCTGAACGGCAGCATAGCTCTCAGCCCGGAGTTTGAAACCCCTCCGGTGCGTAATGAGGAACTCACCTATGAAACGTTTAGTAAAAACGATCCCTGGGAGATCAACGACCAGGGGCGCATCACCGAGACCTGGATAGAGCCCCAGGACGAGCAGGGGAAAGTGATCCTGGTGGTCTCGCGCACCTACCGTGGTGGACCGAGTACTGCCCAGGAAGTAAAGCTGTTGGCCCGATTCAAGGCTCGCACCGTGGGGCGAATCTACACCAACTCCCCCGATGATGACCCGAACAGTCCAGACCCGATCTACTACAGCGATGCGGCCACCGGAGCTTGGGAAGAACTCCCTCCCGTACCCCGCATGCGATACAAGAGTGACGGTACCCTGGAATACAAGCAAGGCGAGCTCGCCAGTTCCCTCCCCTACATCTCCGGTTCACCAGACGGTACGCTCTACTCCGGCTACGTGCCTGCCATGGATGGCTGGGGAGATCCTCCCGTTCCTATCTTTTTTCTTCCAATTCAGCAGGGCGCACTCTGTCTGAAAACCGTCATCCGGGGGGCCGAAAGCGGTAAAACAATGGGTGATCTGCAGCCCATTTTGCAGGTTCTCATCGACGTCGTGCCCTCGGTCACGCTGAGCAAAGGTGCGGTACCTCTGAAGTTCGACCACGACAGCGGACAATGGCAAACTATGCCTCCGCCCGAACAAGTGAGAATGGTCAATGGCAAGTTCGAGGTCGAAGCTGGCAACTACAACTTCAGCGGTGTTCCAGGCCCCCCGGTGGGGTTCAACGGCGGAGCCGTCTCGGCGATGTATCGCAAGGGCCAGGATGCCCTCTACGTGTATCAAAAGGAAGCCAACGGATATGAGATTCTTACCCCTCCCGGTCAGGACGTCATGGTTTTGGCCGCCGACGAATCCGGGGCGATGTACGTGCAAACTGGTGAGCTAAAGCCGGTCTTTATCGACTATCTTCTCAACATTCTGGTGGGCAATCTGGACAGGATCTACGCCAACACCGATACCTCAGCGATTCACAAGTACGAAGATGGCGAATGGACGACCTTGCCAAACCCACCTGCCAAGTTTTACAACAAACAAGGCGAGCTGGTAGAGGATCCGTATTCCGGCTCTCGCGGGCCGCAACTCGGCGGCATGGTGGGGGGAAACAAAGGCGAAGTGACCCTTATCAATCGGCCGGGACGGGGCACAGGCCTGGTGGACACCGTCTATCGCTATAAAGAGGGCTTCTGGGAAGTCTTGCCTTCGCCGCCGAACACCTACTACGATTCGGCCGGGAATGAAGTCACTTCGAGCGAACTCCCCTCCACCCTGGAACTGGGCACGAGCGCCAAGGGGAAAATGATGCTTCGGGTCCTCGACGGAGACGGCCATGACGCCATCTTTGAGGAGACCGACGCTGGAAAAGACTACACCATTCTAGCCCCGGTGCAAGACCGTGATGGACAATACGTCGAGAACCTTTTTCTCACCACCGGCGGTGAAAAGAGAGACGGTAGCAACAAAGGCTCCTTTACGGTCACAGGGACCTACCTCTAACAGAGACAAAAATGAGCCGAGACCTCGCCCGAGCGGGCGGGGTCTTTGCTTTTGCAAAAGGTGTGCCTGACCCAAGAATTCTCCCCTTCAGAGTTTATCTCTAGTTAACATCTCGCCTAGCCATACCCAACCCGGTCACAAGCTCGCATCATACACTAGTCATACGAGATTATCCTAAGGAAAAGATATGACTGAAGAAATTGTGCTAAACCCCGAACTATTTCAAGACGATGAGCCCCGTACTCCCTCGGCGCGCCTCGTGCCCGAGCTGGAGGCCAGGCTTCGAGAATCAGGTCTTTTGACCGCGATCGTGACTCTTGATTCACCTCGCTTCAAGCACTACCTCAAGAAGCCGGCGAACCTGCTTCATGATCGCTGGACTTACCTGGAGCGGGGAGTTGATCGAACAGTGATCTACCGGCTCGGAACTCCTCGGGGCCTCCGCCAAGATCTTATAATCAAGCCGGTTCTAAAGCAGGCGATCGTGGAAACCGTGGATCCTCGCACAGGACGCTCCCAGAGCATCGTGTACGACATGAAAAGAAAGTGCATCATCTCCAACATCGTCACCTTCCTTTTTGAGGATGGAGTGGGCCACTACAACTACCTTTTCCTCAACAAGCGGATCGGCTCTCTGGAAGCTTTTGAAATTGAAGATCCTATTGAAGAGGCCTGTGTAGCTTTGGCCGGTTAGGAGCGTGTGAAATGACCTGTGGACCTCCCTTAGAAGAGCAAGAAAATTTCGACTCTCCGGTTCTCCGACGCTTGCTGGAGACCTGGGACGACTACGAGCATGAAGAGATCGATGAAGAGGATGTGCTGGACGTCCTGGACCGAATTGAGGCTCTAACTCGAGAGCAGGTAGAAAGCCTGGATGAGAGTGCCAAGCTGCCCGATGTCGACATCCTGAACCCCAACCGCATCGGGATCCATCAGGCATTTCTAGACCACCTCATTGCCGTGGAGAAGATGCGGGGCTTCTTTTATGAAGACAAGCCCGAACTCGTCGACCAGGCCTTCGAGATCATCCAGCACGCAACCAATCAGTTGGTCAAAGGCATGGAAGGATTGCTCACCGAGAAGGACCTACCTCGAAAACTGTGCTTCCATTGCTCTGAACCCAACCTGCGCAATGCCCGAAAGTGTGTAAGCTGCTTTGCCCAGTTGCCGGTGATAGAGCACCACGAGGAGAAGAAACTTCTGGCCGTCGCGGGACCCGAGTATCAAGTTCATGAGAGCGCAAAGAGCACGCCTAACTACATCGAGATGGCCAACGCCTACGACGATTGGCTGTTTGAGGAGATCTCGAACCAGGAGTTCCTGGCCATTGCTCAGCAAATCCGCAAACGGTACCTGACCGAGTATACTCGAAGCCAGGAGTCCCTGGAGCTAGCCAGGGGACAGGAGACCGAAAACCATCTCCTCACTCAGGTGGAGGCGCTGGGAGAACACCTCGATATCATGGACTGGATGATCAAGTCCTTTGAAGAGAACTATTTCCTTCAAGTCGAGCAAGCTATGCATCGTCTGGACCAGGCCAGCAACGACCTTGTCGCTCTAGGAGCCTGACCGGAAAGCAACGGCTACATAAGCATCCGGGCGCGATGGAAGTACTCGATCATGACCGTCTCCGGCTCGGTACCATAGGTTTGCTTGAGTAGCTTTTCGCACTCGTGGTACTGGTCGATGGCGGCTTCCGGTCGGCCGCCCTTCATTAGAGCCTTCATGACCATCAAGTGGGCCTCCTGGCGAGTGGGCTCGAATTTCAAGGACTCACGAGCAGCCTCAACCGCTTCCCGATACTCTCCGGAATCGTAGTGCAAAGTCGCCAACTGTAATGCTCCATCGGCGGTCTGGCGTTCCAGTTCCTGACGCCTGCGGAGGGCCCATTCCATAAAACAACCCTCCAGGTAAGGACCTCGATAAATCTCCAGAGCGGCTTGAAGTTCTGACTTGGCACGCTCGTTACTACCTTCGTCCAAAGCCTGCTGAGCGGTGGCAAAGTGATTTTCGAGCACGTTGACGTCGTGCCAAACCGAGACCTCGGGATTGGCCCGCAGCGTCTCTCCGATGCGCTCCACCACGTCCAGCTTAAATCCAACTCCTTTGAAGATTCTCCGGATCGCCGAAGTGCTCCAATAGAGTCCGCGCTTATCGGCGGTGTCCGAGTCTCCCCAAACCGCTTCCATCAAAACTTCTTCGTGAGCCTGCCGGCCCCATTCGTACCCCAGATAGGCCAGAAGAAGCCTGGTCCGGTGGGTTCGCCAGATCCGGTCGGGAATAACCTCACCATCGACCTGCACCTCCAAAGGACCCATAGAAAAAAGGCGGATCATAGAAGGAGAGGCCACCGCCTCCACTCGGACATCCAGTTGCTTTGCCGAATTTCTGACCTCTTGATCGGTATCTTGTCGCAACAGTTTCCAAACCGATTCAGGCACCTTGGACTGCTCGTCTTTTAAGAGCTTCACCAGGAGTTGCCGAGACTCTGGACTCAATTGCTGCTCTTCCAGCATCCTGGTAAAAAGGCTCGGAATATGATTGATGAACTGGCTTAAGAAATTCGGGATCGGGTGCTTCTCCAGAGTTTCCAACAAGGCAGGAATAAACCAGACCGCGTGTTTGGAGATATCGCGACCCAGGGAGGGCGACAACAAGCGTCGGCTGATCGCCTTCCAGCGCTCCGGTTCCACCTTTTCTCCCTCGGCAATGAGGGCTACCGCCGAAAGCGCCACCGCGTCGGCAAAACCAAACTTGAGCAGCGAGGGCACGGCTCGACGCAGGAGCCGCTTGGCTCCCTCGTCACCCACCCGGCGAAGCAGAAGGCCCCCATAATAATCCGTCAGACAGGAGCGAAACCGGCCCACCGAAGCCGCCAGTTGGGTGGCCTTATCCACCGCTTCTCGAACCTTATCCGGCTCCTTTCGTAGCACCGCCAGGCGGGCCAAACCGAGTTGGGCGTCGATGATCGCGTCGCTGCCGGGTTCGCTCTGCAAAAGCTCTTTGTAGGCGTTGGTAGCGCCGTTGATGTCGCCGGCCCGCTCCAGGGTCTGGGCGATCGCCAGAAAGCTTTCGGTCTGTCTGGGCTGGTTCTCCTTGTTGGCGGCGGCCACCACGGGTGGGCCTTGCTCGGATCGATACAGTGCCACCAACTCTTTGTCCAACCCGGCGGCTTCCAGATCAGATTCATCCAGGACCGCTTTCACCACTCGCACGATGCGGGCTTCCAGAGGCGGTCGGGGGTCGTGATCATTCGGGCGCTCGTGATACAAGAGAGCTTCGGAGAGTGAATCCACGTAGGGAGCCACGTCAATGAGAGACTTGCTCAGATCGACCACCAGCTTGGGCGGCATCACGGTCAGGGCGGCAGCCACCGCAACCTGATGCAACACCTGCCCCTCCAGCCCGGAAGCCACTCCCAACTTCATGGCCATCTCTCGAGCCCGGCTGACCTTTTCAAAGCGGCCGACTTCGGGTACCGTACCGTAGGCCTGAAACAGGGTGTTGATGGTGGTCATCAAGACACTCACCACCTCCTGTTCCAGGTTTCGCTCTTTTTGTTTCTTGCGGCGTTTGTGCAGTTGTTGCTGCACCAACTCTAGAAAGCGCTGGGTTTCAAAAGGCTTACGCAAGAAACCACCGATCCCGACCTTCTCGGCCCGGGCGTCATCTTCTAAGGAGGAATAGCCGGACACCGCCAGCGTGCCTACTTCAGGGCGGTCTTTCTTGGCTTCACTGAGAACCTCAATCCCGTCCGGGCCGTCCACTCGAACGTCGGCGACGATCAGGTCGAAGTGCTCGGTCTTGCAAACTTCAATGGCTTCAAAGCCCGTCTCTACCGAGGTAACGTCATAATCTTGATACTTCAAGATGCGCTCTAGCAGTGAACGCATATCGGGATCGTCCTCGAGAAGAAGAATTCTGGGTTTGGTCTCCATCGTGACCCCTTTCTAATCTTTTGCCAGGGGCATCTTCAGGATGAAGGTCGCGCCCCCTTCCGCAGTATCGAGGAATTCGATATCACCGCCCCAGCGCCTCAGGTTGGTTCGACCGAGAGAGAGCCCCAGGCCGTTTCCCTGACCCAGCTTCTTGGTGGTAAAAAACGGCTCAAAGAGCCTCCTCTTGGCCTCCGGGGAGAGACCAGGGCCGTTATCCTGGACGCTCAGTTTCAAACTCCCTCCAACCACTTGAAGTTCAAGCCGGATCGTCTTGTCGGGGAAGGTGCCTTCGTTCAAGGCATCAATGCCATTCTTCAGCACATTGACGATGGCCCAATAGAGATCTTGCATCACCACCTCCACCTTGAATTCCGGTAGGTTTTCCGGCTCCAGAAACTTGATCTTGGAGGCCCGCAGATAGGGCCGCACCGAGGCCACCGCGTCAGCCAATATAGGGGTGAATGGCCGAGGGGTTGGTCGGGTGGGGCTGGACCCTCGATCGACTGGTCGGCTCGTGATCAGGAGTCGGTCGGTCACGCCCCGGCACCGATTCACGGAGTTCATCAAGCTTACCATGCTCTCCTTAGCGGGTTCAGGATCGCCTCCCCGCTCCAGATACATGGAGATGTGGTCGGCGGCGATATGGATCGCTCCCAGAGGGGTGTTTAACTCATGAGCTGCATTGGCGGCCAGACGACCCGCTGCAGCCCACTGACTGGTTACCATCATCTCTTGTTGAAGATTACTGTTCTCGATGGACTGGTCAAGGAAATCCCGAAGCAATACACACCACTCCGACTGGCTCTC